>Ga0007854_10000244_pt1 | contig 37519 bp, 31 predicted proteins | sample CryBogCBH12Aug08_FD_60382 | JGI IMG/M metagenome (GOLD analysis project Ga0007854, IMG submission 60382) | Freshwater microbial communities from Crystal Bog, Wisconsin, USA - CBH12Aug08 | ecosystem: Environmental > Aquatic > Freshwater > Lake | place: Crystal Bog, Wisconsin, USA | collected... | reverse complement strand
GCTACCGTGGGTTCGAATCCCACCCCTTCCGCCATACGATTTCATTGGGAAATCGGAGGATTTTCGGTAAAAAAGGGGCGAAAAATGGCCAACTGTCAGTAAAAGTGTCAGTAAACCGCCTGTGCCGAGAACCTTTTTGAACTGGTCTGGCACCCGTCGGCTTATGTCTTCCACTTACAGCTAACCGGGAACTCGTTCGTGCTCGTAAACTTCACGTTGCACGAAAATGAAAAATCGATTCACACTGTTTCGTCGCGGCAAAGTTTTTTATTTCGAAGACCGCGAGGCCAAGCTGCAGAAAAGTCTTGGCACCAAAAATCTGGATGAGGCTCGCAAAATCGTTCAGGCAAAGAATGACGCCGTTCACCAGCCGATGATGAATCTGGTGATGGCCAAAACCTTCCTGGCCGCTCAAGATCCCAAAATGATCACCCGCACTTGGGCCGACGTGTTTGACCGTTTCGTTGACCGTGAAAACGAAGCCACGGCCATACGACATGAACGGGTGGTCCGCACCAAGGCCATGCAGTTCCTCAAAGACAAGCGCCTGATTGAGACCACGGCGGACGATTTGATTTCCGCCATGAAGATCGGCCCCGACTCGACCATCGCCTTTCTGCAAACCATGCACAACGACGCGCTGGGCATGGGCTGGATTCCCGCCGCCATCCTGCCGCGCAAGCTGTGGCCGAAGATGACGAAAAAGGCCAAGCGCGCGATCACGGAGGCAGAGCACATCACGCTCATGGGTGCCGTTGACGACGAATGGCGATTGTATTTTCAATTGTTGTGGTTCATCGGTGCGGCGCAGACCGACGCTGCGAATCTGACCGACGCAAACATTGACTGGAAAAACCGGGTGCTGCGCTATGACCGCCAGAAATTGAACGGACGCCACTTACCGCCCGCGTGCTTGGTGATCGGCAAGGGGCTTGAAATCATTCTGCGCCAGTTGCCGGGCACCGGCCCGCTGTTCCCGACCATCACAAAAATGGACGACCGTAGCCGTTCATGTTTCATGTGGAAGCTGTGCGGCCGATTGGGCATTGAGGGTGTGTCTTTGCACAGCTATCGCTACTCGTGGGCGGAGCGGGCCAAGGTGGCCGGCATCCCGCAGCGCTGGGCCCAGGCCGCGCTGGGGCATAATTCAAAAGCGGTTCACGAAGCGTATGCGCGGAACGCACAGGTCATTTGCCCCGCCATCGATGAGGCATTTAGTGCTCAGAATGCATTTGCGGAAAAAAACATTTAACGTCGTGCAGCGACAATTACATTTTTGATAAAGCATGATTGCTGGAACTTTTGCATGAGCTTTGCCATGCTTAATATTAATATTTTTCTCAATGAAAACCAAGCCTTTCACGAGTGCGCAGTTGGAAAAAATACAAGAGTCTTGGGATGCCTTGATGGGCATCGGCACTTATACCAGAGCCACTGATGCGGAACCAAATGAGGAGCAATTAATAAAAATTCAGGAGGCGTATAACCGGCCAAAGCTCCTTGAAATTCTCAATTCAGAAGTAAAATTGACTTTGTTTGATAAATATTTAAGGCAGTTGATCGAACTAGGAATAGCGGAGGAATTTTCCGGGGTGCCATTCAGACAATTTGAGAATGAGGCTTGGTCCGAAACTCATCTCAAAAATCCGCCGCCACGAAAACGTAAAAAGTTAAGTCCGTTCGAGAAGTTGGCTGATCAATTCAGCGCCGCTCTCAGTAATGCGAAAAAGTTTGTGCCAGTTTCTGATCCCAAAAAGTTAAAATTATTTAACGATGTGGTTTATAAATTCGTAACGGAGCAAACTTTGCTAGATCTACGCAGTGTAGAATTAGCCAAATCAAACGGGCTTCCGATGACGGAAGTTTGTAGATACATGAAAAAGGCATTCATGGAGGCAATCGACCGTGGCGATACGCATTTCTTTACCGAGGTTGGTCGTGTGCTTACAAAGCGCCAATTGAAACCCAATTATTGGGAGAAGCACTCCGGCGGGCCTGACACGTTGGACATATTTCTATGCGTCCACTGGGTGAAGGAATTTGAAGGTGTTAAGCCGCTTTTTAATTTGAGTATGAAAGAAGTGGCAGCCATCTGTGAATTAAAAGTCCCCGAAGTTCCCGCTACGTATATTGCGATTGAAAAACGAAGGCAGCGACTCGGTTTGCTTCGGCTCAAAAAGTAGCTTTTCATCGACTTGATTTTAAGTTGGTGCCTAATTCGTGGTTTGGGACAAACAGGGTTTCCTTGAAAATGTCTCACTTAACGAACTGACAGCGGGTTTCACGAAATTAAAATCTCATCATACGAACTTTGCGTTCGCTTGCCGAAGTTAGTTCAGCGAGCCGGAGAGCATGGTTCGGTTTTTGATGAGTCTCACACAGTCAAACTATAATGCGTTGTCGTGTCTGAACCTCCGCCGGTTGCCCGCGCGGTTGAATTCAGAACAGGTCGCGCAGTTGACTGGATTTCAACCACACGACATTCCCATGTTGGTCAAGGCGGGGCTCCTAAAACCGTTGGGTGGCGGGTCACGCAACTCTGTGAAATTCTTTGCGGCATTCGAGGTCGAAGCAGTTTGCTGTGACCGGAAGTGGCTGGACCGTGCAACCAAAGCGATCAGTCGTCGGTCAAAAGCATCGCCCGAGAAAACTGAAGCTAGCCTTCAGCAAGGAGGTTTCGATGCTTAAGTCGCGGCAGTCCATCTTCGCAAATTGCAATTTCGAATTGGCCTTGGCTGCTTGCTTGGTGGTCCGGTTGGCGGTGCCGGTCGCCATGGCCGCTCCACGGACTTTTGTAGTTATCCTCGGAGCATTTGCCGTCGCCGTGGTTGCAAAACTGATCAAAAGGCTGGCTCGTCCATGAAAGCGGCCTTCCATTCAGTCACCCCCGAAGTTGCGACGTCTGTCTTGGCACTCGCGGCGTCGGTATTTGCGGAGTGGGCGGCGGGCAAGGTGGTAGTTATGGATGGAACTGGAATTACAGTGGACGGGAAAAAATGGAAAGACCTCGATGTTGAGCCTGAATCAAAACCGGATTGCACCGTTAAAAGCGGCTCTTTTCGTTTGGAAGGGGACATTTGCAAAATTACCTATGATGGCAAGGAAGTATGCCTGCCTGCGTCGAAAGGGCTGCGTTACATATACTATTTGATTCAGCATCCTTGGGAAGATGTGCACGTCTCTGAACTGGTGGCGATTTGCAATGGCGAAGCTCCTGTCTGCGGGGGTGAAGATGCAAAAGAGGCGCTCATCGCCAAAACATTGTCCATTGAGGAGGGGCGGCGGGAACGCGTGCTGACACCCGAACAACGCGCGCGGGGAGAAAACCACCTGAAGGAACTCAAGGAGGAGTTGGCGCTGGCGGTTAAACACAATGCTCCGACCAATGAATTGGAATCTGAAATTGAAAAGTGCGAAAACTACCTGAGAAAAGTCGGTTTCGGGACACATACAGCCAAGCTTCCTACAAAAGCCGATTGTGACCGTAAGAGTGTTGCCAAGGCACTAAATTTTGCCGTGGAAAAAGTCGCCGCCCAGCATCCGGCTCTGGGGAAATTTCTCGCTAAATCTTTCAAGCGGGGATTCTACATCCTCTACAAGCCAATTCACCCTATTGATTGGAAAAAGTAGCCGAATGCTACCCGGAAAGGAGCCTATGGATTAGTGAATGCATAACGCGTTCACCCTCGGTTCGGCAAACAACATAAAACTGGGCCGAGGGCAAATGTTAGTCAAATAGAAGGGTAAGCATCATGTCACTCGAGCTACTGAAAATCGAAGAACTCCCCGCTCCGGGAGAACAAACTGGCGTCTTTACCAAAGTCGCCATCAAGACTGGGAAAGACGAAAACGGCGTCGACTTCAAACACCTCGTTTCCGGGGTTGAACTCGATGCCACGGACTCGGCTGGAAAAAAGTTCCAGTTGGAGAAAACCTACAACCTCAACTTCGCGCGCAGCCTTACGGCGTTTCGCAACGATTTCACTGACTGGTCGGGGCGCAAACTCACGGACTACGAGTTGGCGAAGTTTGACGCTGAGAAGCTGATGAACGGCAAACCGGTGAAACTGGTTATTCGCCATCGTAAAGACGGCAAGAAATCGGTTGCGGTCATCGACCGTTTCATCCGCACTCCGCAAGCCAGTGCCTAAACCTAAACAAGCTGTCGCCTGTCCATCGGGGGCAGGCGACAGCCTTCCATAATAATTTTATGAACGAAAATAATAATTCAGCCGACGGTGCCAAACCGGAACCCCTCAAGCTGATTGAGGCAGTTAAAGACGCCAACGCGGACGAGGCGACACTCCCGGAAATCGAACGCGCAAATGAGATGCTGGAAAACCGGTCAAAAAAGCCGGCTGAAATCATCGAGGGCGTTGCCCATGCCGGCACCAAAGTAGTTTTGGCAAGCGGCAGCAAGGTTGGCAAAACTTGGATTCTAATCGCCTGGATCATCGCGGTCGTCACTGGCGCCCGGATCTGGAAATTCAAAACTGAAAAGGGAAAGGCGCTGTTGGTCAATTTCGAGATCCGCAGCGAGTTCATGGCGGATCGGATTCAAATCATCCAGCAGCACGGGAATCACCAAGACCTGAGCAATTTGGATGTCTGGAATCTGCGGGGTGTGACAGTTGATTTCGACCAACTGACCGAAGCCATCATTGAGCGTGCAAAAACCAAAAACTATTCGCTCATCATATTGGACCCGATCTACAAAACAATGGTGGGTAGATCTGAAAACTCGGCCAGCACCGTTGGCATCTTGTGCAAGCAGATTGACCGGATCATCGAAGCCACGGGCGCGGCGGTGATCTTCGCCCACCACTACACCAAAGGTAACGCGGCGAAGAAAAGCCAGATGGACCGCATGAGTGGCAGCGGTGTCTTTGCACGCGACGCAGATTCGATCATCACCCTCACCGAGCACCAGCAAAAGAACTGTTACGTAGTCGAAATGACCCTCCGCAACCTGGCGCCACAAACGCCCTTCGTCGTTGAGTGGAAATTTCCGGTGATGGTTGAGCGCCCGGATTTGTCACCTGAAGACTTCAAGACGGAAGAGGTGATGGAGGAGGACGATTACGAACCACTGGTGTGTTTGCTTGATGAATCACCGCTCACCGTCGCCGAGTGGTTGGAGGCGGCAATGGAGATTGGCTATTCCCGCGCCTCGTTCTTCCGGGACAAGGGCGTTTTGGTAGATCAAAAACGGGTGCAGATCAGCGATGACAAATTTTGGAGCCGTGCAACAACTGAGACTAAAGAGGCCACGGATTCCAAATAATTAACGATCAGTCTCAAGTCTCAAATCAACAACTAATTGATATCTAAAAATGAAAAACAAACCTAAAGAATCAAATTCGGACCAAATCAACACGGACTGCACTTTTGTGTATCCGGAAAATCAAAGGCATAAATTGAGCCGATCCACCCGCGAGGGGATCTGTGACCGATGGCGTGTGTTGCTTGAGGACACAAATCTGATGCAAGAGTTCAGCGTCCCACCTGAAAAGTCTCGTGTTCAGCTGAAGCGTCAGGATGGTGGAATCGAATTCACAGACCTCGTGAATATAACTGTGAACTTTGATTTTATCGGCGACTACGATGTGCCCATAGATGTGCAATGCTGTGCAGACGGATGCCCGCGCATCTTTTTCTATGTCAACCATACGCCCATCAAGGGTCAGAATCCGGGATTTCTGACTGCTGTTGGAAAAATCATTTCCGACCACATCGGAAAATCCGTGAAGGTGACGTGGATGCATCAGACAGAGAATTTGTCGGCACTAATCTGTGCCGACGAAGATTCAGCTTGGAGTGTGGCTGATTATCTGTTGACGGGAGACGAGGAATAATCCCCATCAGCAAATAATTTGTAGCCTTCAGCGCCCTGGACTTCGGTTCAGGGCGTCTTTTTTTCTGCGGGAGACTGGAGCAACAGTTTCCCGCCCAAATCCTGAAATTGGGCATCGTAGCTGAATTCGTTGCGTATAGCGGCGGGGAGCTTCCTGCCACCAGACTTGCCTTTCCCCTCACCGTATTGGACATCAGCCCGCTCTAGCCTGCGGATTTGGCGCTCACGTTCCCGGTCAAACTGTTTCAGGAACGTTTTAATCAGTGGTTTGTTGTTCAGCGCCTGATACCCGTTAGCCCAGCACTTCGGCATTGGTCCGTTCTGCGGTCTGTTTGGGTTGATCCGGCCCACTCCCATGCTAGCCAGTTTGCGGCGGAACGAGGACAGCACTTCTTGTTTAGTGGCGAGGATGGCTGGCTGTTGGTCTTTCGGCAGATTCCGATTCGGCCAAAGCAACTCCGCCCTGACCTTCCCAGTTGTTTGCACCAGTTCAGTCAGCTGTTTTTTGACCGACTTCTTTTTAATCCGGACCAGCCCATCGTAGCGCACTTGATAGCCGACGAACTGGACCCACGGAACATTGCCCGCACCCTCCTCACCTGTCCAGCAATACGGTTTCTTCGATTTGCTGTCCCAAAATTCCTTACCGTATTCCTTCACTGTTTCCGGTTTGTGGAAGGGCAATTTGAGTTCGTCCAAGGCTTTCAGATACGCCGCGAAAACCGTTTGGCAGTGTCTCTTGTTCGGACTGATGAGCACCATGTCGTCGCAATATCTGAGGAAATGAATCTGGGCATCGAGTTCTTGGGCCTTTTGCTTAATGCACTTGTCGGCGTAGTCCAGCACGAGGTTGGCGATGACACACGAGATGGCCCCTCCCTGCGGCACTCCAATCCGTTCTTGTGCAGGCTCGCGATGAAATTTACGGAGCGCATCTTCGGGCCAGGGAATCTTCGCTGCTGGTTTTCGCTGCTGCAACTCAGGTAACGCCTCTCGCCAAACGTTCTGGGGGAAGCTGTAGCAGGCCAGGAACGCCTCGAATACCTGGAGCGCTTTTGGATGAATCGGGGCCGGCAGCTGACTGGCCAACCGCTCTAGATGACATTTAGCCACACCATGGTCGACGGAATCAAAAAAGCCCCGGATATCGCATTCAGCCACATACAGGTTTTGGGTAGGCAGAGCGCGGGTTCGGATTGCAAAGATGTGCTCAAATGCGTCGTGGTGTGTGGGAAGAGACCTGTCCTGGCGCTTGACACGAAACGCAAAGGACGAATCTTCGAACAGTTGGTCAAGGATTTCCCTAAAGTATTTTGCTGTTAAACCAGTGATGATGTTGTCTTGATCAGAAAAAATGCAGAGGGCGCGGTGGTCGTCTTTCCCCTTGTCTTTCGGAACGCCCAGCACCTTCGGGCTTTTTATTTTAACCGGCTCGTCACCAAAGACCCTGGCTCGAATCCCCGTGATGTAGCGGTCCAGTTCGATCGCCCAGATTGGCCTTGGCTCGAGTTCCCGGAGTCTGAGGGTAGCGTGGTATAGCGAGTCAAGGTGCACGTCCTGATCTGGTCGGCGGAACCGAGGGCGGAATTTGGACCATTGCCGTCGAGGTGGGAGCATGAGGTCGATCAGGTCACGCTGGGGTTCGACGTGGGAGCCGGCGAGACGAGCCACGTATCCCTTGTCATTACGCTTCTCTGCCGCCGTTATACGCAGGCGGCAGATCTGGCGGATGATTTGCTCATCCGAAAAATGATCTTCGAAGGCAGGCAAAATTAAGAGCTTGGTTGCGGATGTTAATCGCCAATTCCGATAGGTTATTTAATGGCCGGGGCTGTCAGTTTCCTGGCTTACCACCGTTGTCGGCCTCATTTGCTCCACCCCAAAGGCGGAGCGACGCGACCAAGCTCACGGGTAGTTTTCAGGAAGTGCCGCCGGCTGTCAAACCCGAGCATGCTGATGTCTACAGAACGGCGCGAGCGAGCGCAGCGAGCGATCGGCGAGCCGAGCGCCGGAGGCGCGGAGGCGAAGCCATAACCGGTCAATGTGATTTCCCTATTATTGAACCATAATTTATTTCAGATCAGCAACAGACCCGTCCATGCTTCCGGCGAGCGCAGCGAGCCGGCAGTTATTCTATAGACGATTCTAAAAGAATATTCTATTAGAGGATTCTAATAGTATTCTAAGACATCCACTTTCACGCACGGTTTATCTCGTTTTACGCGCCATGACATCTCGTTTTGCGCACCATGACATCTACATGGGGCGTATGATGACCACATCTACTTTCACGCGTGATGGACAAACGCCAATGTTTACCGGTGATTTTGAATCGCTTTCGGCCAGATTTTATTGACCAGCTTCACCCGATTTCGTAATTCTTGCCGACCATGAAACCCCAAAAACCGAAGGTGAAACGGGAAATTCCACCCGATCAACTTAATCTGTCCATCCATCGTGATATTATGCGGTCAACCGGAGACTTGGTCAGCGCGTTGATTGCTGAATACATCTGCTACCGCTACATCAAGAATGGTCGTAAAAAGGTGTGGCTGAAGACGGACTGGATTTACGATGCCCTTCCTCCCCGACTTTCCAGGGCGGCAATCGGCAAAAAGCTCACGAAATTAACAACCGGAAAATGGCCCTGGATTATCAAAGAAAAAGGAAAGGGAAAACACTTCCATAAATGCTGGTATACGCCATCAGATGAGATTATTGGAGTATTTGACAGGTCTGCGCCTTTTACGGACAGGTCCAAAGTTTATTACAATAAAGAAATTTTCTCCGATCACCCTGAAGCGAGCGTCGTTTATGCTACCATTATGAACTTGCTGAAGTTGGAGGGTGGTTGGTGGGAGAAATACCAATATGGCAGAGATGAAGACAAGTTGCTGCTAGACACTCAAAAGTTGGCCGAAGGCTCTGGCTTGACTCCGTATGCTATCCGGCGTGGCGTGAAATGGCTTAAAGACAACAAGCGTATCGAGTTCAGAAAGAAATTTGGCAACAAGCTGGAGGTATGGTTGCCGAAGCCACCAGAGCCGGCAACTGAGCTGACACCTCATGAAGGCGACGAGCCAGAGGACAGGACTGAATACCAATAGCCAGACCACGCCGAGCTAGTTGGGCCGTAAAACCCTAAAAAGCCAGGGGGTGTGCCTATGGCGATTTTTGGTTCAAATTCAGCGTTTTTCGGCGTAAGTCGTTGATATGAGCAATTTTTAGTCTGCTAAACAGACAATGTGATTTGGTTCAACTACCCCAAATCAACCCCATCCTCCATCCAAACCACTCCTCTCCTACGCTCATTGCCGAGTTGAATGATCTCGTCGTCGTCCAGTTCCGGTTCGACTTCAACCTGCTCATCATCGAACCACGGCCTGATTTCGTTATTGGGCTTCATGGGTGTCAGGTTTCAAATAATCCTCCGGTTTCAAAATGCGGCTAAAGCTGAAACTGTAGGTCGGCTGCTTCCTCCCATCTCGCTCCGAATCCGTCTGCCATTGTGCCACGACGCCACCTCCTCTCAACTCACATCCTTTCCCGTATAAATGACTGCGAATCTCTTTGGCGGTCAAAGTGTGGTTGTGGAGATGCTTACGATTTCGAGACATGTAGCGGGCCAGTTGTTTGAGGGTGATGCCGTAACGCTCTGATTCGTTCTTCGTCAAAATCTGGCCAAGTCGAAGCATGTTGTATTCAAAGATGGACATGTAAATTCGAGTCTTTTCGATGTCCACGAAATCCGGATTCTCGTCTGTAATCTGTGCTTTCATAATGTGTTTAAGTGCTGCTGATTTGTTAAGCCCTGTCCGTTAAGTCCGACAATCTCTGAAATTGGTTTTCTTAACGACACGGTTTAACGAACTGAAATAATACGCTGCGAAAGGGAAGCAGGTTTTGGTTTAGAGCGCTTGACAGTCCGCGCTCTTCCGTTTTGAAGTTTGGGAAGAGGAGCTGCGATTTAACTCTATCGTAATTATATGAAAGTTAGCCGTTTATGTCAATGCTGGAAGGGGTCAATTTGTTTCGCCAATAGCGAATTTGTGAGATTTGTGTGTGCAGAACCGGGTGCCATATTGCTCATTGATCTGATTGGGGAATGATCTGGCGTGGATGAGAGGGGTGGCGTTCGAGGTTGGGAGAATGTGAAGTTCCAGACTCCGCCAACCTGATTTTGGTGCCGTTCTTCGGGAAATTCGCCCAAATGACCGAAAGCCGTATTGGAAAGCGCTTTTTCGCTTCGCCTTCCTGTCAAATCTTTGCGATGATTTTTTCGCTGTGAAGAACTTGAAAAAAAATAAGAAATACGCCGCGCTCACACTTTTGGGAAACTCCCAAGCCGCTTTCCCCAAGTCGCCCCAGCAGGCCACGCTGGAGGCGTTTCCCAATCCGAATGTTCACCGGGATTTTTCCATTCGCATTGATTGCCCGGACTTCACGTCGCTTTGCCCAGTGACAGGCCAACCCGATTTTGCCGAGATTTTTGTCGAATACGTTCCCGACGCGCGCTGCCTCGAAACCAAGTCGCTCAAGCTATATCTGGCTTCCTATCGCAACGTCCATTCGTTCAACGAAGCCGTCATCAACCGCATCCTCGACGATTTGGTCGTTGCGTGCCATCCCCGGCAGATGCGCGTCGAAGGTCGCTTTGCCGCCCGTGGCGGCTTGGCCCTTACCGTTGTCGCCGAACATCCGCAAAAAACCACCGACTCCGTCTTGCCCGCATCGAAAGGAAAAAAATCATGAAGACCAAGGTAGTCGTTCTCGTCAGTGGTGGCATGGATTCCGTCGCCGCGCTCTACGAAGCCCACCAGCGTTACGCGGTTGTCGGCGCCGTCAGCTTTGACTACGGCTCAAAGCACAACCACAAGGAAATCCCCTTTGCAGCGTGGCACAGCAAAAAACTCGGCATTTCGCATCGCACCATCCGCCTCGCCTTCGTGGACGAATTGTTCAAGTCCGATCTTCTGCAATCTGGTGGCACCATCCCTGACGGTCACTATCAGGAGTTGACCATGAAACAGACCGTCGTGCCATTCCGTAATGGCATCATGCTATCCATTGCCGGCGGCTACGCCGAATCCATCGAAGCCAACGGCTTGGTAATCGCCGCCCATTCCGGCGACCACGCCATTTATCCCGACTGCCGGGAGGATTTTATGAAGTCCATGGCTGATGCCATACGTCTCGGCACCTATGCCGGTGTCGAAATCCTTCGCCCCTTCATCCAAAACACCAAGGCCGAAATCGCCCGGCGCGGTCACGAGTTGGGCGTGGATTTCGCCCAGACCTGGTCTTGCTACAAGGGCGGCGATATTCATTGCGGAACCTGCGGAACCTGCGTTGAGCGTCGCGAAGCATTCATATTGGCGGAATTACCCGACCCGACCGTATACCTGAGCACGGGGCCGCTGCCGCCCAAACCGGTCTGATGCTCATCTCCGAAATATTTTATTCGATTCAAGGCGAAGGGGAACTTACCGGCATTCCCTCCGTTTTCGTCCGCACGTCCGGCTGCAACCTCCGGTGCAACTGGTGCGATACCATGTATGCCTCGTGGTCGCCGGAGGGTTCGGAAATGTCCGTGGACCAGATTCTCGCCGAAGTGCTCAAATATCCCGCGTCGCACTGCGTGCTCACCGGCGGTGAGCCGATGATTGCCAAAGGCATCCGCGAGCTCGCCTCCGCGCTCCGTGACGCCGGCAAGCACATCACCATCGAAACCGCTGCCACCATTCCATCCGATGGCATCGCCTGCGACCTCGCGTCACTCAGCCCCAAGCTGAGCAATTCGGCACCCGACCATCGCCTCCCCGAGGCGTGGCGGCAAAAGCACAATCAGCTTCGCTGGCAGCCCGGCGTCATCCGTGACTGGATAACTCATTTGCCCTTCCAATTGAAATTTGTTGTGGCCTCCGCGTCGGATCTGGATGAAATAAATTTGCTTTTGCGCGAAGTCGGCGTGAAAATTCCGTCTGCCAAAATCCTGTTGATGCCAGAAGGAATTTCCGCTGCGGCGATTCGTGGCCGTGACGAAACTTTGGTCGAAATTTGCAAGCAGCGCGGCTACCGCTACTGCAACCGGCTCCATGTTGAAATTTGGGGCAATACGCGAGGAACTTGAATGCCATATCGAATTTGTAAAACCTTTGAAGTTGAAAGCGGGCATATGCTCTCCAAGCATCCCGACCTCTGCAAATTTCCCCACGGCCATAGCCGCAAGGTCGAATTTGTTTTGGAGGCCGACGACCTCGACCGCAATGAAATGGTCTGCGATTTCAAATCGCTTAAAGAGGCCATGTGCGATTTTCTCAAAGCTTGGGATCATGCGCTCTGCGTAAATACTCAGGACCCGCAGCATGATGCGCTCAAAAAAGCATATGGTGAGCGCATTATCAGTTTTGAAAAGCTGGACCCCACCACGGAGGTTATGGCCCGCCGCGTTTACGGTGAGCTGAAGCGGAATCTTGCCGCTTACGCCGCGAATCCCGCCGCCAAATATCCGCTCCGCCCATCCGTGCGCATCGTCCGCGTCCGCGTCTGGGAAACCAGCTCATCCTGGGCCGAATATTCGGAAACTCCGGAACCCTGATTTCATCGCATGAATTACGCTGCCACCAAGCCCCTTGCCGACATTCAAAAGACGAAAGATCGTCGCGGCGTGGCGATTGACAAGGTCGGCGTGTGCGACCTTTCGTTTCCGATCACCGTCCTCGACAGGGAAAATCAGCGCCAGCAGACGGCGGCTACCATTTCCATGTCGGTCAGCCTGCCGCACCATTTCAAGGGCACGCACATGAGCCGGTTTCTGGAGGTGCTTTGCCGCCATCAGGGCGAAGTCACCATGCGGACGCTGCCGGCCATCCTTCACGAGTTGAAAGAAAAGCTCGAATCCGAGGCCGCCCATATCGAGGTGGATTTCACGTATTTTCTCACCCGCAAAGCGCCGGTCAGCGGTTCCGCCGCGCCCATGGATTATCGCTGCACTTTCATCGGCGAATCCAACGGTAAGACCGACGACTTTTTGCTGCGCGTCAAAGTTCCAGTCACCACGCTCTGCCCGTGTTCCAAGGAAATCAGCGATTACGGAGCGCACAATCAGCGCGGCACAATCACGCTCACGGTCCGACCGCAGCGCAAGAACGGTCTCTGGGAACTAATCTGGATTGAGGACCTGATTGCCCTTGCCGAGAAATCTGCGTCCGCGCCGGTGTATCCGCTGCTCAAGCGCCCAGACGAGCGCCATGTCACCATGCAGGCGTTCGACAACCCAGTCTTCGTCGAGGATGTGGTCCGTAACGCTGCCAAGTTCCTGAAAAAAGATAAGCGGATCAAGTCATTCGATATTCGAGCCGTGAATCAGGAAAGCATTCACAATCATGCAGCTTTTGCGGAGGTTAGATCGCATTAACTGTTAAAGGGGCAAAATGATAGGCTTCATTGTAAAGCATAGCGGCGAGGGTTTAGGGAAGATTCGCAATGTTGAAGATGGTCGAATTACGGTAGATTTCTTTATTCCTCCCCGGACTTTAACACTTGTTGCGATCGTAAATGGAAAAAAAGTTTTAAGACGCGCCCATTTGCCGCCTCAGACTGTTTGTGAATCGGCCTCGGGGAAATGCAAAATCGCCAAGATAATTTTAGCGCCTAATAAAATCGAACCGCATCGCTATCAGGTTGAGTTTGACAATGGCCTTTCGACTGAGGTTTCAGAAATCGATATTGTCCCTTCCGGTGAAATCCCGCGCTCAGTTTCTCCGCTAGATGCGCTGGGGGAATTGCAGATCGAAGGGTATGGAATCTTCCAAAAGCGGGAGGCCCTCGCCGAAGCCTGGCGGACCAGCGTCCGAGGAACTCTTGGGCTGCGAGCTCTGTTGTCGAGTCGGATTGATCTCCGCCCCCATCAGGCCTATGTGGCGGGAACCGTCCTCATGGACAGGTTGCCGCGCTATTTGCTGGCGGATGAGGTTGGCCTTGGCAAGACCATTGAGGCCGGCATCGTTATCCACGATTTGCTGGAGCGTAAGCCGACCGCAAAAATCTTAATCCTTTGCCCCAGCACGCTTAGCCAGCAGTGGCTGTGCGAGCTTTACGCCAAGTTTTCCGGCCGGGTTTTTCGTCTGCTTGAATTCCGCCGTCGTGGCGCAACCGCTGGCCTCATTCCTGACCGCACGATTGCCTCCTTTCCTGCGGCCCTAAAGCATTCGTCGAAGCTGCTTCATATTCCCTGGGACATGGTAGTTGTGGATGAAGTCCATAATATTCTCGGGGCTATCCGCCTTTATAGTTTAATCAAAAAGCTATCAGCAGCGGCGCCCGGTTGCCTATTGTTGAGCGCCATTCCAGCCCAGCATCGGGAAGAGGAATATTTGAGGCTGCTAGCCTTGCTTGAGCCTGAGCGCTACCGCCCGGATGAGCCAATGGCGAAGGAGCATTTTAAGGAGCTATACGACCGCCAGATTGAATTGGGCCGCAAGCTTAGCTATATTTCCCGTCGCCTTGCTGATTTCGCAAGTGGCACAGAGTCGGCAGATCCTGTTCTCAAAAAGGTGGCCGAGCTAGCGGCGCTACCAGTTCTTTCTAAGGATGGAACTTTATCCACTTTAGCCCGGAAGCTGGATCCTTCTAAGCCTGGCTTTGTTGAGTTGGTTCAGGAACTTCTGCACCATGTGGGGGATCGGTATCGAATCAGCCGAAGGATTCTGCGCAACCGGCGTAGCCAACTTATCGACACGCAGTCGGATCTGCAGATTATGCGCCGCCTGAATAAGCTGCCGCATAAGCCAGATCAGCTAGAGTTAGACGCAGGCGAAGCGGTCCGCCGTTTCCTGCATGGCCTTCGAGAGTCCAAGGTTTCGGAGTCGGTTCTTCTGCCGCTGACAAAATTCCTATTTAATTCCCTTTGTGAGCCATCCTGCCTAAAATCGTTTGTCTGCTTGGCCGCATCGAGTGTCTCTGAGTTGGGTGAACTTTTGGAATTTGACGGCCAGATCAGCTACGACGGTTGGGAGGAATACGCTGAATCTCTTTGGGGGGCGGTCGGCCCCATACTTACTGGCGAGGCGATTAATGAACTCCAGCGAACAGCTGAGGTTTGGATGGCAGGGGCCGAACGTTCAGAGCGGATGGAGTCGCTAGTTAAGTTTTTGCGCGTGCGCCATCGCGAGTCTCCCGCCCAAAAAATTATAATATTTGCTGGCTTCTTTGGCCTTGCTGCCCGGTTGGCTGAGGAGTTGGAGAAAGAATTTCCTAAGAAAACTACGGCTCGCTTTGTCTGGGACATGAATATCCAGGCTAAAGAAAAAGAGGTAAACCGCTTTAGGAGCGACTCTCAATGTTGGCTCATGGTTTCCGACGAGACCGGCGGAGAGGGGCGCAATTTTCAGTTCGTAGATGAGATTATCCATTTTGATATCCCATGGCATGTTTCCAAAATCGAACAGCGCATAGGCCGTTTGGATCGCTTAGGGCGCAAGCATTCTGAGGTCTGCTCTAACGTCTGTTTTGCTGAGGGCCAGGAGGAGGACGGCTTGCTGCGCTGTTACGAATCCGGATTTCAGGTGTTCGCTCGCTCCATCAGCGGGTTAGAGTTTGCGCTGTCAAACCTGGAGGCGCGCATAGCGAGGACGGCGCTAAGCGAGGGATTTGATGGTCTCGCCATGCTCGTTGACGAGATCAAAAATGGGGCTGAAGATGAGCGCGCCGGAGACGATGTCCAAGGCATGTTGGATGCCGCCTCTCTGGAAAGAAAAAGCGCCGAAGTGTTTCGAAGAGCGCAGTCCACGCCTGAGCGCGATATTGTGCTGGAGCAGGCGTTTGTCGACTATTTTCGATTCATTGCCGGAACAGCCTCCGTCAGGTTTAAAGGTTCGGGGAATTACTCCGAGGGCATCATTGAGTTTCGCCCTGATCAACTCAGGGAATTGGACGGCTTACTACGGCCAACGTTGGCAGGGACTCACGGGGATCGGACAGGAACATTTCGGCGCCAGATTGCGCAAGAGGAGCCGAATCTTGAATTTTTCAGCGCCGGCAATGAGTTTTTTGACGCTGTCTGCGCCACGCTTACAAATTCATCAAAGGGGCGAACCTATGCAGTAGAATGCTTGGTTCCAACGCGACCCCCGTGGTGCGGTTTTGAATTTGCTTACCAAGCGGTTGGTCGCCGCGAACCGCTCGGCAATCATCCTGGCCTCATAAAACATTTAGACCGGGTCTTGTCCGTCAGGATGGAGCATGTTTTTATCTCTGATGCCTGTCAGATAGCAGAGGATGGCGCCAGCCTACTCAACATTCGGCGGTCATTAAAGCGCGAGGATCAAAAGCAGACTTGGTGGAATTTCACTGCCAATAATGAAAAGGTTCAACTCCTGTCTGACCGCTATGCCGTGGCCGGGTGGGAGTCGCTCGTCATTCAAGCTGAGGCACGCGCGCGAGAGAGCGCAAGAAAGCGCTTTTCAGAGGCGCTGACTGCTGCGCTAGAGGGCGAGCAAGCCCGCATTGCAGAACAGATACGGCAGGCCAGAGTTGCCAAAGCCGACGGTTGGGAGGATGAGGTCGCCGGCTTAGAGGCGCTGACTCAGGCAATCGGGGGGTGGGAGATTGAGTTGGATATGGCTGGCTTTCTGTCCGTAAATGGAGGGATTATGCCATGAGCGATCCGCTTCGGGAACTTAAGGAATCGCTGCGCAGTTGGGCACCTCCCGCAGATGCCGCTTCGATGGCGCTTCCCGATGAGCCATCGTTTGCATATGCCGTCGGCCGCTTTCTGGCTTCGTGGGCACAGGCGAAAAAATTTGGGGCCGATCAGGCCGTTCTCTTAAGGCAGGCTCTCAGATGGGGCGGATTTACCACACTAAATGTTGGGCCGCTCCTTGCTTCGGAGTTTGAAGTAGCTCAAGTTCTCGGCCGATCTGGTGTCGATTGGGATCTGTCTGGTGTTTTGCACCTGCGCCCATTTCAACCTTCTTGGTCGGAGGAAATCGTTCGCAGCGATGACAAGCCGATTAAAAGAGCTCCGGAAGAAAGTTTTCCTGCCGAGTCCTACCTAGAATCAATTGGCTATAGCAGTTGGCGCTCGCCTGCGCAGAAAGAGGCTGCTTGGCTAACGCTGCAGGCGCCGCCGGGTTCGACTCGAGTTGTAGTTTTGCCCACCGGTTCAGGCAAGAGCCTTTGCTTTCAATTGCTTCCGCGCTTTTCAAGCGGGCTTACGGTTGTGGTAGTTCCAACCGTTGCCTTGGCAATTGACCAGCAGGCAAAAGCGGCCAAATTATTTGCCGATATGCCCCTGGTCAACCCGCGCTATTACGCTTCGGATGATGATCCCGAAACTGCCCTCCTCGCCCTTAAAGAAAAGCGAACAAGGCTAATGTTTACTTCGCCGGAAGCTTGCGTTTCGGGTCGGCTACGGCCAGTGCTTGACGAATTCGCCAAGGAGGGTTGGCTGATGAACCTTGTGGTCGACGAGGCCCATCTCATCGAAACTTGGGGCGCCCAGTTTCGAGTTGAGTTTCAGATTCTTGCTGCCGCCCGTCGCGCCTGGCGGACAGCCTCGGAGGACAAGCTTAAAACTTTTTTGTTTTCGGCAACCATGTCAAAGCCTTGCCGCGAGTTGTTGCAGAAATTGTTTTCCGATGACGGCGTCTCCCGGGAGTTTGTCTGCCAGCGCCTGCGCCCCGAAATTCGCTATTATTCGCGCCAGTTTCCCAGCAAATCACAGCGGGATCTTGCCGTCATCGAATCGCTAAGGCACTTGCCGCGCCCAGCAATTCTTTATGTGACCAAAAGGGAGGACGCCGAAGTCTTTGTTAGCCGTCTTCAAGGCGACGGCTTTGGCCGCATCGCCAGCTTTCACGGTGATACAAGCAAGCATGATCGAAAAGACATTCTGCAGCGCTGGAAAAAAAACCAAATCGACCTGGTGGTGGCGACTTCCGCCTTTGGCGTTGGCGTGGATAAGCCCGATGTAAGGGCCGTCGTTCATGCGTGTTATCCAGAAAATCTCGACCGATATTATCAGGAGGTCGGGCGAGGCGGGAGAGACGGTTGGTCGTCTGTCAGCCTTTTGCTTACCTCTCCTTGTGACCGAGCGGTTGCGGAGGGTGTCACGGTGCAGCTAATGACTACAGAGATGATTCAAAATCGCTGGTCGGCGATGTTCGCTAAAGCTGAATCGCGTGGTGACTACGTCTATGCCTTGCCGGTGGCAAGCCGCCGCATTGAGTTGGTCGGAACTCGCACCTATGGAGAGAATATACGCTGGAATAAGCGACTCCTCTTGCAGTTGGAGCGGGCTAACAAGCTAAAGCTTGTTGATATTGAGTTCCGCTCGTCCGAGAGTCCTGACGATGAGACGGAGGAGTGGGTTGTAGTAAAAGTGGATTTTCCCCCGCACACGCCATGTTTGGGGCAAATGATTGAAGCGGAGCGAAACGATGAGGTTGTTCATTTTCGAGGTGGGCTAAAAAAACTCGACGATTTTATCAGCGGAGGCGTTTGTGCTGCCAGGGTGATTGGAAACCTTTATGGTATGCCGCCTCACCAGAGGGGATGCCCAGGTTGTTCGTTTTGCCGGGCTAAGGGGCGGCAACCCATGCCCTGTGATCCGCTTGATTTTCCCAAGGCCGCTCCAGCTTCAATGTCATTTGCCTCCGAGCTTATCGAGGGTTGCCCGAGTCCAATTTCAAGCTTGGATCGAGCTGATTTTATCGAGTTGGCATCTCTTTGTGTGACGTCGAAAGGCCTCAGGCAGTTCCATATAGACGCCCAGCATTTTGCTCCGGTTCTTGCCTGCTTTAAGGAGGCGTTTCCCAGAAACACCCCAACTCTTCATCGTATTGACCCAATTAAATCGGGCTCGGTGCTGAGTTCCACCGCAAGTCTGCCAGTGGTGTTTTTTCATGTGGGACAAATTTCTGTCAAAGCACTTGAGGCGGGCCGTAGTTACCCTTCAATACATTTATTTTGCGGAGTTCAAAACCCCGAAGATCAGAATGGGAGGCATGTCGCCGTCAATGAGCGCTTGCGCCGTTGGCCAACGTTTGATTCCTGGATTTCCGAACCGCCAAACAATTCCCTACCATGTTTACCGATGACGCTGTAACGCCTATAAGGCTCGAAATTTTAATCGATCTGCTTCGCAGCAGTCGTCAGGGGCTAACCCGGGAAGATCTATATCGTCTTCTCCAACCCGAACCGCTTTGTGGCGAGAGTCAAAAATTCATCCCCGCCAAGGCTACAGTTCGTGCAGGCTTGGAGTTGCAGTTGATTGTGGAGGAGGCAGGAAAGCTTTCTCTAAGCGAATCGTGCCGTAAGCAGAAAGATACTCAGGCTGCAATCCTGGCAGCATTCGATGAGGTGGCGCTGAGCAGCGCAGAGGTTGAAAAATATTTGGCTCTATTTTATTCGTTCTATCTTGGTCTTGGCCGCCAGGCGGACAAACTGCAGGGCCTAAGCGGGGAGCAGTGGGCTGATAATTTTAACCAGTTGATTTTTGGCAGTGTAGCACAAGAGAACCGATTTAATGGAACCAAGTTGACCGGACTGCATCGCTGGTTTGGCTATGTCGGTTTGGGCTGGTATGACCCGAGCGGGGCATTGCAAGCGAATCCATACGATCGGGTTTTTCGTGCGCTCCCCTCCATCTTTGGCCGATTGTCCAGCCTGGATGCCGATCAGTTTATGGCCAAGCTAGGGGTCGCTTGTCCGGAGCTTGACGGTGGCGCCTTATTCCTTCAGGCAAACCGTGGCTGGAAAGCGGATGAAAAGAAGTGCACGCTTGGCTTGAGCCACGCATTAATTGAGCTTCACTTCGATGGCAAAATCCAGTTGGTGTGCCCGGCCGATAGTGGCGGGTGGAACATTGGCGAAGCGGAACCGCCTCATGGTGGAGATTTTTTTGGCGACCGGTTTTCAATAGTAAAAAATTTATCGCCCAAATAATTTATGCCACATCCAAATAATTTTGGAATGCCTTGCTGGACGCAGGAGCAAGTTTCAAAAGTAATTTCGTTGACGGCGCAGACAAGCGCCTCCTCGGCCTCTTACTTTCTTGCGGCGCATTCTCCGTTTCGACAAATAATTGATGCGAAGTCCTTGGGAAGCACTTTGAACGAGGAAGAGGTTTTCAAAAATGTTTTTTCAAAGGCCCGCGGGCAGGTTCAGGCATTTGTGAGGGGCGAGCCTGGCACCGGCAAATCCCATTTGATTCGCTGGCTCAAGGAGCGCTCTGAATATGCTGCCCGGCAGAAGGCAGATGGCATGGGCAATTTTCAGTTGGTTATTGTAACTCGCGGCAACGGCAGCCTCAAAGATGCGTTAGGGCAGATTGTTGAGCAGTTGGGGCGCGATTTCGAGCGGCATATATCTCGTGTCCAAGGGGCCATTGACCGCCTTTCCGACCAGACCGCCCGCGCAACACTTTTGTCTGAATTGGCGCTTGAGCTAAGCACGCGCTGGACAAATGAACATCGGCGTGCGCCGCTTGAAAAGCGCCTGCGGCATCTCGGAGACGCTCTGAATGCGCCTGGAATCGGGCGCTGGCTAAAGCGGGATGGCGGCGTGATTCATCAGGTCATTCGCCGTCTGACCGAACAAAGCACATCCGAGGATCGCGAGAATTTCCCGTCATTCAATCTTGCGGATCTTGATATTCCGCCAGCCTATCTAAGCCCAGCGCAAAACCCAGGTGAGGCGATCCAATTGGCTGATGATATGGCCGAGGAATCGGAGACAAAAGAGTTGGCGGTTTCCGCCCTCAATACTGCTTTGGCGGATGCTGTTCGCGCTCTGACCGGTCTAAAAGGCGACGATTTGGTAAAAATATTTACTGAGATTCGCCGGCAGCTTGGCCCAAAAAAATCGCTCGGCGTCTTCATTGAGGATGTTTCGGTCACAGGCCTCGATCAAGATGTTATTAATGCATTCGAACCGCGTGAGGCCGATGGCTTGTGCCGGATGGTGGCAATTCTTGGGATAACGGATAATGGCTGGTTGCGCCTGCCAGATAATCTGCGCCAGCGGGCAACGCACATTTATGAAGTGGGGGGCAGCACGGTCACTCAATGGGCATCTGATACGGAGGAAGTGGCAAAATTTACCGCCCGCTATCTTAACGCGGTCCGCTCTAGCGATGAAGATATTGCCGCTGCGGCAGAGGATCGCTTTGAAGGCAATATTCGCAAGAGCGCCTGCGATGGCTGCCCGTCAAAGTCCGAGTGCCATCAGGTATTTGGCAAAGTAGATATTGGTGGCGGTGTCGAAGTAGGCATGTTTCCGTTCAGCGCGCAAGCTCCTCAGGCCATGCTCCAAAGGTTATCCGAAGCCAGATATAAGTCGCAGCGCGGTCTCCTTGACCGCGTTTTACTGCCTGCGCTAGATCAATCTCGCAGGCTGCTATCGAGCCATGAATTTCCCCGGCCCCAGCTTTTTGCAATTCAGTCGCCACCATTCCCCGTTTGGACCGGCATTGAAAACCGATATTGTAATGGGCCGAGGTGGGATGATGTGCAGCAAGCTAGACTTCGGTTTCTGGCGCAGTTTTGGGTAACTCCTGGCACCGCCGAAGAATTGGCTGTTTCGCTAAAGCCATTCTTAAAGCCGCTGGGACTGCCAGAATTTTCTAGCACTGTGGTTGTAAGACCGCCGACCGGAGATGCCGTAAGAGGTGGCGTCGTTAGGCCGCCGATTGTGCCTCCGCCCCCGCCGGTGGTAAATGACGAATTAAATCGGTTGCTTGCTTTGCTGGAGGAGTGGAAGGCAGGGCGACCGCTGCGCGAGGATAATAAATTCAGAGATTTGTTGGGTGCGTTTTTAGGCAAGAGCATTCTTTGGCAGGATTGTCGAGGCGTCCCGATTGCCGAGAAAAAGCGGTTGGTTGTTGGCAATAAGTTTCCTCGGATTGAAGACCAAGTCATGAATCCCGGGGGTATATTCTTTTTTGATCTAAAGCGAGATCTAGAAACCTACAAGCTTTTGCAGAGCTTGCTTTTGCACTCGCGCTCCCCAGACGGTGGATGGGGCTTTGACCAAGGCGAGGTTCACAAGCGCGAGATGTCGCGATGGTTACGAAAGCATCAAAAGAAAGTCGTTCAAAGCTTGCAGCCAGATGAAAAACCGGTTGTGCAAAAATGCCTGCGATCGGCAATCGAGGCGCTTGCGCTGGCCGCGCTGTTCCGGGATCGGAAAAATTTGCCAGAAAATCGCGCTGACCGAGTCGCCGCATTGTTTAGCTCGGTATGGCAAACATCCGCCAAGCCGGTAGTGCTTTCTCCTGAGATCGACGTCATTGTTTCCGACCTAGAACTAAAGCACAGTGTGCTCAGGGATTTTGTAGTCCAAGAGGTCGGAGTCGGACAAGGAGAAGCTTCGCCGAAAGATTTCATTGATCCGCTACCCGTCCTGGCCGTGCTGGAAGATTTCGATGCGCAGATGCAATTTGAACCACCGCCGGTGGAGGCTGAAACAAGTTTTTGGAAATCGAGATTTCAGCCGGTGAGCACATTGAGAATGGGGGCCTTTGCATCAATCCCTGCTCGTTTAGAAAGTGAGCGCACAGCTATGGGAAATGCAATTAAAGCCGTCCGCGAGTTTGTTAAAGATGCCGGCTTTGATGCGGAAAATCTTCGCCAAAATATTGAAGCCTGTATGGTTGACCTTGTTGAGGTAATTGTTTTGCAGCGAGGCACCCAGCACCAAAAGCCTGTGTTGCCATTGCCCAATGTTGAGTTCGATAATCTCTGGCAAAAAAAACAGATCCAGGTTGCCGATGCCCGAGGGGCTTGGGTTGTGGCCGTCGGCAAAGCGATTGAGGTGTCGAGTGCCGAGGGATTTGCAGCCTTGTTGACGTTCAATCCTGTCAAGCTAAAGGAATGCGTTGATGCCCTGAAAATAGTCCGAGACCATCTGGATTTGGTGGATCAACACATGAGCGATGAGGAGGGCGCAGGCGGTCCGGAGGGAGATAGCCGATCCAAGTTGCTAGCCGTCCTCAAAGAGATCGAGGGCTTGGCTGAATCTAAAGAGGAAGGAGAGTCCACCAGCGCATGAAACCCCTATCTAATTTAAAAGAGCGCTTGCTAGCATTACCTAGTATTCGCGTCGGCCATGAGCATGAGGCTCGCTATGCTGCGTTCTTAAAAAAGTCCGCGCCCGCCAAGGTTGAAATAGCAACCGCTTCCGTTGCGATCCTTCATGCGGGGTCTGTATTCCCCCCAACAGCTTATGCCGAGGCGCGAAAAGCAATAAAGAACAGCATTGGCATAGCAAAGCGACTTAGGGAAAAGCTCGCTGATAATCCCGCAGTGGTTGTAGAGCCAAATATTGAATCGAGCTTTACGCGCCTATTCGAGAATGCAGCAACAGGGTTGGGTTCTTGCAGGGCCGCTTGGGAAGCTCAATTGCAGTCCAAGATTCAAGCATGGGAAACGATTGCCGATGTCATTGCAAAACTGAAGGAAGGAGGCGGTGCAAAGACGATGAAAGTTCAGGGAGAGCGCCTCCGCCGCGCCATCCATTTGCTCCGTGCCGCCAAAGCCAATTTGCCTCTTTGCGAAACCGATGCTTCCAGTGTTAAGGGTAATCTTGAGGAATTAAAAGATTCAGTTTCGAAACTTGGCTTAGAGAGCGATTTTGGAAAATTTCTGCAGGCTTCAGCGTCGCCGGATGGGGCTGATATGAATCTTCTTCAGAGCGAGGAGGTTTCAAAGCTTATTGAGAAACACGGCCTCCAACAAATGTTCCGAGTTAGGCTCTCCTCTTAATTATGACGCTGCAATCCTTTGTCGGCGAGTTTCTGACCTTCCTCGAAAAGCGCGAGGAGCGTCTGCTGTCATGGGGATTTTACAACGCAAGTTGGACTGCTGCGGATATCGAGGTTGCGTTTTCCGAGGAGGCGCCTGCTGCCTTGCAGCAGGAATGGCACCATTTTGCCATTCAGGGTCGGACCATCGCTGCCCTTTTGCAGTTGATGCGTCAGCGCAGCCTGCTTTATCTGGTGCCCGATAAACCGAATTCCTACCGAACTCGGTTTGCCGAAGGCGTGAGGCTGACCGCAAGTTTGCGCCAAATGTTCAAAGAGTCAGATTGGGCAACAGGCCCCCGTCTGGTCTCCGATATCAAGCTGCAGATAGCGCCCCGCCAATATCCTCGCCGCGACCAGAATGCCGCCTCCGTCTGGGAGCGATTGAAATCGCGCTGCCCTGCCGCCCATGTAGAGTTGATGCAAAATTGTTTTTTTGCACTTGCTTCTGGCAAAGCGGGCGCGCCGCTGAGTTTCTCGGGATTCCAAGTCCGGGCCTTTGAGCACATTCTGGAGCAGTATGGGGCAACTCGTTTAAGCGGTTCCGTAATCTGCGCCGGGACGGGTTCCGGCAAAACGAAGGCATTTTATCTTCCAGCCTTTTTGCGCATCGCGCCGGAGTTAAAAAAGAATGAGCCGCAGTTTACAAAGATTATCGCCATATATCCGCGCAATGTGTTGCTCGCTGATCAACTCCGCGAAGCCATTTCGGAAGCGGATAAGCTACGGCCGATTTTGCAGGCGGCCGGAATGCGCCCGATTCGCTTTGGGGCGCTCCTTGGTGACACTCCGCATAAACAGTGGTTTGAGGCGTCTGAGCCAAAAAAATATCATTGGAAGCGCCGAGGAAATGCCTCAGTGATTCCCTATCTAAAATCTCCGGTTGACGGCGGCCGCAGCGACCTTCTCTGGCGCGATGTTGATCGGATTGCGGGGAGGACGTGTCTATACCGCGAAGGCGAAGCCCAACCCGACGTGCCATCTGAGGCGCTTGCAATGACCCGGGAGGAGTTAGCCCAATCACCCCCAGACATCCTTTTTCTTTCACTGGAGATGCTGAATCGCGAGATGTGCAATCCGGAATGGCAAACAACTTTTGGGATGCGGCGCGGGGCAAAACTGTCGCCTCGGCTGATGCTGCTGGATGAAGTGCATTCTCACGATGGCTTGGCTGGCGCACAAGTGGCGTGGGTTCTGCGGCGCTGGCGGCATTGGTCCCGGATTGAATCGCTGCATATTGCCGGCTTATCGGCCACGCTTCGGGATGCGCCCCAGCACCTAGCTCGCGTGGTTGGCATCTCGCCGTCCCAAGTTCAAGAGTTTAGGCCTCGTCCCGGCTTGGAGGGGGTTGGCGAAATGGAAGCCGAGGGCGCCGAATATAATTTGGCCGTGAAAGGCGATCCCGCCGCTGGCGCCTCGCTGCTCGGCACCTCGATTCAAGCGGGGATGCTGCTGGCTCGTATGCTGACCCCGCGCCATCTAGGCCCTAGCGGCTGCGAAGCTGAGATTCGCCCGGAAGTTTTTTTCCGGTCAAAGGTGTTTGGCTTCAGCGATAATTTGGACTCAGTAAATCGCTGGTTTAGCGATATGGCCGACGCGGAGCTTCGCCTGCGCCTAGCCGCCTTGCGGAAAATTCCTGCCGCCAGCGTTTCCGCTGCCATCAGACAACGCCGATTTTTGGAAGGACAAGTTTGGCAGTTGCCGATTCAACTTGGCCATGATTTGGATCAGCCGCTGAATATTACCCGCTGCAGTTCGCAGGATCCGGGCGCAGATGCAAATTCAGATTTGATCATCGCCACAAGCTCTTTGGAGGTTGGATTCGATGATCCCGATGTGGGAATCGTAATTCATCACAAGCGTCCGGGCTCAATGTCTTCGTTCATTCAGCGCAAGGGGCGAGCCGGCCGCACGCGGGGTGCTAGGCCGTGGACTGTGGTGGTTCTCTCGGACTATGGCGCGGATCGCTGGGCATTTCAGTCTGCGGAGCAACTCTTCCAGCCAGAGGTAGATGCGCTGCAGTTGCCAGTGATGAATCCTTATGTGCTGCGAGTCCAATTCGCCCAATTTTTAATTGATTGGATTGGCCGGCGGTTGGGCGGATCCATGAGCGCTTTCCGCTATTTGCAGCGACCGTCAAAGTATGGCCCGGAACAAGCAATTCAAGATCGCGCCCGCGATTTACTCCGCGGCCTGATCGAGCAAGGCCAGACGTGGAAGGAGTTTGAGCGGGATGCCTTCCAGTTTTTCCTCTTCGCCAGCAGCCTTCCTGCCGAGGCCGCGCGCGATATGCTTAACAGCCTTCTCTGGCATGAGCCTCGCCCGGTGCTCATGCAGGTCGTGCCAACGCTTTTGCGCAAGCTGGAGGCTGACTGGCGCTATGCTTATCCTCCCGAGGGCGTTGCCTTTGAGGATGCCGGCGCGGGTCGGCCCCTACCTCAGTTTATCCCCCAGGCCACCTTTGCCGAACTGGAGGTTGGCGAGGCGATGCTGGAGTTGGAGCCGTTTAATGGCAGAGCACGCGACCCAGAGTCGTTGTCAATTAGCCGGTTGTTGCTGGAGGTTTGCCCGGGACGGGTCTCTAAGCGCTTTGCCACTTTTCAAGGCGAGTCGGGCTATTGGCACCCATGGTCAGTCAAGCTGGCCGCGGGGCCGAATACTGTCTCAGCTGACGAGTTGTTCCCTCGGCATAGTTTTCTGGAATCGGTGGCCGGGGTTTCTATCTTTCAGCCAGACGCGGCGGGAGTGATTCATCGCCCCAAGGAAATCAGCGACACCAGCAACTCCTCTTGGCGCTGGCAGACGCTCGCCCGGATCCAAGGGGATGGCGATTTGCTCCCCATCCGAGAGGCGATGCCGTGGCGAAACGTATTTTCTGAATCCCGCGCTTTTCTGCACTCGAGCGCGGAATGGGTTGAGATGCTGCGCTACGCCGAGGAGAGCCGATTCGATTTGCGCCGAAACAAGCAGAGTATTTCCGGGTCGCTCCGCCTCCAGCGCTCTCTCGCTGATGGGGCGGTGGAGCGCCAGGCCGTTGGCTTCCGTCTGCGAGTTGATGGCGTGCGCTTTGTTTTAAGCCCAGAGCATCTTGCCTCGCGCCCGCCTTTGCCCGAGTCGGCGCTCAATCGGTTCCGAGCCGATTATTTCAAGCATTGCATCGCTCGGTCTCAGGTGCTGGACGGATTGGTAAATAGCTTTCAGGCTGATTGGCTGGCCGAAATCTCCATTGCAATGCTATCCGCTACCGCCTTGGTTCAAAAATTAGATTTGCCTGCGGCCCAGGCGGCGCTGAGCAGCAATCGGTCGGAGGCGGCTCGTAAAGTTCTCGAAGTAATCTTTCAGGTGCGCGGCGTAACCATTTTGGGGGTTGAGGAGCAAGGACGCTTGCATCAGACGCTTTTAGACCTGTGGAATACGCCTGCTGTGGTTGAAGAAATAAAAAGCCTCGAGCCCGTTCTTTGGGGCAGCTTGGATGATGGGTTTGCGGACTGGGTTCGCCAGCGCTATGCAGCCTCATTAGCGCAGGCGCTTCGGGCTGCTATGGTCAGTCTTGCGCCTCAGGTTAGCGAGGACGAATTGGCGGTTGATGTCTTGCTTCGAGCTGACTCTGGATTCGATTTACTGGTGACTGAGATGTCTCCGGGCGGTCTGGGGCAGATAGAGACAATTGTGCGCGAGATGCAGCGGCAGCCCCGCCGATTTTTGGATGGCTTGGAGTATGCGCTGAGCTATTGCCCGCGCGAGCAGACGGCTTCAGACCTGTTGGCAATTGCCCGCGCCTCGGCCTTCGAGGCGGGCGGAGGCATTGCTGGCGCGTTTGAGCAGGTTAGATCGGCTTCGGGATTTGCTGAGGTGGAGGCGGCGAAAGTTCAGTTGCAGTCCGCCTTGCAAGATCGGGGTTTTTCTGCGCAGCGCGGCCTTATTGTCTCTGTAGTGAATCGGTTGCTTCGCCCGGCGACCGACCAAGCGAGCGATCGACTCACGTATCGCCTCAATCGCGCGTGGCGCCGCCGATCTGAAAAGCTGGGCATCGCTGTTCCGATGCGCACGTTTGCCTACACCTGTGCGCGCCATGCTAAAATCGGCCCATTTTTGCAGGGTTACTTTGAGGCTATCGGCGGCGAGAAGCCGACCGCCCCTCAGTTGTATGCGCAGTTGCAGCAGATGCTGCTTGAGCCCTGCGCAGATAGTTGTCCGGAGTGCTTGAACCAGCGCGGGCGCTTCTATGATCTTGGCCTGCCATCGCGCGCACTGGCGCGCGAGTGGTTGGGTATCGAGATCCAGACCGTCTTGCTCGATAACAATCCGGAGGATTGGCAGGATCGCGCGCGCCAATTTTTACAAAGCGAAGGGCGGGTTCGCCTTGTCGCTGGCCCAGCGCATACAGTCGCTTTGGCCGAGGCCCTGCCGAGAATGTTTGTCGCCGAGATCGAATTGGAATCCCTTCGGGTTCCGGCGTCAATTGCCAGAGTTGAACAGGCTGCCGATCGAATCTCGGTCGTGCTGCATATCCAGGATTTTGTAAATGGCTAGCCGCGATATATGGTCCCGCGCCGGAAGCTTGCAGGTTCGCGACCTGCTTGCCTCGCTGTTGTCTGCACGGCTTCTTGCCGCGCCGTCAGCAAGCCCGCTTTACGTCTGCTCGCCTTATCTGACCGATTTTCCACTGTTCGACAATGCGTTTGGGCAGTTTCAGCCGCTTTTCCGAAGTCGCCCTGAGTTCGGCGAGCGCAGTCAGATTCTGTTCACTCAGGCGTTGATGGAGCTTTCGGCACGGATGCCGGTGCGTTTGATCGGAGTGCCCGGAAAATATGCCGACGCGTTTCTCCGCAGCGCCGTGCGATTTGAGTGCCCCAATACTTGCGGCCGCTATGCCTCTGACCTTTACCATGAGAAGGGGTTGCTCTGCTCCGCCTTTTACCTTGAGGGTTCCATGAACTTCACCTACAGCGGAGTTTATAACCGCGATGAAAAAGTTACCGCCCATACGCCGGACAGCCCAGAGGGCCAGCAGAAGATTGCCGCCGCCACGCTGGAGTTTAATCGGCTCTGGGAAGCGCTAAAGGATTCAGAAATCCCAAGAACCTGATGAATGCTGGACCCTATGCAAAGCTGATTGGCGAGTTCGCCCAGAACTGGCGCGCTCAAGCTCCTGAGCTTGCCGTGACCGTATTGGATCAAGAGGTCGAGTTCGATGAGAACCATCCGCTGCGTAGTGAATTGGTTTCTCTTTGCAGTGGGCGCTCAGCCTCGCTGCCATTCGTGGCCAAGGGAAGCGTCGTGGTGTGGTGCACGATCGCCCCGGATTATGAATTGCTGCGGCAAGCCGTTTCGTCGCTCCATGCCTGGGTCCTGCCAAGCTTTGGGGGCGAAGGTCCTGAGGATGGCTTTGTTCAATCGAGCATCGCTAAAAGCGGTCTGGCCGCCAGCATCATCGCCATATCGCCTGACGGGTATTATCGCTGGCGCTGCCCTCGTTCAGAATTGTTGCGAATCTGTGAAAAGCTTCAATTGAGGGGAAGCTTGGAGGCGGTTCGCCCCCCACGCTCGCGTCCGCCGCGCCCTTCGCTCTACGAGTTGCGGGCCCGATTTGCTGCCGCTTTATTAGTGGGCGACCGGGATGGCGCAGAAAGCATTATTGGCCAGCTAGATTTCCTTCAGTTGGAGACAGCCGTTAACACGCAGTTCATGCGCATCCGGATGTGGCACCACTTTCGCGAGTTTGAGCGCATCCGCGAGCATCCCGACCTGCCGCATCTTTTGGTGCAACCTCTGCCTCCGCGTGTTCGCCACTGGCTTGAGGAAGCCCTGGACGAAAAGATTTCGCATCCGGCACCAACCAAGGCTGCGGAACCTACGGAGGCCACGCCACCAGGCTGGCCCGGGTGGTTTGCCTGCGTAAAAAAAGGTGAAAAATCCGCCGCTGAAGTGTTCTTGCAAGAGCGGATCAGAGGAGTGGATTCTGCCCTCGCTCCCAGCCTTGTTGACGCCCTTATCGCGGGTGTCGAAGAAATTTATTTGGACGATGCCCTGCGAAGCCGGGAGAGAAACCTCATTCTTCAGGGCATTGCGGAGCTTCTCGAAGAGTTTGTCCGTGAACCGAACTTTCCCCGCGCAAGCCTCGGTGATTTTTATCTCGCGCTGCTCCGTCTGTGGTGCTCGCTGCATGCGGGCATATCGGTTGGCCAGGAGCATGGTCACGTCCTCCTCGAATTGGCGAACGCGGTGCTCCAGTTAAATCGCGACCCCGAGGCAGTTCGCGGGTTGCTGGAGGAATGGTGGAGGGCGCGGCCAACGCCTAGTCAACTGTCCTACGCCTTGGATGCCATCGAACTTCTCGATCGCGAATTGCCAAAGACGGAGGCGACGGCAAATCTTTGGTTGGGCGCAGTTGACGTCATTTTGCGTTCGCCCGATGCGCTAGCACCATCGGACCGCGCCCTCTGGCGCAATGCCGGGCTTCGCCTTGGCTTCACTGAAGCAGATGTCTCAAAGTATTTGCCGCCTGAGGAAGGTGCGGCGGAGGCGGTTGACCCGCTGTCGGTTGCTAATTTATCGCACATCGCGATCGTCTGTCTTCGTGAAGAGCAGGCCATTCAGGCTGCTAAAATAATTCAGGAACGCACAGGAGCGAAAGTGACAGTTGTAACTTCTCAAAGCGCTGGTGCAGAAACGGCACTTGCCAAACAAGCTGACGTGGTTTTGTTTGTATGGATGGCGTCAACGCACGCCGTGTTCCGCGCTTTTGACAGATTTGACAAAAAACGATTTTGCTACGTCCAGGGGACCGGATTTTCTAGCATTGTCAGAACGCTAGAGCGGTGGATAAATTTTTGAGAAAAGCATAAATCATGTTCAACAACAAACTTGTTACCGCAGGCGAACATTTATGCCGCCACCTTTACAACGGGATGGTAGCCCAAGAGTTTTGGGACAATGCCCAGTATTCGCATTTGACGATTACTCGCCGCCCAGGCGAATTCAGACTATTTATTCAGGAAGCCTTAGCTCTGAACATGGCCGGCAGACTATTAGTCGCAGCAGAAAGCGCAGCCAAGCAAGTTGACGCGGAGCAACCTGGATTTCTCGCCTATTTGGAAGCCATAGTCATAAGTTGGGATTTGGAAAGATTGGATACAGATGGGCGCCTCTGTCGCTTAATCAGAGATGCGCACAGCGCAAAGTGCAACATCTCAAAAACTCTTCACAAACAATTGGAGAATTGGGCGGTAAAGCATCATCCGCTGTGTTATTTATGCGGCGTGCCATTAGATTTTGATAGCAACTCACAACACAATCGGTTCACGCTAGATCACATCTGGCCAGAAAATTACGGTGGAGATTCCATCAGTGATAATTTATTACCATGTTGCGATGCCTGCAACAGTGGGAAAAAATGTGATTTTGCAACTTGGGCAGCTTGCGACGTTCATTCGTTTATGATTTCAAAAGATCCATCAGCGAATGAGATGTCCACTATTTCCGGACGCATGCGTTTTGCGTTGCACAATAGAGCAGTGCGGACATATGCAAATAAAAGAAATTGTTCATTGAAAGAAGCATACCTTCGCATTGGTCCATGGCTGGATGAACCTTGGCCATTATCTGAAGATGATGCAGGAGATTTTTTTAACTTAGCAAATTATGAACCAAATCGATGCCAACCTTATGGTAACCAACTCTTACGATTGTCTTAAAGTTCAACAAAGGCCTGATGCAACTGGCCCCGAGTGTCTCTTGTTCTCTGCTCCAGTTCAAGAGATCGCCGCTTGGGCTGCGATTGAACGGTTTACAGATATGTCCCAGTCGGGGCCGCAACGCTTGGAAAAGCCATACAAGGTAAGGGCAGTCCACTCATACTTTTTAGCAGATTCTAAAAACATAATTCCAACCGCTATTGTAATAGGTTTGCGCCCCGGGAAATATACCCTGACACCTCAGTCAAACGAATGCACCAGAGTCCACAGCCTAAAAATCGATTATAATATTCAATCAAAAGCGGAGGATTTGCCAGGTATTATTGTTGACGGTCAGCATCGCGTTTTGGGGATGATGAAATTTAACCCAAATACAAGAGTAAATGTTGTTGCGCTCGTCGGTGCAGATGATACCGAAACGGCCTTCCAATTTCTGGTAATAAACAACAAAGCCGCAAAAGTATCTTCTGATCATATTAGGGCTCTAGCGCTGCACTATAGAAAGGAAGAGTTAGATTTACGGTTGAAAAATGTCCGGCTTAATCTTGACGCCAACCTTCGTTTTGTTGGATACGCCAACACTCTTGATGAATCACCATTTAAGGGATTGCTCGCGCTGCCAATAAATACAGCTGAAAACCAAATCGTTGCACCAGCGGCTATTGAAGAAGCGGTTGGATACCTTCGCCAACAAAAGGTGCAGGAATTCCAAGAAGACGATTTGGCTTTATCGCTCTTTTTTGGTCTTTGGAGAATTCTTAAAAGCAAGTGGCCTAATTTATGGACTAAGGATTCTAAATTTTTACAAAAAGTTTCAATTGTTTGCACATCGCAATTTTTTGTAGACAACCTGCTTCAGAAGTATGATTGGAATCAATTGGATATTTACGATATTGAGGCTGTTGAAAGTGAAATTAAGAACATAGCAGAAAAACTACCTAGCGAATTTTGGGAATCAACGACTGAGTGGACTGCCAAGGGTTTAGATACACAAGCTGGGAAAAAAATATTCCTAGACGCTCTAAAACAGATGGTCCGAAACGCAAGGCAAGAACTACCATGGTATGCAGATATTGACATGGTTAGTCTTAAAAACATCACAAAAACGTGACCAGACTTAATTGATCTGAGGATTTCAGCACAACCTATTTCGACCAAACCAGCCTCTTGTAATTGACCAACAAGTAGTTCGCAACGAGTTGAATGTCTTTGGTAGTGTTTTGGACCTCATTCCATTTGCGCTGGGTTCCCCCGCCAAAATCCCAATAGCCATCCGTCCAGGAGCAAAGAGGCTTTAGCGGTAGGAGATCGGCAGCAAATTGAGTTGTTGTTGGAATGCCCGTCGCGCGATAGCGGTCCGCGATGGCGTCCATCAGGTGCCCCATTGAGACAATACCCACGCCGTGGGTGAGGCGCGACCGGGTCGGCGGCTTGCCCCAGGCATCCTCAAACACTTGCGTGACTGCTTGCCAGAAATTAAAAAGCAGTTCCAACATTCGATCCGTGTCCATTTCCCCATCGGCGCGAAGTCGGCAGCGATACAGTCCCCCATCGTGCATGCTGTTTTCGATCATGCGCAGGATTGAATTATCTTTGATAAAGCCCTGGACTTTGGCCTTTCCGCCAACAGTCGCAAATGTTCTATTGCCGAATGTTGTTACGGATTTAGCGTTTTGAAAACTACGCCGATCGCGCGCACCCAAATCCATGAAAGGGTTTGTCGGCGTCTGGATCGACAGATGCAAGGGCGATCTGGAATCGTAATTTAGCCGCTCAAGAATGTAGGCCGGGAAGCGCCGCTTTTGGAGATGCGATGAAAGCTGCACATCGGTCGCTGGCAGCAATTCGTAGATCAGGCCCTTGGGAAGCGGCTTGGTGGAATTCACCAGGATGAACTGCTCGCGCTGCTCAGCCACACTGTCGGTAACAAAACCAGTTACAAAGACTGGGAAGTTTTCAACTCGAGCGTCGCGGATGGCAGCCGCGCGCTGTTGGCCGTCCACAATCCACCCCGGCTTCCCGATTTTTTCATCATCTTCGATTGGAATTAAGAGGTGCCCGTGACAGGGACCATCGCCGGACTTTTCTCCGCGCAACGGCCTGAATTTAGCCCGGGAGTCAAAGGCAACCACGATGGCGTTTGGCAGCATGGGAGCTTCTGATTCCAGATAGTTCCGGATTTCGCTGATATGCGACAGGACTTCCGGCCTCTGGTATCCCGCGATATGCTCTCCCTCATCGCGCGCCAGACGGGACACTTGCGCAAAATCGTGCAGACGTTTGCCGTCAACCGCAAACGCATAAAGCTCCCGCTTGCCGCCTTGGCGGATTGCGATCGCCGGCAATTCCAATTTTTCTGTGGTCTTCATTTCTTTCCTTTCGTTTTTTTTGATTGAGTGTCCAGCCTCTGCTTGAGGACGTATAAATTGTGAAATCCTCGGCTACGGTTTCGCTCTGCGCCGCGAAAAAGAATGACGTGGATGCCTAGCTTGCGACAGACCGCGCAAGGGCATTTTTTCCATGGCTTGTCTTCCAGAGTTTCGCGATAACGGGCCGAGTCATCTTTTTTTCCATGCCAAACCGCCTCGTATTCGCGCAAGCGGTCGAGCAAGCTTTCAATGTCGAGTTTGCCAGCATCATAGGCCTGAACCCCGTCAAAGCAGGCAACCTCTAGCTTGCGGGCGAAGCCGAAGTCCACTTGGCCGGAAAGAATCATTTTCTTTAGCTGAGGATTGCCGTCAACTTGGGGGATACGCACGGCCGTATAGGTCCGTTCGAGCGTGTGATAGTTGTCACGATCATCCATGAAAGCGCGCTTAAGCGGCGAGGTGCTATCAAAGCTGTGAACCCCTAGTCGCTCAAATGCCTCCAGATTGTCCAACCGGGAAATACCCAGCAGATGGAGCTTCGTGGACGGGTGCCGAACTTCTTTGATCGCCTCTAGCGAAGATAAAATTTCATGTGTCTTTAGCGGAACCATCCCGCCTAAAGCAATATAATCGTAACCCATTTTTTGAAGGCTACCGACTGCATCGCGGTATGATTTAGCGCTCCAGCCTTGCGCGGCGCCAACCGGCACAAATTCAAGCTTATCTTCTCTGTGCCGCTTTATAAATTCTCTGGCTTTTTCTAGCGTGATCTCTGAGCGGGCCTTCCACTCTGCCAACTTATCTGCTGCCGCTTCGTCGCTCTCGGTGAAGCCCATGATGACATGGTCGAGCGAGATGGCGTAGTCGAATTTGCAATCGAGATAAAACTCAATGACCGAGTCCACTCCAAACGGCGGCTCCTTTTCGTTGATATAAGAAAATGATCCGCAGTCTCCCATGGTGTCGATTCGCTTTTTAAGCCCCGGACGATCGAGCCGTAGAAATTCGCGTATTCCCAACCGCTTAAGCCGCTGAGCTTGGGCGAACGAATATCGGACGTTGCTTGTCTTCGTGTGGGGATCCACCATGGCCTTTGAAAGCAGCATCCCGTCATAGGGGGGGACATCATGGACCTCGTGCGCATAAAGCTGCGACTGCTGGCGACTCCCGGAGAATATTCTCCGCTCGGTTGCGAAGTCAAAGCTCGGGTCAACAAGGTCGTGTGCGTCTGGAAAAAAAAACCTCATTGGATTATCGGGTTGTGATGCGCTTATCTAAATGAGCGCGGATAAGAAAATTTGAAAGCATCGAGAGATGCTTGTGCAGGTTTTGGAGTTCGTTCCAGGCCAACCCGCCAAGCTGCTCCCACTCTCCCTCGGTCCATTGACAAACCGGCGCAATCACTTGAAGCTCTTGCCGGACAATCTTGTGAGCGTCTTTTCTCCGGACATCTACCGAGGACATGATTCGGTCCATCAATTTACCCATCGCACGAATTCCGACCCCGTGCATCAACCGACTCTCGGTTGGAGGCTTTCCCCACGCTTCTGGGAATGTGTCCCTGACAGCCGACCAATAGGTGACCAAGATATTCCAAATTCCGGCTTGGTCGTATTCTCCAGTGGCAATATTTCTGTAAGGGAAAAGGCATCCCGAAGGCTGGGTTAAGCTCTCCTCAATCATTTTTACAATGACCGTGTCAGTGACGACAGAGCGGTCGGATTGCTTGCCGCTGTTTGAGGGACGGCGGATCAAGCCGGCAAACGGCGATTTCTCTTCTCGTTGGAGTAAATCGCAGAGGGCAGAGGGGACTTTCCGGATTGCAAGCTTCGGCGGCAGTGGAGAAGAGACTTCGGGTAGAAGCTCCGTAACCAGTCCGCGTGGCAATGGGCGTGTGTTGTTGATTCGTAGAAATTGGTCTCGCTGCAACTCAACTTCGTCTGCAATAAAGGCGCATAGCGGAACCGCGAAGTTTTTGTCGGCGCAAAGGCCGATTGCCATGGCCCTTTGTTGCCCATCGACAATCCATGCCGGCTTTTCCGAATCTCCCGCCGGTATGGGAATCCGCAGATACCCACCGCTGGCGATGCCATCCGAGTTTTTTTGGCCACGGCTTGAGACGAACTTAACGTCCGAGTTGAATGACAGGATGATCGGATGCGCCAGAATCATCTCTGGGGTTTCCAGGTAGTCTGCTATTTCGCGGACGTGCCTGCGGACTTCCGCCCTCTGGTAGCCAATTAGCTTACCGCTGTTGTCGCGGTTCACCCTGGACACGCCTGCCAATTCCAAAAGCTCGCTGCCCTTTAGGGAAAGCAGGTAGACGCACCGGTCGCCCTTTTGCATCACTTTTAAAGCTTTCCTCTCGATGAATTTCCGCTTCTTCGCTTTCATATTAAATTGCTTTCTTTCAGTTCGGTGGTTGTGGCGTGAAAGAGTCCGCGAAATCGCTTTTGCTCACAAGCGCGACCCGTCGAGCGATAAAGTCTTAGGAGGCCGGTGTAAGATGCACGTTTGTTTTTGGTCAGATGCTTCAGGATAAAAGAGATGACAGCCTCGTCATCGCTCGGCTTTCTATGGGGATAATCCGCATTAGGCAGGCTGGCGAGCAGTTGGTCAAAAAAAACTTTTAGACGGCTCGCGCGCAAATCGCCTGCTGGGAATTTGGTGAGAATTAATTTCAAGATCCGTGCATTAAGCGCCATCCTCGACCTGCCAAAATGGTTTTCCAGCCTTGCGTCGCAGGGCAGATAATTTTTTGCCAGCTTTCCAGATTTACTCGCCCCGGCGGCGATGACAATCAGTCTGTCAGCATCGGCCATTATAGATTGCGCTGTCTCAATGTCGTGTGCGACTGCTCTTAAATATTCGTTGGAGACAGCCACGATCAGGGGGGCGTCAGGATAAAGTTCGGCGATGTTGGCGATGCGCGACACCTTGGCGCCTTGCTGCTTCCTGCTTTCGGCGAGCAGATCCCACCATTCGTTTACACCGTGGCTAGACAGTTCCGGCGGTATGACCGAGTCGTCTTGCCCTGGCGAGAAAGTCGCATCATACGCCGTGAGCAGTTCATCCAAGTCAATCAAACCAGCGCCGGCCGAGGCAACCCAGATGCGAAGAGAAACTTTTAATCCGGCGTCCTGGGAAAGGCTGCGAATTATGCTCCAGGAGTTGCCGCAATACAGGTCGATGGCGCGCTTGCGGGGTGGGTTAGCCTTTGCTAGGCGAGTCCGCCAATCGCGAAACCTGTGCACCAGATCATCCCGGCGAAGGTTTCTCATCATCAGTTCCGGAGACGCTTTTTGCGTCTTGCGCGCCGTGCATGTCACGACGACGTTTACGAGTTTGGATTGCACTGAAAAAATAATTACGCATTTAATAAAATGGGGCAAGTGTAATTAAATACGAAACTGAAAATGAAACTTCTGTTTTATTGTTGTTAATCAGGAGCAGCACTAGGGCGCCGGTTCTAACAAGCTTGTTGCCATCCGTTGACACACCCTGAAAAACCGTCCGAAAATCGAATGAGCTTGACACACCCACTACTCTGAAAAAGATGCATCTCGACATTATCTTTCTCGACGTGGACGGAGTTTTGAATCCTGACAAAAACGAAAGGCGCGACATATTCGATCCCGGTTGTGTGCAGCAGTTGCGCCGCATCCTCGACGCTCAACCCGATGCCCATGTCGTCTTTTCAACGACTTGGCGCGTGGGCTATTCCTTCTTCGTGCTCGGCTGGTTCTGGCGGCATTATGACCTTCCGTTGAACCGTGCCATTGCCCGGACACCGGAC
>Ga0007854_10000242_pt1 | contig 37735 bp, 34 predicted proteins | sample CryBogCBH12Aug08_FD_60382 | JGI IMG/M metagenome (GOLD analysis project Ga0007854, IMG submission 60382) | Freshwater microbial communities from Crystal Bog, Wisconsin, USA - CBH12Aug08 | ecosystem: Environmental > Aquatic > Freshwater > Lake | place: Crystal Bog, Wisconsin, USA | collected... | reverse complement strand
TGGCTTGACTCAGTGGTATTCCGCGTCCTCCCCGATCCTCTCACCCTCCAACTCGCCTTTCAGACCAAGCAAGTCGACTTTTGGGATGTGGATCCCTGGGCTGTTAAAAGCATGGAAAAAAATCCAAAGTTCGCCCTCTTTAGTTCGGCCGGGGGAATGTATCTATACATGGGCTGGAACCTGCAGCGCCCTCTGTTCCAAGACCTTCGTATCCGCCAAGCCGTTGCCAAGGCGGTGAACATCCCGCAGATGATCCGCTGCATCCTTTATGGACGAGGCATTCAATCGACAGGAATCTTCACGCCTAAGATGTGGTTTTTCAACCCATCGGTGAAAGCAATACCGTATGATCCTGCCGCCGCCCGCGCCCTGCTTGATGAGGCCGGATGGAAAATGGGAAGGGACGGAATCCGGGTAAAAGATGGGAAGCGCCTATCCTTTACTGTAATCACCAAAAACGGTGACGAAATCCGCCGTGATATAGCGACTCTTCTTCAGGACGATCTCAAGCAGGTAGGCATTGAAGTGAAGGTAGAGATCTACGAGTGGTCGGTTCTGTTAAGTCGTTTCATAGGAAAACGGGATTTTGAAGCTATCGTCATGGGATGGGCTCTTGGAAACGATTATGACCAATATGCGATCTGGCACTCTAGCCAGACCCATCCCGAAGAACTTAACTTCATCGGATACTCGAATCCCAAGGCTGATCGCCTCCTGATGGAGCTTCGACAGGAATATAGCCGTCAAGAGATCATCCGTATCGCTGGAGAACTTCAGCAGACGATCTATAACGATCAGCCAGATCTTTTTCTCTTCGTACCCGAATCAACATCAGTGATGTGGAAGGGAGCCTACCGTCTCCGTCATCCCGGCCAGAAATCTGGTGAATGGATCGACTCCCCGATCCGGATGACGAAGGCTGGATGGGGATACGACATGGAGTGGTTCTACCGTCCTGAATATCCTCCGACGAACCCAGCTACACAAACAATCCCCTGATTAGATGACCTCCTTCATCCTCCGGCGGCTAGCGCTCAGCGTCGTGCTGCTCTTCATCATCAGTATCATCAGCTTCTTTATCGTCACACTGACGCCTGGCAGCCCCTATCCATGGGGAGAACTCAATCCAAAGATCTCTGCTGAGGTAAAAGCCAATTTCCGCAAGAAATTTCACTTAGACCGCCCTCTTCCCGAGCAGTACGCGTTCATCATGAAGGATCTCTTCAAGGGGGATTTACGGAGCATCAAGGACGACCGGCCGGTCATGGGAAAAATCATGGAACGTCTTCCCGCAACTCTTGCCCTGAACTTTACCGCGATTCTCATTTCGCTTTCTTTCGGCACGCTCCTCGGTGTCTATGCCGCCAGAAATGCCGGCAGATGGCAGGATATCGTATGTTCCTTCGTGGCGTTCCTGTTCATTGCACTGCCGGGTTTCTGGATCTCCTACCTTATTGCAATCATTCTGGTGAAGGGATTTGGAGTTCCGATTCTCGGGACCCACAGCTATGGAATCGCATTTCCCAATCACCTTGCCGCGTACCTCGATACCATCTGGCACCTTCTGGTTCCTGCGACAATCCTGGCACTGGGAGGAATTGCATCCCAATCCCGTTACCTCAGGGCAACAATGATCGGAACAATTCGTGAGGACTATATCCGGACCGCACGTGCTAAGGGACTTCCGGAAGAGACTGTTCTTTATAAACACGCACTGCGGAATTCGGTTCGTCCACTCGTCACTGGCATCGGATTGCTCCTGCCCGCCCTCATCAGCGGCTCCGTTATTATTGAGAGCATCTTCGCCTACCCCGGGATGGGAAGACTCGGTTACGAGGCCGTGCTTGAACGCGACTATCCCACCCTTGTGGCGTTGAATTTCGTCGTCGCCGCGCTCGTTCTGCTTGGCAATCTCCTATCGGATATCCTCTATGCGGCGGTGGATCCGCGCGTTCGCCTCGAATAGCCATGAGCAACGACTCTAAAATCACGCCTTCAACACCAACCGGAAGGATCCTCCGTCGCTTCCATGCAGATCCCCTTGCCCGGATATCGGTTCTAATCATTGTTCTCTTCGCCCTATTTGCTGGAGGAACAGCTCTTCTTTCGTCATTCAACCTTAACTGGCCGTTTGATCCAAATATCACAAACCTTGAACAGAAACTTGAGCCTCCATCTTCCCATCATTGGCTTGGCACCGACAATCTTGGGCGCGACGTGCTTTCACGGATGCTCCACGGCTCCTCTATCTCACTGACCGTCGGCCTCATCGCAGTCTTCGTCTCCTTGACGATCGGCATAGTTGTCGGCGCGGCAGCCGGATTCTTTGGCGGCATCACCGACCAGATTCTGATGCGTTCCGTTGATGCCCTCCTGTGCTTCCCAACCTTCTTCCTTATCCTGACAGCGGTGGCTCTTCTGGGCCCCAGCCTTCTCAATATTGTCGTGGTAATCGGACTTGTCAGCTGGACGGGCACAGCCCGCTTGGTGCGAGCGGAATTCCTGACACTACGGGAGACCGAATATGTGAAGGGTGCCCGCGTTCTGGGACAGAAATCCTGGACGATCATCACCCGCCACATCCTCCCTAATGCAGCCGCACCGATTCTTGTTACCGCGGTGCTAGGCATCCCTGATGCAATCCTCTCGGAGGCAGGTCTCAGTTTTCTTGGTTTCGGCGTGCAGCCTCCACAGGCTACATGGGGGAATATTATCGCAGACGGAAAAACCTACCTTCTCGACGCTTGGTGGCTGATCATGTTTCCGGGACTCGCCATCCTGATTGCATCACTGTCATTCTATCTTGCCGGAGACGCGTTGCGTGAAGCGGCCGAATCCAGAAACTGACCCAATCCCAATGCTAAAGATTGAAAATCTAAAAGTCGGCTTCTCCACTCCGGAGGGAGTCAACCCCGCTCTAAGAGGTGTTTCCCTCCAGCTTGCGAAGGGAGAGTCATTGGCAATCGTTGGGGAAAGCGGCAGCGGAAAGAGTGTCACAGCCCTAGCCATCACTCGACTGCTTCAAACACCACCGGCCGTCTATCAGGGTGGAAGCATCTTCTTCGAAGGTCAGGATCTGCTGAAAGCCTCGGATGCCGAACTTCGCAAGGTGCGCGGCGGACGGATCGCCTACATTTTCCAAGAGCCTTCCACATCACTCAATCCCGTCTACACGATCCGCAGCCAGATCGCGGAGATGATCCAACTTCACCGACCCGATGTGCATGACATAGATAGCGAGATTATCCACTGGCTTGATGCCGTGGGGATCGCGGATCCGAAATCCCGACTCCACGACTACCCTCATCAGTTCAGCGGAGGCATGCAGCAGCGTGTCATGATCGCAATGGCTCTCTCCGCACGACCCGACCTCCTTATAGCCGACGAACCGACCACAGCGCTTGACGTCACCATCCAGAAGCAAATCCTGGACAAACTCAGCCAACTCCAGAGGGATCTCGGAATGGCCGTCATACTCATAACCCATAACTTCGCTATTATCAGTGGTTTGGCTCGGCATGTGGCCGTAATGTACCGGGGAGAGGTTGTCGAGTATGGTGAGAGTCGACAGGTCCTCCGCGAACCTCGCCACCCTTACACCAAGGCTCTCATCGCTTGCATACCGCGGCTAGGGGACCATCGCAGGCGCCTGCCAACTATCGGCTCCCTTCAGCAATGATCGTCCACTATACAGACCTCTCCGCCAACGAGCGCACTTACCTCGCTTGGCTGAGAACTTCACTTGCTCTCATTGCATTCGGCTTTGTACTGGAGCGTTTCGACCTCTTCCTAAGAACATTTGCAAAAACTTTTGGAGAGGGAAAATTCCAGAGTCTCTCCCCTGTCGGCCGCGATGCCGGAATCCTCCTGGTCACCCTAGGACTCCTTGTCATGATTCTCTCCACTTGGCGCTTTACCATGACCACCCGACAGATCCAGAGCGAAAAGAACGAGTCTTACAGCATCCGGGGAGTCTTGCTTCTGGGATCCGTGTTTTTCCTGCTATCGTTCCTTATTCTGCTCTACGTCACCCGGGTTCTCACTTGGTCCTAATCTTCTCTTGAAAACTGGGGGTCTGATCCGGAAAAGTTTGTCTTAATGAGTTCAATCGCAGGAACGATAGTAAATCAGCGAATGTATTACACGCTTTGGTCAAACCTGTTCTGGCTCGACTTCGGGAGATACTCACCATAGCAATTTGCGGGTGACTGATCGCGTTATAGTACGCTCGAAGTTCTTCTTCGAGGGTGAAAAGAAATTCTTTGTTAAAGGGGTTACCTACGGCCCGTTCGCTCCCGATGCCGATGGGTTCCAATTCGGTTCCCGTGATCAGGCTGCAAAGGATCTCGCCTCAATCCGTGAAACCGGGGCCAACCTGATCCGCATCTACACGACCCCCCCGGGGTGGTTTCTTGATCTCTGCGTGGAAAACGGGCTGAGGGTCCTCTTCAGCATTGCATGGATGGAACACGTGGAATTCCTGAACGATCCGAAGGTGCGCGCTTTGGTTGAGAAGGCAGTCATTGATGCCGTTCGCACACACAAGGGTCACCGGGCCATTTTCGGATACTTACTTGGAAACGAGATCCCCTCCTCCATGGTTCGCTGGCTGGGAGCTAGGCGGGTGACGGAGTTCGTTGAGCATCTTGTCAACATTGCCCGCCGGGAGGACCCGCGCAGTCTCTATTCCTACGCAAACTATCCGCCGACCGAATATCTTCTCCCGCAGAATGTCGATTTCCTGACGTTCAACGTCTATCTCCACCGTCGGGAGGACTTTGAGCGCTATCTGGCGCGACTTCAGAATCTTGCCGAAGACAAACCTCTGATCATGGGAGAGTTCGGCATCGACACGATACGTCACTCCGAGGAGGACCAATCAGAGATGATCTCCTGGCATCTCGATGCAGTGGTGCGTGGAGGGCTTGCCGGAACCATCCTTTATGCGTGGACGGATGAATGGCATCGCGGCGGGATGGAGATTTTGGACTGGGCCTTCGGCGTTGTGAAACGTGACAGGACTCCGAAGAAGGTGCTCTCCACTGTTCGTGCCTTCTTCGACAATAAGTCACCAGTCACGCATCACGCCCCGCTTCCCCGCATACCAAGAGTTTCGGTGATCGTTTGCGGCTACAACGGCGGCCAGACACTTGAATCATGTCTTCTTTCCCTAAAGGCGATTGATTATCCGGACTACGAGGTGGTCGTAGTCGACGACGGATCCACAGACAACACCAAGGAGATCCTTTCTCATCACCCTTGGGTGAACGCCATATACCAAGAGAACCGCGGACTGAGTGTGGCTCGCAACGTGGGTGCGTCGGCTGCAACAGGGGAGATTCTGGCCTACACCGACAGCGACTGCATGGCTGATCCCGACTGGCTCTACTATCTGGTCGGCACTCTCCTTTCCGGCAACTATGCCGGCGTCGGCGGACCAAACATATCACCACCGGCACAAAACTGGCATCAGGCCTGTGTGGCTGCAGCTCCTGGGGGGCCAAACCATGTTCTCCTGAGCGACGTGGTGGCCGAACATATTCCGGGTTGCAACATGGCCTTTCATCGCTGGGCATTTGAAAAAATCGGTGGTTTCGACCCCGAATACCGCAAGGCGGGAGATGACGTTGATTTCTGCTGGCGGTTGCAGCAGGAGGGAGAAGTCATCGCATTCAGCCCCTCGGCCATTGTCTGGCATTACCGCCGCTTTACCCTTAAGGCTTTCCGTAAGCAGCAGGAGGGCTATGGCGAGGCCGAGTCGCTCCTGCGGTTCAAGCACCTCGTATTCTTCGGTCCTACCGGTACCGCCAAATGGAAGGGCCAGATCTACGGGGCCCCACGCTTTACCTGGCTCATCAACCATCCGGTAATCTATCACGGAGTTTTCGGCCAGGGCCTCTTCCAGTGTATCTATCCAACTCCCCAGTCAGAACTTGCTTCTTATCTGAGCAGTATCGAGTGGGTGGCTCTGACTGTTTTCCTTTTCTTGCTATCCCTTCCCCTTCCTTCGTTGCGAATCGTCGCCTACCTGATGTTCGGCGGGACATTCCTCATCGCCCTCTCCTACATGATCCATGCAAAGCTGGAGCCGCGCTTTGACACGATCCGGGCGCGCCTTCTTGTTGCCTTTCTGGCCCTTTCTCAACCGCTAGTTCGCGGGTGGTCTAGATATTTCACCTGGTTGAAGTTCAAACGCACACCAGAATCCGTTATCGCGACAAGGGAGAAGGACTTCAACCCGAGTAAAATTCCCGGTTTGTCAAAACTGGTTTTCTGGAACGAAACTGGACTGGGCAGGGAGGTTCTTATCACCGCCGTCATCGACGCTCTTGAAAAAGAGGGATGGAGCTATTCGACAGATACTGGCTGGAAAGAGTGGGACATCCAGATCTACGGGAGTTTCTGGTGGGGGATCACCCTCAGAAGCGTTACGGAATATCACGGCGGCCCGAAGTGTCTCACTCGCGTCAGATTAGCTATCCGCATGGTGGCGACCACCTTCCTCCTCAATTTACTACTGGTTTGTTTTTTAATTTACTGGGCCGCCACCGGACACGGACTGCTCTGGCCGGCCTTGCTTTACCTCATCATCATGGGCGTGATTTGGTCGCAGGGCTATGTGCTTAAAAGACGTGTGGCACAGCTTGTCGAAGCAGCAGCACAGCGTTGCGGACTCAACCGGATAAACCCCAAAGCAAAGAGCCTATGAGGTCACAAGGCATTCTTCTCGGAGTGCGGCTTTTTGTTCTCGCCTCAATGTTACTCGGAAGCGAAGCGATGTTCGCCGAGGGAAGTGAATCTTTGGCAAAGCCCATGAGGGTTGCCATCAAGATGAACGAGCCCTTTGCTATCAAAAATACCGGAGGCGGCTATTCCGGTTATGCGATAGACCTGTGGGAAAAAGTCGCAGCCGAAAACGGATGGAAGTTCGAGTACGTACCTCTGAACACCAGCGACGAGATTCTCGAAGCGATATCACAGGGAAAAGCAGACATGGCTGCGGCCAATATAACCATTACGCGCGCCCGTCTGAACAAGGTTGATTTCTCACTTCCGTTTATGGACGCGGGCCTCCAGATCATGGTGGATGACTCCCGCAAGACAAACGGAAGCCAGATCTGGAAGGTCATCAGTGACCCGGACCACCTGAAAGTGGTTGGCGTCTGCGCCGTGATCATCATCATTCTTTCGGTTGCCGTTACGCTGTTTGAACGGCGTCTAAACCCGCAGTTCTCGAAGCTGTGGATTGATGGGTTGGTCGAATCTTTCTATCATGTGATGTCGGTTGTTTTCACTGGAAAGACGAACCACCCATCCATCCCTGGACCATTGGGACGTTTTTTTGCAGCCATCTGGGTGGCCATGGGAGTCGCGGTTGTCGCATTCATCACCTCCAGCATTACCAGTGCCATGACCGTCAACAGGCTCCACGGAGAAATCAACGGTCCCCAGGATCTCCCTGGAAAAACGGTTGGAACCATCAGAGGAACCCTCGGGCAAACGTATTGTGAAAACCTGGGACTCAACACACAACTCTTTGACTCCCTGCCGGATGCGGTGCATTCATTGCTGAAAAGGAATATCAACTGCATCGTATACGATGCACCGGTCCTGCAATACTATGACAATGCCCACCCCGAGTTGCCGATTTCGGAAGTCGGTCCCATTATTAACAGGGCTCCCTACGGGTTCGTCTTTCCGCAGAACAGCACCTTGCGCGCACCCTTCAACCGGACCCTCTTTGCCCTACAGGAAAATGGGTTCATCAGCACCTTGCGTTCACAGTATTTCGGCTCGAATTGAGCATTAGGGGTCGGGTTCGCCCTCTCCACTCCACATACCTACCCAGCGTCCGAGTCCGAACGCCTCAACACTATAGTATTGGGGCATAGAAGGACTGGAACAAACTGCTCCTTACCCGATAGGATTCCTCGCAATGCCAAGCGTCTATATCAAGACATACGGTTGTCAGATGAACGAACGCGACTCCGAGCAGGTGGCGCGCGATCTGCAGGATCGTGGACACACCCTGGCAATAAACGAGCGTGATGCTGATGTCATCCTCCTCAACACATGTAGTGTCCGCGATATGGCAGAAAAAAAGGCCATCGGCAAGATGGGCATGCTCAGGAAACTACGCCGAGAAAAGCCGAAACTCGTGCTCGGCTACATGGGTTGCATGGCACAGCGTCTCGGCAGCGAGATATTGAACAAATCACCACACGTCGATCTGGTGGTCGGCACACAGAAGTTTCACCGGGTAGCCGACTATGTGGATGAGTGCCTTCGGAAACGCGAAGAGTTTTTAAACTTGGAGGAAAAGGCGGAGCTTGGAAGAACAATCCTTCCGCATCTTCCAATTGTTGATATTGCAGCCGAAAAGGGCTCGCAGAATACCATACGTGGTCATCTTACGGAAAATGATGCTGAGGCATCGGCTTTCATTTCCATCATGCAGGGATGCAACATGAACTGTACCTTCTGCATCGTTCCGGTAACCAGAGGAGAGGAGAGAGCCAGACCGATCCCGGAAATTGTCCAGGAGGCGCAGTCCCTTGTGCAGCGAGGAGTTCGTGAGATCACGCTTCTCGGCCAGATCGTGAATCTCTATGGCCGTCACGAGTTCCCGAAAATTGATGACAGGAGTCCATTTGTGCAACTTCTTGAAGCTCTCCATGAAATCGCGGGCCTCGATCGCATCCGCTTTACCTCCCCGCATCCTACCGGGTTTCGGAAGGATCTTGTCGGGTGCTTTGGACGACTTCCCAAGCTGATGGAGCATGTCCACCTCCCTGTCCAGTCGGGCTCCAACCGCATCCTGAAAACTATGCACCGTCCCTATACGGCCGATTCTTACAGAAAGTTGGTAGCTGAGCTCCGATCAGTAAGGCCTGGGATAGCCATAACTACCGACATGATCGTCGGCTTTCCCGGCGAAACTGAGGAGGATTACAAGGCATCCAGAATGCTGGCCGAGGATCTTGAATTCGACGGTGCCTTCATATTTCGTTACTCCAAAAGGGGTGGTACCCCTGCTGAGGAAATGGATGGACAGTTGAGCGAGGAAGTAAAGGAGTTCCGGAATCAGGATCTCCTCTCCGTTGTGAATGCCTCCGCTTCCCGAAAACTCGAGGCATGCATAGGTACACGACAGGAGATCCTCTGTGAAGGATCAAGCCGTAACGATCCAACTCGCCTTACGGGACGCACTCGCACAAATAAGATTGTTATCTTCGACGGCGGCAAGCGGTTCCACGGCCAGATCTTCGACGTCGCAATAACCTCGACCAGCGCTTCCACCCTCTATGGTGATCCGGCAATCCATGAAGGCGAAAATCTGCCTTCATGAACCTTGCCTTCCGACTTGCATGACTAAAGGGAGAGCGACCGCCAACGAAGGAGTCTTGGAATGCCCGGAATTTGATCTGCAGATGACAATCGATAGCGGCCAGACTTTCCACTGGACTGCCCAGCAGGGCGGCTATTCGGGGTGCATCGGAGACACCCCTGTCTTTCTTCGCCAAACGGGAAATGTACTTTACTACAGGGGCATCGACCCCGTGCTGCTGAAAAGCTATTTCTCATTCGACCATGATCTGGAAGCCATCCGGGAATCCTGCAGACGGCATCCGATTTCATACTCCGCCGCACTTGCATGCCGCGGTCTCCGAATCATGCGTCAGCCTCACTGGGAATGTATCGCCACATTCATCCTCTCCCCGATGAAACAGGTTTCCCATATCAGGCAGATGAGCCTTGCACTCCGAACTTCATATGGGAGTGAGATCGCCATCAACACTCCCCGTCCATTTCCAAATCCTGCGGTTATTGCAAATAGCACGGAACCTGAATTGCGAAGGTGCGGGCTCGGCTTCAGGGCCAAAAACCTCCTCGCAACCGCAAAACTCGTCGCAACGGGGGAATTCAATCCGGAGAAATTGGCGACCATGAACACCATGAATGCACGAATGGAGCTTTGTTCTCTTCCAGGAATTGGCCGTAAGGTCGCCAACTGTATCCTTCTTTTCGCCTACGAACGATTAGATGTGGTACCCGTGGATGTATGGATTGCCAGAATTCTCGGATCCTTTCGTTCCCGAAAGTCCGGTCTCCTGCAACTGGAACAATACGGGGAAAAGCTCCTTGGACCATATGCGGGATACGTCCAGCAATTCCTCTTCCATACGGCACGTACTGGGAAGCTGGAGCTTCCAGGGACTTCGCCTCGGAGTAATTCCACGCGAGCAAGCCTGCCTCGAGTGGCTAAGTTGCGGACAATCAAAAACAGGAAGGGTCTCGCTGTATCAGCATGAACTCTCTCTCTGTGAAACAATCGAAGAAAAAGGATTTGCGTCGCAGAGAGCGTTTCCCATTTCTCCTTTTCCTCTCCTGTCTGATTCACGCAACCCTAGTCATCCTCCTTGCGTTCCTTTTTGCTAAACATGCACTAAGTCACAAATCTACTCACCCAGAAACACCACCTCCTCCCCCTCCGGAAGTAACACTGGAGTTACCGCCACCGCCCCCCAAGGAGCGTCCTTTCGTGGAGGCCACCAAAACTTCTGAAAAGTCAGCGAAGAAGTCCCCGTTTGAATCTGATGAGGACATGAAGGCAGCCAGCGAGAAAGCTCCTGACGGCTCGCTGCCACTTCCCTCGCAGCAGGGGGTTGCCCAGGCAGCCATGGAACTTCAGACCCAACGCTATACACCAGGAGAACATCCAGCTTCTTCCTCAGGGAATCCATCCACACCCCGCCCTCCAAGCCCTCAGGAACCACCTCAACAAAGCCAGTCGCAACAGAAGGCCATCCCTACCCCTCCTATCACGCCCACTCCAGCACCTTCAAGCACGCCCACTTCAACGCCAGATAGCAAGGCCACCCCACAGGCCACCCCTGCCACATCACCCCCGCCAAACAGCCTCAAGTTGATTGAACCTCCGCAAATGCAACCGGCTTCTGCAAAACCATCAACACAAACTCCAGCCCAGCAGGAACAGAGGCCAGCTTCGCCTCCATCGTCTTCCCCGGGCGCTCCCGGCCCCAAGAAAGGCTACCAGCCCGAAACGCGTCAGACCGTCATCCGGGGAAATATTTCCAACCGCGGTCGTTCCTCCGTTGCGGCCGATGCCACGCCAATAGGCCGATACAAAAAGGCCCTCTCGGTTGCAATCGGATCACGTTGGTATCGGTACATCGACGAGCGAATGGGCTTGATCAGCATCGGCACGGTTAGCGTCAACTTCAAGGTCACGTCCTCGGGAAAGGTGGCCGACCTCCGGGTCGTTTCCAGTAACGGCAATCAGTCTTTGACTGATTGCAGTCTCCGTTCAATCATGGATGCCAAGTTGCCGCCAATCCCTCCCGAGGTTGCCAAGACTCTCCAGAACGGATGCTTCGAAATTGATTTCAGCTTCAACATATATTGATCATCCCCATGACCCATCTCGTCTTCATCGCCGCATCAATCCCCGGCATCATTCATTTTTTTGTCCAAGGCGGCTTCTTCATGGCCGTCCTGTTGGTACTCTCCATCTTCTCACTGGCTGTCATCCTCCAGCGAACCATTGTTCTGAATGTTGACAGGGTCCTTCCTCCAACAATCCTTGTCGCGGTGAAGACATTCAAGCCAGGCACCGCGACCGATGCACTTCAGCGCATTCTTCAGACTGATCACTCTCCTCTTTCTCGAGTTCTTCTAGCTCTTCTTCAACACCGAGACTGGCCACGCGCGGAGGCTCTTGATGCCATCCAGACACGAGCCCGCCATGAGATCTCGCGACTTGAGGCTGGGCTTCTCGTCCTGGAAATTACCACTGGCATATCCCCCCTGCTAGGTCTCCTAGGTACCCTTTCAGGACTTGTTGGCATCTTTGGGAACATTGGAGCGCACGGAGATCCGCAAATGGTGGCCAATGGCATCTCCGAGGCCCTTAATTGTACGATCGTCGGCCTTGGCGTTGCCGTCCCAAACCTCATTGCCTACAATTATTTCACACGCCGCGTGGAAGTTATCTCCATTGAACTTGAATCACTTACTACCGACCTGATGGCCAAAATCTCACTTGGAAGGAACAGGTAGACCGAATCAACCATGTAGAGGGAAACTGCCCGGCTTGTTTCATTCCTTGATCTCAATCCTCCTGGCATCATTCCACAGGGTTTCAAGGCCGTAAACCTCCCGCTTGTCGGCATGAAAGATGTGAACAATCACGCCGCCGTAATCAATGATCACCCACTGACTTTCAGGAAAGCCATCCTCGGCAATGGGTCGCTGGCCGATTGAGGTTCTTATTTTTTCGCGGACGGAGGACGCGATTGCTTTGAGTTGCGGTTCAGATGTTCCGGAAACAATCACAAAGAAATCAGTAAAACTGGAGATCCCTCGCATATCGAGGATCACAACATCTTCTGCCTTCTTCTCAAGGGCTCCCTCGGCGCATAGGCGTGCAAGCGATTCCTCCGGATCAATAGTCTTACGTGAACCAATCTTGGTTTTGGCCATGGAGGAATCAGGAACGGTAAAGGTAAAGGTGATGTTGCATAATGATATCGTATACCCCCGAAGGAACCATAAAGCGAATGGAAAGCCCCCCGGCAAGACGTTCCCGGATTTCTGTGGAGGAAATATCGATTCGCCGACTCACCACGGGGTAAGGGCAGGTTCCTTTGTCCCATGGATTCCCTCGATCAAGCACTGCAAAATCCACCAGATGTCTAAGATAGTCTATTTCGTGCCATTTACCGAGTTCTCGGAGATTATCGGCACCAATGAGGTAAAAAAATTGTGCACCTGGATAATCTGCGCGCAGCAGGCGAACCGTATCAATTGCGTAGGAGGGGCCTTCACGGTCCAATTCACGGTCATCCACAGTGAATCTACTCTCACCTTTGATCGCTTGGCTGAGCATGGCAATCCTCTCTTGTGGTGTTGCTGATGGGGGACGATTTTTTTTGAATGGCGAAAGTCTGGCGGGAATGAAAATGATCCGGTCAAGGCGGAGTTCCTCCATTGAAGACTCGGCCAAGATAAGATGTCCGGAGTGAACTGGATCGAAGGAACCTCCAAAGATCCCCACCCTTTCGTTGTTTCTGCTGGTATGATCCCGACGGGCATCATCATGCATGTCCGCGTTTTTCATCATGATATCGCTCTTCTTCTCATGTTTTATACCCAAGCATCAGGTAGCTTACTGATAGAGCAGAAAGGTTGCGCGTTCGGCGCGGAACTGATTGAGAAAAGGCTGCCACGAGGAAACGATCTTGTCAGGACTCTTGGTAGCCAGATCATGACGGATCGAGCTGCTTCCATAGACCTTGTAGAAGAGATTAAGCATATCAGCGGGAGCCTTTGAAAAGATACCCCCACGGGATTCCCTGTTGCTCTCTGCCAAGGCATAAAGTGATGCCGCACAGAGATTCCCCCCACCTTGTGGATTTACATGGAAAATGACACCTGGTCCTGAAGAAGTGGTGAGGGGATCAATCCCGATCCCAGGGCATTTTGCACGCAGATAAGAAACCATTCGTGGCTCGATCCATGGGGCTCCAAGAATCTGGAACGCTCTTGGGGAAAACAATCCGAGGTCAAGACCATCAGCCAGTCCGCCTACAACCCCGGTGATCACATAATAATTCGGCGACATCTGAAGAGGGATGTTCGGTGAGGTTGCCACCCAGCGCAGGCCGGTCATCGGCCATGTCATTGAACGAGACCATCCATGCATCCTCACAACCTGGAGATCAGCCCTGGGCCCCATCCACCCCTTCGCATTGGCCATGTATGCCAATTCTCCGACAGTAAGACCATGCACATATGGTATGGGAAACTGCCCAACGAAGGATATCCACTTGGGATCGATCCCCATACCCTCAACGCGGTTTCCACCAAGTGGATTGGGTCGGTCAAGAACTACAAATTGCTTGTGTTGTTCTGCACACGCCTGAAGACATTTTCCCATTGTGCTGATGTAGGTGTAGCTGCGGCAGCCGATATCCTGCATGTCAAACACGAGCACATCGATACCGGAAAGCATGCCCGGGGTCGGTTTTCGGGTATCGCCATAAAGCGAATAGGCGGTGAGACCCGTCAGCGGATCCCTCCGTGAACGCACTTCCACACCGGCCTTCTCCACGCCGTCGAGTCCGTGCTCGGGAGTATATAAGGCGACTAGGTTGACATGCTTTCTGAGGATGAGACGGGTCTTTTCACCGTTCGAATTTACCCCGGTCTGATTGGTCACCAGCCCCACCCGTTTGCCGCGGAGAAGATCGAAGTTGTTTCGTTGTAGCACGTCTATGCCCAATTCCACCGCGCGTACGGGGATTATGGTTAGAGCAGTACTCAGAAGCACTAGAAGTGAAAGGCGGCATCTCATAAGAATCGTTTCGCAAGAGTGTATAGGATATGCTTGCATGCCACGCTATGAAATGCGCCACACCCGGTCAACTTCTGCTCCTCGGTGTTCCTGGCCTTGAAGTTGACGCCGCCTACGCCGATTTCATCCACCGTATCCAACCGGGAGGCTTTATCCTTTTCGGCCGCAATATAGAAACCCCCTCACAGCTTAGACGTCTAACAGACCAATTGCGCGACCTGAGCGACATCGAACCGATCATCACGATTGATCAGGAGGGGGGACGCGTCTCCAGACTCAAGCTTCTGGGAAATGAACCACCCAACGCACGGCAACTTCGCGAGAAGGGCGATCTTGAACTCATCGCATGTCATGGTGAACTGACGGGGCAGCTTCTCCGCATCTTCGGCTTCAACCTTGATCTCTGCCCGGTTCTGGACATTGCATTTGACGATGAGGCTGATAATTCGCTCCGTGGCAGATGCTACGGCACCACAGCGGAGCAAGTAATACAGATGGCAGGCGTTTTTAACACCGCCCTCCAGTCCACCGGAGTTCTCTCCTGCGGCAAGCACTTCCCCGGATATTCCTCTGCCTCCAGCGACCCCCACCACGAACTCTCCGCCCTAACAAGACCACGTGCCGAACTAGAACGCCATGAGTTGAAAGTATTCAGGCAGTTTGCCACAGGCTCCGGAGCCGTCGACAGCATGATGATAGGGCATATCGCATTCGCCGAATTAGACTCATCGGGCCTTCCTTCATCACTTTCCCCCACCGTAACGACAAAATTCCTCCGCGATGAAATGGGATTCCAAGGCCTTGTCATGACAGACGACCTCGACATGGGCGCCATCCTGAACCACTACGGATTCGAAGAGATGATCCGCCTCGGTCTTGTCGCCGGCAATGATCTCCTCATGATCTGCCATCGCACCGGTCTGGCTGAGCAAGCAGCAAAAATATTGGAAAATGCCGACTCCGGCCATATCGAGCGTGCTCTGTCGAATATCGCCTCCTTCAAGGCCAAACTGGCACAACCAACCACATTTTCCGAAGAATCCTTTGGGGCTCTGGATCAAGCAGTCTGGGATCTTCGCGTATCAACTCTTGGACTTGAAAAAGCTTCCATCCCTAGCCCGGAGGATGGAAAGCGCTCTCCCGTTGAAACCTACTGAGCTCTCTTAAAGATCCAGTGTGTTGATCAGTGTATTGGCAGGGACCCTGTCCCTGTGCTGCCAGAGACGCCACCAAAGAGTCTGCAGCCTCGAATAATGGAGATTCTGCATCCTCGAGTTATGCTCCGCTAACTGTCCCGCCGAGGCGATCACTTCCTTGCCTTCATCATCATAGAACCCCTCGGTTGACACGTTAAGTTGCCTGCTTAACTCATCATAATACCCCTCCAGATGCCAGACCCTGCAATACCATGCATTCTTAACTGGTGGGAGTATGTTATTGGTTCCATAGGTCACATCATTAGTGCGATGTTCTTCGTCGTAGTCGATGGCGATACTTTCATTTTCGTGCCACTTTGGCTTTCCGACTGCGATACCACTATAGCGCCCACTAAAGTTTTGCGCACTCGCGTTATCGGCAATAACCACTTCCTTATTGTCTTTCCCCCTAGAGTTGTCTTCAGCAATCCCCCTATACTCTTGCCCCTTAGAGTTCACCCATCTCCACAACTGTCCCTTTGAATTACTATCAAGAATGATGGCTATTTCTTCAAAGGTAAGGGCTATGGGCATCTTTGTTTTGTCATCAAGCTTTGTGTAGATGACATCATCCACCAAATCCTCTTCAAAATGCTGTTTTATCTTTAAGTTGTTTTTAATGTACGTCAACCAGTGTCCTTCTCTCTTCACAGGAGGACCATAGCGAATTTCGCTCTGTTCGTGATTCTCGCCGATTAGCGCAAACACATTGGAAGCCGACAGAATAAGGCCAAGGACTGTTGCAAAAACGCTTAATCTTGAGGTCTCTTTATTTATCATGGCTTGGCATTTCCTTTAACAATCACATCATACTGAATTTCTCTTTCATGGAAACTTGGAAATACTCAGGGACATGAAAGACTCTTCAAACCGAGTTCTGATGCAGCAAGTGCCTAAAATTCACCCCTTAATGAGGTTTTGGAGGCACGGATTGATTTTTCAACTCGGAGGAAGGCCAGCTGGAACCTGAACTGTCGGTCCAAGCGGCTGGAGTAAAACCGGTCGCTCCTGCGTAGTAACTCACCGTAAAGTTGTTTGCGACATTGTTAAAAACCTGGGCCCCCATCTTGGGAGCGTTCCCCAGAAAGATTGCATTCGTTAGCCTTTTACATCCATTGAACGCCAATTCTCCAATGGAAGTGACGCTCCCGGGTATCGTCACATTTGTTATTCTTTTACAGCCGCTGAAGGACAATTCACCTATCGAAGCGGTACTTGCTGGTATCGCCAGGTTTGTCAACTCGGTGCAGTCATGAAAGGCAGAGTTCCCTATGGAAGTGACACTTTCGGGAAGGGTCACGCTGGCAAGCCCGCTGCAGCCGTAGAAAGCACATTCACCGATGGATACCACACCGGCGGAAACCGTCAGATTCGTTAGCCTAGTACAGTTAGCAAAAGCATGTTCACCAACAGCGGTGACGGGCACGCCATCGATAGTTGCGGGGATGGTCAATGACTCGTCGGAGCCGGTGTATCCCTTTATCTTAATCTGACCATGAGCGATTTCCTTGGTGAATTGCGCATGAAGCGTAGCATTTAAAATTAACGGCAAACAAAAAAATGCAATCCTCATGCTGATTATCCTGATGGATAAACGCTCACAACAATCTGTCGAAAATTGCTCGTTTAACGTCTTGCTCATGTCGTAATTTCTTAACTCCTTGAAAGAACAGATAACACAGAAATCGAGAATCCTTTGACGAAAAGTAATGAGTAAACTGGCCACAGATAGGTGCCTTCATTCGGAAGGCCCGCAAGTTGAATCATTGCATTATGCCCATAGTCACATCGTCACTCCAGTAAGTTTTGCGACTTCCCACCGATGTAAACCCCATTTTGAAAGATAATGAACTGCTGTTGACCGGTCCTACTATCGTAAAGAGACCCATCAGCCTGGTGTAAGATTCACCTGGTGCAATCTTTATCGCGATCGTGCTGTCTTTTGAACAAAGAACCGGTGCAAATTCAACATTCGGACTGCTCGCCTTCCATTGAAATAACCAGCCACCACCCATTATATTTATCTGTTGCGGAGTGGTTGTCTCATTTCGGATTTGAAGATGCATGTCAAAATACTCATTGAGGTGAACCCTTGATTTTGTGGGCGTCACAATAATCTTGAATGTTTCATCAGCCTTACTAACTGAAGGCATCCCGACACATAGTGAGAAGAAAAGGCTACCAATGACATATGGCAGTGCGCGTATCATCCGTTCAACGTGAGTGACTCAACTTTAAGAAGGGATGTCAAGCATCAGCACCTATAACATCGACTAATTTCGTACTTACTCGTTGGGGATTGCTTCTTCTGTTTTGTCGTTTTTTTGGAAGCTCACGCGAAGATCTCCTAAAGGTAGTGTGGTGACTTCACCCATTCGTTAGAGTATGGGGGTTTTCTACCACAAAAAACCGGAAAATAGACGGGAAAACAGGTAAGGTGAAAACTTCCTTAAAAATCTTTTGAAGTCTCTAGAGTGTTTTAAACACTAGCTTCGTAACTCATGACCCCGGCGGGAATCGAACCCACATCAAAGGTTTAGGAAACCTCTATTCTATCCGTTGAACTACGGGGTCTGTTGATTTTCAGTTATTTCCGGCGATTAGGAACTTTCAGAACACTCAAGATGGAGCATTTTAAAGCACTGTGCCTTGGATACTCCTGAGATGCATTGGAATGATAACACGCTGAAATTCAAACTGGCAATCTGCTAGGATAAAAGTTGATTTCCCGTCCCATTTCTAACAGCCAAACACACTTTCTTAATTGAACCTAGCCAGCAGCGAGCGGATCGTAACCAAGAGAATATTCTCCTTGGTGGCGTCAAAGGCATGCCGTTCGGGATAAAGAGGATAAATAATCGGATACGCAAAATGATAGCCCCATGATGCTTGGTTCTCGGCAAGACGTGTTAGCGTCATGGACCTTTCGGCGGTATTCATCTTTTGAATAAAGGTGGAGGCGTCAGTCGTAATATTGCTTCCAAAAGTCGAGGGCAACTCGACAATCAGCGGGACATGTTGTTTGGCACGTAATAAATCGATCTGCTTGCGGTTCAACTGCAAATTCCATGCACGGACGATAATGTAGTCGACTCCCTCAGGAATAAGTGAAAGCGGACCATCGTAACCAACCATTTGCCTCAGGGAATGAGCATGTTCAATAATTTCTTCAAAAACCTCCGCTTTAATCGAGTCCTCATATGGATGGACATAAAGTGTCCATGCGTCAGGGTGAATGTGCGCGTTGATTTCAGTCATACGGCGGACAAAGTGTTCTCCCGGGAGTTCGTCACCCGCGTTGAGAACGACATCAAACCTGCATCCTTTGTTGACAGCACGGACTGCATTTCTGACCGTGTCGAAGCCCTCCACTTCGGCGTTGGAGATTTCCCCATGATCTGGAATGCGTAACAGGCCGGATACAAAACTTGGCTGCAGGGAGGCAATCGTACGTGCAACCGTGGATGGAGTCTGGGTGGAACCAGCGAGAGTCCATGTTCCGGAATGGAAAAGGCGGGCTTGGATGACTCGTTGAAAAATAACCTTGGCGGACACCTTCAATTCACCGGCAGAGAGGGGTTCGTTGATTTTGTCAGCGTTTGTGGGAAAAGTTGAAACAATAGTGGCTGAATCCCTTCCGGCGGCCAAAACCTGAAATGGAATCATCATCCCGAGCCAAACAAGGAGTAGGGTTATCGACTTCACAGCTCCATTTCTTTCAGAAGGAGGGCAATATGCCAAGCGAGCGTGAAATCCCGAGAGGCGAAATCTGAAGTTATCGAGAAATTGTGTGTGTTTACGGGTGAGTTAGTGGCTGATCGGTGTCGGTCCGAAAGGGGGGAGCAGGGAGACCTTCTTTGTTGTAGAGGTTGCCGTCGGGAAAACATTTCCAGTTGTATCGAACCGCCGTTGGATACCGAACCGCATCACTGGAAACCAGAACGCTGTCGCCTTCGATCTTCGCAACTGCTGGAAACCACTTTCGATCATTTCCAGAGATGGCAAACCCTTTGAGCATGGTCGTTATCTCCGGCAGGGTGTTTTCTGGTTGCCATGGGGAAACTCCAATGGCGAGCCCGCTCCCAATGGAAGCGAACTCTATACGCATCCTGTTTTCCTCGGCTTTAATCCTTTGAAAAACCGGGCCAGTATCCACCAGTTCCTCACCATAAACACGGCGTCTGGCAAGCTTGGCAAGCCTGCGACCGACATCAAGTTTGTCCGGGGGATAACGGTCGGATCGAACACCGAGATCAGTCGCAGTTGCCATCCCAGTCGAAGGGAGCGCGAGGGTTGCGTCAATTCCTTCACGAATCCACGGCAATCCACCATGAATTCTCCCATCAGATACAGAATATTCATCAATAAATGATCCCTCATCTCCTCCAAATCCGGCCAATGAAACAAAGAAAAATGGAAATGGTCCCTGCGCCCAATGACTTCTCCAATCTCGGATTAACCGAGGCAGCATCCGCCGATACGCCAGCGCATTCATTCCATCGTCGCTCTCTCCCTGATACCAGATAACACCTGTAATTGAATACGGAATGAGTGGAGAGATCATCCCGTTGAAGAGGACAGAAGGGATCTTCTTATTACGGTCAAAATATTCCGTCGAAGAATCATCCTTGGCTTTGAACTTCTTTAGGGAGTCCTCTCCACGGACAAAATCGGCAAGAAAAGTCGAGAAAGAAGGTGGTTGTGCCAAACTGCGGAGACTGATCCACGAAGCAACCGGCGTCTCCTGGCATGTGCACTGGATCATACCGACCGGAATGTGATGGGAACTCCTGATGTCCCGGGCAAAAAAATAACCGACTCCTGAAAACCCAGGAGCCGTTTCCGCAGAGCATACAACCCAATGTCCGCTTCCTTGGTGATCCGGGTGCCAAGAAATCCGTTCATCTGATTGAAAAAAACGGAGTTCCCTGTCAGTCCCTTCCATACCAGTCACATTTCCAGATGCCGCATCAGAAAGTGGAAATGCCATATTCCCCTCCCCTGCGCATATCCAAACATCCCCAACCAGCACGTCATCGATTTGCATCCTGTTGTTTCCATTGATAATCAGACTCAGCGGTTTCGATGATTGGAATACCGGTCTGAATGTGACACGCCAGTTACCTTTAGAATCAGCCGTTGTCTCTTGGCATCTTTCCCCAATGCTCACCAAGACATGCTCTCCGGGATCCGCAGTTCCCCAAACGGGCAAAGTCGCTCCCTGCTGCAGCACCATGTGGTCCCCGAAGATGGCGGGCAGCCTGACATCAGCCCTTACTATCGATGCCAGCGATGCCAACGCGAACAGGAAGACCCGCCGCGTAAATGTTCCCAAAGTCAAAACCATTACCGACGAGTCTCCTTAGTACGTCGGTCCACGACCTTTTTTTGGTCCCCCTGCGTGTTTTCCTTTCATAAACCCGGGCTTAAATCCTGGCGTAAAGCCTCCCTTCGATTGGAAGGAACTTTTCTTAAAGCCCTTGGGCTTTGCGAAACCCTCATGAGGCGCGATCTCAGAAGGCAGTTCAGCCTGTTTGGCGGAGGGCTCCTGCTCGGTCTGTGATTGACCGAGGAGCAGGGAAAATAGTGCTGAACAGACTTCGGTAGCCTGGAATCCCTCTTCCATAAGGCGGTCGGTGAACTGCATCTGATCCGGATATTTTCCGGATGTCAGCAAGGCACGCACCTTTTCGAGCATGAGTTCGGAACGCCTCCCTTCCACCTCGTTTGAGGTAGGTATATTGCCACGGCGAATCCTGGAATGGGTGAACTTCTCAAGATATTGAATCTTGTAGATGTCACGTCCGCTCACAAAGGTAGCGGACATTCCCTTCCGCCCGGCACGACCCGTTCGACCGATACGGTGCACATAATCCTCCGGATCATGCGGGAGATCGTAATTGATAACTACCTCAAGGTCATCCACGTCAATGCCGCGCGCGGCGACATCCGTAGCAACAAGAAACTCAAACTCCGAGTTCTTAAACTTGTTCATCACCCTCGTCCGCTGAGCCTGCGTGATCCCTCCATGCAGTCGGTCTGCAGAAAATCCCTGTGCGAGCAGAGCGTCAGCAAGCTCATCTACCATGCGCTGGGTATTGCAAAAGATGATGCCAAGATGGAATCCGTGGAAATCAACAAGACGGATAAGTGACTGGATCTTACCCCTCGGAGGAACCTCGTAAAACCATTGGTCGATGTCGGGGGCCGCAACATCCTTGCGTTCGATTGCAACACTCTTGGGATTGCGGGAGTAGCGATTGATCAGCTCCTTGATCTGGCGGGAAAGCGTGGCCGAAAAGAAGACCGTCTGACGTTCTTTGGGAGTGGCGTCGAGAATACTCTGGATGTCATCCCTAAATCCCATGTCAAGCATGCGGTCGGCTTCGTCGAGAATGGCGACCTTGAGCTGATCAAGTTTCAGGGTTCCGCGTTCAAGATGATCGATAATTCGTCCGGGCGTGCCGATGACTATTTGAACTCCCTTCTTTAACTCAAAGAACTGACGGTCATAGGAGGCTCCACCGTAGATTGGTACCGAGTGGACGGAACGTTTAAATGCGGTGAGTTTGTGAACTTCATCGGCAACTTGCTCTGCCAGTTCCCGAGTCGGGCAGAGAATCAACACCTGCACGGCCTTGCTGGCGGGATCGACTTTTTCAATGGCGGGGATAGCGAAGGCAGCCGTTTTGCCGGAACCGGTCTGGGACTGACCGACCAGATCGTGTCCGGCAAGGAGGACTGGGATCGCGGCTGACTGAACCGGAGTCGCCTCTTCAAATCCTAATTGGGCTACCGCCTTGAGTATCTCAGGAGAGAGTCCCAAGCCGTCGAATCGTTTTTTATCCATAGATGTACAATAACCTATCCATTGAATGGACTTCCGTCACCCACGATCGAAAGGAACTGGAGTCAAAGGAGTAGAAATGGCGTATCAGGTCGGATATTTCAGCTCTTCGCTGAGCCCTTAAGGCTAAGTTCTTCCTCCCACAAGACGAGTGATCACGCTTTTGCTTTTGTCAGATACGATTGTGGGATGGCATTGATAGATGGTGTCCACTAATCACGACAATGCGGAACATTACGATGTTACAGTCATCGGCGGCGGCGCAGCAGGGATGTTCTGTGCATTCACCGCAGGCAATCGAGGAAAGCGTGTCCTGTTGCTCGAGCACAATGAGTCTGTAGGAAAAAAGATCTCCATATCAGGTGGAGGTCGCTGCAACTTCACAAACATTAATGCCGGCCCTGAAAACTACTTTTCCGGCAACCACGACTTCTGCAAGTCGGCATTGGCACGCTATACGCCACTAGATTTTATTGCCCTCATAGAACAACACCGAATTGCTTACCATGAGAAGAAGCTCGGGCAACTGTTCTGTAATGACAGTTCACGGCAGATTATCACGATGCTCAGCAATGAATGTGCACAGGCATCCGTCAGAACGATCTGCAACTGCAGTGTTGAGGATGTCCAGAAAAACGATCTCTTTCTAATCTCCTCTTCCAAGGGCACGTTCATATCCAAGTCCCTGATCGTTGCCACGGGTGGACTCTCCTTTGCAAAGCTCGGGGCCAGTGACATTGGTTACCAGATCGCCAGAAAATTCTCGATCAATGTGACGACTCTCCGACCCGGGCTTGTTCCCCTTACCTTCATTCCTGAGGAACGTAACCACTTCGCCCCCCTTGCCGGCATTTCAATCCCAGTCCGTGTGACGCATCGAGGCAGAACCTTTGAGGAATCTATGCTCTTCACTCATCATGGCGTTAGCGGTCCGGCTATCCTTCAGATTTCCTCCTGCTGGCACGACGGAGAATCGCTTTGCATCGATCTTCTGCCCTCCAAGGAGGATTCAGATTCATTCGAGTCGGCGTTGCGAACCGGAGCAACAGCTTTTCAAACACTATCAAGATTGTGGCCAAGGCGTTTTGCTGAATCATGGTGTCCCAGCAATGCACCAGAAAGGCCGCTAGCACGATGCACCAAGTCAGAAATCGACTCCCTTTTAAACTCGATCCATGGATGGAAGGCACCCATCTCAGGTACTGGGGGATATCCCAAAGCTGAGGTAACTGTCGGAGGTGTGGAGACACGGGAACTCTCCTCAAAAACTATGGAGGCTCGGAAGGTGCCAGGTCTTTATTTCATCGGCGAGGTCGTTGATGTCACGGGATGGCTTGGTGGTTATAATTTCCAATGGGCATGGGCCAGCGCACATGCGGCTGGAACATCCGTGTAATCTTTATCCTAAATAAACGGCCTATAAATCATGCAGAAACGAATCTCCGACAAGATTTTGGATTCACGTCGGCGAAATGACGAGGCAGTAGCCACGGTTCAGCAGGTTTACTCGGATCTGAAGGCAAACCCTCCTGAGAGGAACTGTTTGAACTTAACCGAATGCTGCCGTTTTCAGCTTACCGGTCGAACACCGATGCTGACGAAGGGCGAGGCTCTCACTGCTGCAAAGGAACTGCGGTCAACTGGTCGAAAAAAACTTCCCAAGCGTGATGACGGAGCCTGCCCGCTTCTCCACCCTCAGACTTCCCGCTGCATGATTTACCAAGGACGACCATTTGGCTGTCGCACACATTTTTGCAAGTCAGCCGGAGGCCCATACGAACGCAGTGAAGTTCTACCACTGATTCGCCGACTTGAAGAAATCGACGAATGCATGGGGGGGAACGGGCCGCGCGAAATCAGCGCTGCGATTTCAGACGCCCTTGAAGAGATAAGCTAAGAATGAATAAAATTCATTTCGGTTGCCCCATTCACTACTAACAACAATCCTGCTTGAATGGATCGCAGACCCGGCACGGCACTCCTTATTATAGGCCATGGATCGACCACCAATCCCGATTCGAGCAAACCAACCCGTCTCTTGGCTGAGGCGATATGCTCCCGCGGAACTTTCGATGAGGTGGCTTGCTGTTTCTGGAAGGAGACCCCCTGCATTAGCGGAGCTCTCCAACAGTTCCATTCTAGCGATATCTATGTCGTCCCCAATTTCATCAGTGAAGGATATTTCACTCAGACCGTGATTCCTCGTGAGCTTGCGTTAATGGGGGCGACAACCCGACTGGACGGAAAGACCATCCGTTACTGCGAACCCATCGGTAATCACCCATCGGTCACCTCATTATTGCTAAAAAGGGCAAGGGAAACCGCCCCGGAAATACAAACTGGGGAGGTCAGCCTCCTAATCGTAGGTCATGGAACGAAGCTCAACAGCAATTCAGCGGAGGCTGCCAGAAAACAGGTTCATCTGCTTTCCAAGACCGGACTCTATGCGGAGGTTCTGCCAGCCTACATGGAGGAGGATCCTCTGGTCAGTGACTGGGCAACAATGACGAGATCCTCCACGGTCGTTGTGGTACCATTCTTCATCAGTGACGGTCTCCACAGCTATCAAGACATTCCAGTCCTCATGGGGATTCGGAATGATGCAGGACCTGCAGCGGCCCATTCTGAAATATTCAAAAGCAATCCCCACCATCTGAGGGGTAAAACCCTGTATTACGGCTCTGCATTCGGAATGGACCCTATGATGGCTGATATGATTCTCGACCAAGTGATGAGCTTCGATAAACAGGAACTGCAGTTGCATTCAAGCTAAGCAGATGAGTCGACTCTGCCTAACCCTCCTTGCCCTGCTATTTTGCATTGAGCTTCAGGGTGCACAAGATTCTCCCTACCCCTCGAAATATCCCAAGGTAGAAGTCGAGGAAAGGGTTGAGAAACTCCTCTCGAAGCTGACTCTCGACGAGAAGATTAGCCTTCTTGCCGGAGATGGCTTCGATGAGATGTCAACGATTGCAATTCCCCGCCTCGGCATTCCAAAACTTTTCATGGCGGACGGACCACAGGGAATTCGCGCCCATGGCCCGGCCTGTTCTTTCCCAAGCGGCATCGCCCTTGCAGCAACATGGAACCGGAAGCTGGCCTATCTCTATGGAGAGGCGATTGGACGCGAGGCAAGGGCTCGTGAAATCCAAATGCTCCTTGGCCCCGGTGTAAATATCGCTCGCACGCCATTGAACGGGCGGAACTTCGAATACTTCGGCGAGGATCCTTATCTTACCGGCGAGATCGCAGTCAACTGGATCATGGGTATTCAGAGCCAGGGAGTGACGGCAACAGTGAAGCATTTCGTCGGTAATGACGAAGAGTGGCGGCGTATGGAAATCGACTCGCTCATGGATGAGCAGACGCTCCGTGAAATCTACCTACAGCCCTTTCAGAAAGCCCTTCGTGAAGGAGGTTCATGGTCGGTGATGTCGGCCTACAACAAGCTTAATGGCACTCCAAGTACTTCGAACGACAAACTTCAAAATGGTGTCCTCCGCGGAGAATGGGGATTTCCCGGGATCGTAATGTCGGATTGGTGGGCCACCCAGTCCGTTGACGCACTTGCCAAGGGGCTAGATCTGGAGATGCCCATGAGTTATCAAATCACACGGGCAAGCGTCACGAGATCACTGGAAAATCATTCCCTGACCGAGGTGCAAATCGACAACGCGGTAAGAAGATTCCTTAGGATGTCAGTCTCAATGGGTTTTCTTGATGCAAAGAAGAAACAGGAAAAGCTGCCCCTTGACTCCCCGAAAAATGCATCGCTGGCACTAGATGTTGCCGTCCAATCGATTGTTCTGCTGAAAAATACTCCTACCCTTCTCCCACTGGACAAAAATCACATCAAAAAGGTGGTCGTTTACGGACCGACCGCGCAAGACACGCCCTCCGTAGGGGGAGGGAGCGGAGAAGTGACGCCGTTTCGAAAAGTCAGCTTCCTGGAAGGAATCCGCAAATCGCTGCCTGCGAGCGCAAATGTTTTCTATGTACCCATGCCTCTTACCCCGCCATTTTCTCTCTCCGATTTCCTAGATTTTACAAAACCGGACTTGCTTCCTCCACGAATCACGAACATACGGCGCTTGGTGAGTGTACCGGAGGCAACAATGACCCGGATCAAGAGTTCAGATCAGAATAGCATCGGAATTTCCTGGAATGAACGTCACCCACCGGAGGACGTACCAAAGGGCAGGGAAGCCCGTGTCACATGGGATGCGGTCATTGAGGCGTCCGAATCAGGAAATTATGAGCTGATCGCCGAGGGACATCCCGAAATCCGTATCGGTGATCGGGAAATCGGCAATCCTGGAAGCTATGTGATGAGCCTCAACAAAGGGGAAAAAATCCCCCTCCGTGTTATCGCCAGCGAGGTGGGTAGGGGAAGAGGTCGGGTTTCCGTCCGCCTGACCCAGATGCCGGAAGAGGCCACCGGAACTTTTCCAGCAAAGGGAGCCGATGTTGCCATCGTCTGCGTAGGGCTTAACCCTGATGTGGAAGGAGAGGGTTACGACCGGGGATTTGCCCTTCCTGTCAGTCAGCAGCGCCTGATTGAAGATGTTTCAAGAACCAATCCACGAACGATCGTAGTCATCAGCGGGGGTGCAGCCATCGACATGCGATCCTGGATCAACAATGTCCCTTCGGTCCTTCAAACTTGGTATCTTGGCCAAAGTGCAGGCATCGCACTTGCTGCGATCCTCTTCGGCGATGAAAACCCTTCGGGACATCTACCCTGCACCTTTGATCGTTCGATTGATGAAAACCCTGCCTATTTACATTATCCGGGATCTTTCCCAGAGGGAAAGGAAGCACCGGTAGTGGATTACCACGAAGGGATTTTTTACGGCTATCGCGGGTATGACCGCTCTGGACACAAACCATTGTTTCCCTTCGGCCATGGTCTCAGTTACACGGGCTTTGACTTATCGGGCATGAAAATAACTGGGGTTGACGGAGGTCATCAGGTCAGCGTGGATGTCCGCAATACGGGAGGAAGAGACGGAGCCTCCGTGGTGCAGCTATATATCTCTCTCACACGTGAAGCGACTCCAAGACCACTCAGGGAACTCAAGGAATTTCAACGTGTGGATCTCAAGACCGGAGAAACGCGGAGGATCACCATTGCCCTGCCTGACAGCTCACTACTCTACTGGCATCCCGTAAAAAATTGTTGGGTTTTCCCCGAAGGGGAGGTCAGTGTTGAGTTGGGACTTTCGGAGAGGGATATCCGCCAAAAGCTTCCCCTCCATGAGGGAGCTCCCGAAACTACACCGGCACTCAAGACAAATAATGTGACAAAAATGTAACATGAGATCATTCAAAAGTCTCTCTACGCATGTCGGTGGAATCCGCTAGTAAGATATGGTGCATCACCTATTTCTTGCCAGCCTTGCTGACGTTTCCACAGGGTCATGGATCCTACTAGGATTAGCCCTCTTTCTTGCCTTGGGCTTTGAGTTTGTGAATGGCTTTCACGACACTGCCAATGCAGTTGCCACAGTAATCTACACGCACACGCTGCCGGCCGTTCCTGCGGTGATATGGTCAGGCTTTTTCAATTTTTTGGGAGTCTTGACCTCCAGCGGTGCTGTCGCCTTCAGCATTGTGAACCTGCTCCCGGCAGAACTTGTGATCCATGTCGGATCCGCTGCGGGTTTTGCCATGGTTTTCTCGCTTCTTGTCTCGGCGATTCTTTGGAATGTAGGCACGTGGTATCTTGGTTTGCCTGCATCGAGTTCTCACACACTGATAGGATCAATCATCGGCGTCGGCGTCGCCAATGCACTGATGAGCGGATCACACTACTGGGGTGATGGTGTCAACTGGGGAAAGGCAAAGGATGTCGGAATGGCCTTGCTGCTTTCCCCGGTGATAGGATTCTGCGTTGCGGCACTTCTTCTTGTTGTGATGAAGATTATCATCAAAAATCCGAAGCTCTATTCCACACCCGATCCCCATCGCCCCCCGCCAGGTTGGATCAGGGCAATTCTGATGTTCACCTGTACTGGTGTCAGTTTTGCTCACGGATCCAACGACGGCCAAAAAGGCATGGGGCTCATAATGCTGATTCTTGTTGGAATCCTCCCCACCACCTTCGCCCTAAAGAATGAAAGTTCTCCCAAGGAGGTAAATGCCCTTTGCGCGGAACTAAATAACACCATTATTTCCTGCAGTTCCTATGCGCAGAACGCGCAGCCTGCTATAATTGGAAAAGATCCGGGAAAGATCATCACCAACTTCCTACGGGGCTCGCATACTCCAACGCCGGAACTTTTCCGCTCCATCGAGATGCTTGCAAGCCAGAGCCTCGAACTCATAGGCAACGCCGACTCGTTTAGCAACGTGTCCGAGTCACGACGTGGTAAACTTCGTTCAGACCTGTATCTGATTTCCTCAGTCTCCTCGAAACTGGCAAAGAATCACCAACTGGGTTCCAATGAATCGGAGCAAACGGCCAAAAGACTCGGCTCGGCAATCAATGCCGTCACCAACTTCATTCCCGTCTGGGTCAAGGTGGCCGTTGCTATAGCACTTGGGTGCGGTACGATGATCGGATGGAAGCGCATTGTCATCACTGTCGGCGAAAGGATTGGGAGGAGACACATGACTTACGCGCAGGGAGCCGCCGCCGAACTCGTAGCCATGATAACCATCAGCATGGCCGACGTGCTGGGACTGCCGGTTAGCACCACCCATGTTCTCTCCTCCGGCGTTGCTGGCACCATGGCCGCAAACGGATCAGGCCTGCAGATGTCGACCGTACGCAACATCCTGATGGCTTGGTTGCTGACGCTTCCAGTCTGTGTCTTCCTCGGCGCTGCTCTTTTTTCCCTCGGTCTGAACCTGCTGGCAAACCTCGGAATCCATTAAATCCTAGCGTAGGTCAGCTGCCCATCCATCTGTCTTCGTGATACTGAAGCATGGGGAGTTGTGGGTTATGAATCATAGGATTAGTATCTGAAATGGGGAGGCGTATAGGAAGCGCATGACCTATAAAACCATTATGCCCGAACTTAATGTCCAGTCCGGAGCAGTGATCGCTCTGCGACTTTTCGATATCGCGTATTCCATCGACCTTTTGAAGGCAGAGTCTCTCTGGATGAAGAAGGTCGGCGGTTCAATATCCAGAAGCCGCTTGAGTTCGGCCCCACCCAAAGCGCTGAAATTTGACGTTCCCCCGGTTCTGCTTCCCCTGGGTTCTGTTTCACTTCCCGTGGGAAGTTCAACTCTTTCCGCCTCGGCAACAGCCCGACTATATGATTTCGGAGTAATTGCCATCGCTCTGAGAGTTCCTGCCAACGCGCTAAATTGGACCGATTATACTTACCTTTGCAATGCGGTTGACCTGGCAATAGGCCCGAATGTCGACACGCAGGTTTGGAACCTCTTGGTAGAGAAAATCCGTACGGTATTGACCCCGGCCATGACCCGCCCCAACGAGTCCCCGCTCCAGGAGGATCATCTCATTGCCGTGGTGCAGAAGTGGAATGAGCCGGTCAAGGGTGTTGAACTGACGGATTTAGTGGACCTGATTCCTCTCCTAACTGGTGACAGCAGACCGCTTTCGGAAAAAAACAGGAAGGACCTACTAAAACAACAATTCTCCTACTTTGAGGATGATCTTGTCGTGGTTACCTGGGACAGGGCATTCATTTACGAGCCATATAGTGACTCCGACGTGGCTGACATACTGGAAGTTGCGAATGCCCAGCTGCTGGAGTTTCGCTATTACGATCAATTGCTGGATGAGGAACTTCCGAGAATGTACGAACTTGTAAAGGAAGCCAGACGAGCGACGAACTTGTTGGCCCCGCGCAGGTTTGCCGACCTCGCTCGCAAACTATATACGTTAGTTGCAGAGGTGACGGAACTTACCGAAAAGGCTGACAATGTTCTTCATGTGACAGAGGATGTCTATCTCGCCCGTATTTACATGGCAGCCTTGGAAATTTTCCGCGTGCCTACCGTAAGTGCTGCGGTCGACCGCAAACTTTCCATAGTCAGGGACACATATGCTGCGCTGTACGCGGAAGCTTCCGGTTCGCGTGGAGAACTCTTGGAAGTGGCCATAGTTTTATTAATCGTAATAGAGATCGCAATCGCACTGCTTCGACACGCTGTTTAGCAGAGTCCCTCCGGGGCAGTCCGCTGGAACCTAATATTGCGGATGACAGATGATCAGTGTTCTCCAACGACAACGACTGCCACTCCGGCAAGAATAAGCAGACCTCCACAAAGAGTGACTGCGTTGACCTGCACCTCGCGAAAAAACAGCCAAGTGAAGAGGATAACAAAGAAGGGGTAGGAAATCTCTATGAGGGCGGTGAGAGTGGGGTTTCTTGCACCCATCGCCACATAGGTCAAGCATGCACCAACAGCACCGATTGCAATGGATAGGGAAAACCATCCAGCATCTGCTCGTTCGAGGTTTTCAAGCCGCATCGCTGAAGAAAACTTCCCAGATAAGATCAGGCAAAGCAATGATCCAAGGAGACCAAAAAGTGAGTAGCCAAAAAAGAAAACCAGAGGGCTCAACCCCTTTTTTAAGACAGGTCCACTGGCGGCATAACTGACCCCCCAGCAGACGGAGGCTAAAACGGCATAGATCGACCACATATGCAGGCGATCCTATCTTAGGGCCCGAAAGAATCCAACAAGAGTTGGAAAATTAGGAGTTGAGGGTTAATGGAAACAGCTGCGTTGGTCTTGCGTTCATGGGCGTCCTCGGGCATGGGTTGATCATATGGGCATTGAAATCGAACGAAAATTTCTCGTGATCGGTGATGGGTGGCGCCGCAATGTTTCTGGAACCCATTATGCCCAAGGATATCTTGCACGCGGTAATGGGAACACAGTGCGTGTGCGCCTTGCAGGAACCAATGCGTTTCTCACGATCAAGGGTCCCGTAAGTGGAATTTCCAGAATGGAGTTTGAATACCCAATCCCTTTTGAGGAAGCACGGCAGCTCCTTTCTCTTAGCGAAGGATCCGTCATTGAAAAAACACGCTATAAGATCCCCTTTGGTGTTCACACATGGGAAGTAGACGAGTTCCGCGGAAAAAACATCGGCTTGTTGATTGCGGAAGTGGAGCTCTCAGACCCTGGTGAGGAAGTCATCCTTCCTGCATGGATCGGGCGGGAAGTCAGCGGAGACCCGCGATATTACAACTCCAATCTCTCGCTTCATCCCTATGCTGAGTGGAGTGACAGAATCGAGTAATCGCGACAGATCAATGGCAACGAACTCCAAGGATTCCAAGTTGAAAATCGCAGAAAAAAAGGCGCCCAGCGCAAAATCCACATCTGTGAGAATCTTGAAAAAAACCCGCCTTAATTTGCGTCGAGGAGAAGTCCTAGGCACCGGATTGAAATCTCTGGCAACCATGCAGTTGGAAGCTGCCATATTGGAATTACGCGGAAACAATGTCTTCCCCGAACCAATCCACAAAACCAGAACCTACATCAAGAAGGTGCGATCAATTGTCCTACTTGCCGCACCCTTACTCGGAAGTGAAAGGAAAGTGCAGTTGACGGGATTTCTTCATGAAGCATCGATCAGGCTCGGGCAACTCAGGGATTCCGAGGTTCAGGTGCAGAGTCTCGATCTCCTCCTCGAAACCAAGGGATTGACTCCCGAGGATTATTCATCGATTCGCAGCGGTCTGGCCGATATGGCAAAGCAGCGGCGCAACAATGACTCCCGACAGATTCCTAGGGTTGTCGGCTTTCTCAAAAAAGCCCTTGGAACAATACCCGAATGGCCCGTCGAGCAACTCGAAGGAAAAGATATACGCCGCAGGATTCGCCGCATTTACCGTCGCGGACGCACGACCCTTGATCTCTGTTTGGTTGACTACACTCCAGAGCTTTTCCATACGTTCAGGAAATTAGTCAAGCAGCTCTGGTACTCGCTACGGATAACCTCCAAGTTCTGGACGAATGAAGCTGCCACCCTCATCGCAGAATTGGACGCAATCGGTGAAGCTGCCGGAAAAGAGAGGGACCTTTCCATGCTGGCCAAAACCTTGGAGCAAGGTCCAAAAAACAAATTCTCCCTGCGTCTAATCCAAGCCATCGAGGAGCTATTGCCGAAGTTGAGGGCTGAGGCACTCTCTGCAGGCGAGCATTTCTACGAAGCAAAACCAAAGTCATTCATCGACGGACTAGACATCTGAAAACCCTCTTTTTTACTTCCCGGGATAATTCCAGAAGGCCTTGAGTTCCTTCCAGCAAGTCGAGGCGGCTTTCGACGTAAAAGGACGTGTGTCGGGAGGAGTTGGTGAGGGCTCCGCCTTGGGGGTCGGCTGGGGTGCGGATTTGAGGACTTCCTCACTTAACCCCATGGGAATATTCACGGCGAGGGAAAGCTCCTTGGCAGTGAGGCGTGGGAGTTCTCCCTTTCCAGACACATGGAGGAGAATTGGCTTGGTCATTATTGAGCGATTCCCGTCGATGACGCAGATCGGAGGCAACTCGTAGTCCCCTGACTGCGAAGGGATAACCCTGTAGCGGAAAAGCCAGACATCCCCCTCCTCGGCATGCAGTAACTGTGGTTTTCGCAGGATGTGAAAATGGAGTTGGGATGGTCTCTCTATGGAGGGAATTACAGGATGGAGGGCATGTCGTACAGTCACCACGAGTTCCATTCGATCCCCCGGTTTCGCCGCCCGGGATGAAAAAGATGCCATGGCCCGCGGTTGATCGTTTCCCAGAAGTGGTTCAGTGAGAGAGAAAGCCACGACTGCGAGGCTAAGCAGCGAGGGAATCAGAGTGGAGGAGCGAAAAGGCATTGAACACAGAGATTGAGAAAGGCCGATCAGGATTCAAATAAAGTCGCGGATTGGAACTTGTAATAAAATTCTACCACTGATCAAAGAAATCACATTGAACTGAACCGTCAGGCGCAGGAGTCTTTTCAGTTTTCTGCTTCGTGACCTTGGAAGGTTTCTTTCTGGGGGGCTCGAAGGTCTGCTTCCACTGCTTCTGGACATCCTTGATTGTGACATTGGCGCGTTTGAAAAACTCCTTGCGTCGATTTACGGCAATGGAAGGGATTAGACGAAGTACTTTTCGGGCCCTTTCAACGCGAGCATCAGTAAGCATTCCACGCAAACGCCAGTGGCCCCCTTTGGTCGTGTAGACGCCGACCACTTTTCCAGCTTCGGCATAGCGACGGAGTTGCCGATCTGAAATACCCAAAAGGGAGGCTAGCTGTTTGAAGGTGGACATAGGGAGGAACTCCACAAGGATAAAACGATCTGAAGTTCAGGAACAAGTAAATGAGAAGAGTTAAGTTGATTTGATTCATAAGAACCAATGCCTCCCAAGCTTAGAACCGGACAACTGGGTGACGATTTCGGGTTTCTTCGTCATCCTAATATGAAATACTCATTCCCATGAACCCTGAGGATCAGCATTCCGAATGGAGGGGATACGAACTCCTGGCCACTGGTGACGGAGAACGTCTGGAAAACTGGAACGGCATCCATGTGCGCCGTCCCGAATCCGCTGCCATCTGGCCCTGGCACAAAGGAATTTCCCTTCCATCGTGGGATGGTTTCTATTCAGGGATTCGGGCCACGGGAGGAGAGTGGCAATGGAAGACTCCCCTACCCGACCCTTGTATTGTCGGATTCGGATCCCTCACCTTTCAGATAAAGGCGAGCAACTCCAAACATCTTGGCCTCTTTCCAGAGCAGGATCGCAACTGGCTTTGGATTCAAGAAATAATTAGGAGGTCGGAGGCCAAAGACATCAATATCCTCAATCTTTTCGGCTACACAGGAGCTGCAACGCTTGCCGCCGCCGCTGCCGGAGCCTCAGTCACTCATGTTGATTCGGCCCGAGCCATGGTGTCATGGTGCTCGGAAAACGCCCGCCTATCAGGCCTCGGAGAGGCGCCTATACGTTACATTGTCGAGGACTCCCTGACATTCCTGCAGCGTGAGATCCGCAGGGGGAGGCGCTACAACGGGGTCATCATGGATCCGCCTACCTTCGGCAGGGGCAAGGGAGGTGAACTCTGGAAGATCACCGAGCATCTTCCATTTCTTATTGACCGGGCCCAGGAACTGCTTTCGGACGACCCGCTTTTTCTCCTGCTCAATACTTATAGCGACAGCATTGACGATCTGGCTACAGCCAGTATCTGCAAACGCATGGCACGCCTTGGTGGTTCCACTGAAATTGTTGACCTTGAGCTCGTCGGAACTCTCGACAAACAAAGGCTGCCCTGCGGCACATCCTACAGGTGGAGTGAACCCAAGGGGGAGAACTCACTGCAATCTCCTCGAAAGAAAACCTTGAAGTGAAGGCTTCTCAATCAAGTGTCACCGTTAGCGGCGCACTCGTCTTTTCCAACTTCGTTTGAATTATCTTCGATTTGCCGTTGCTGGTGACGGTAATCTCATAATCACCCAGAAACCCGCGCGTTTTGAAGGCTCCGTTCGAATCGGTGACCCCAGTCTCAGTCGTCCACCATTTTTTCTTGATGAGATCAATCCATGCCTGCCCCGCGGGTTTGATCGACCAGTCCTTGCGGAAATATGCGGCATTCGGCTTCCAATGACTACCTTCCCAGAATCCCCACGTCATAAAACCGCTAACGGAGGGGTGGCTGAAAGCAAGCGTCAGGTAATCACGGGTAAAATCGGCCTGCAGTCCTTCGTCTGTTGAATCGACGTCATACTCGGTGATTTCGATGGGCAATCCTGTCTTGGCAAATCGATCCAACCCTGTAAGGACCGAGTCGGGCGAGGGAAGATGTGATCCGAAATGACTCTGGATACCTATTCCCATGAGTGGAGCACCATGGGCAAGAAGGAATCGGATGGTGTCCTCGTAGGCATCGGTGTGGGGGTTGGAGGTCTGGCCCGTTTCAATGGTTCCATAATCATTGATGAATAATTGCGAGGCGGGATCGATCTGATGTGCCAGCTTGAACCAATCCACAATTGTTTCCCGACCGAGAAGATCCACGGCATCATGATTGTTATACAACTCGTTGATGACATCCCACTCCAGGCACTTCCCCTTCATGGCCGTTAGTTCCTCCACGATATGATCGTTGATGCGTTTTCGCAGGGCTTCGGGATTGTTCGCTAGTCCCTTAACATCCGCAGGCATGTGTTTCTGTAAGCTTGGCCACACCAAATTATGCCCTCTCAACGGAATATTGTGGGATCTGAGCCATGCTTCACCCTCTGCTGCCTTATTCCGGTCCGCCTCCCAATTCGGCCATTTGAGGTCATTCTCAAGAACCACCTTGTTAAAATACTGCAGGAGGGTTTCACGGTACCGATCGGCATCGGCGCCACTGGCAAGAAGAAGTTCGGCTGGAACTGCCGTGCCGAAACCAAAGGCATGACGTTTCATTTTCACTGTGACAAGTGCCCCGGGTACCGGATGCCCGGAGGAATCCGTAACTACAACAGATAGATCCGCCTTGCGGATTTTTTCGATGCGCTCCTCAGCGGCCTTGCGCCATGAGGCGTTAGCTTCTCTACCCCGGTAGCCGGTTCCGTGAACCGGGAGATTGTCAGTCCTCGCATGATCGCCCAAGTCAACGATTTGGATCCCGCCAAGCTCGATTGTTTGCTGGGCGAAACCAAGTCGGAAATGGATGTTCAGCTTTCCAGCAGGAAATTCAGGTGAGCCCATAGTTTTCTTATCAGCTACGAAATATCCGCTGAAGGCCTCCCAATCTTTTCCCGCACTTCCGAGTAGTTCGTAGAGTCTTCTAAACTCAGGTGGACCCGATTCAATCATCAGTTGGGTGATTCCCATTGCCGTTTCATCCTTTGATTCCAAGCATCGAAGGTAATACCTCACAAAAATGACATCCCCTGCTCGGATCGGGGTGGCGGTGACAGCGTTGAGCTGTATACCCCATGGATTGGTAGCCTTTTTATCGATTTTGAGGTGGAGCGCCTGAGCAAAGGGTTGGCCGCTCACCGGAACTATGTCAATTGAAGCTGCAGACCTTGGAGCGTCAGACTTGAAGGTCGCAATCGGATCGTCCGGCAAGAGCGACACGCCGCCTGCCAAGGGCTCCAGCGCCATCAAAGGACCAGACAAGTAAATGCACCCCAAAAGAAGACACGCCCATCTATGCATTCGGGACAGATACTTCACATGAGCGGTTAACGTAAAGATCCATTCAAGTGGAGAAAGCAGAGATCGATATCCTCACCGTGCAATGGCCGATTTTTCCCCGTTCGATCCTGCCGTAACATGAGCGAAGGCAAATGTCTGTATTATGGGTTATTGTCACAATCTTATTGAATATTATCACGATAAGTATTGTCGTTAATAAAGATGATCAACGTTGGATATTTATAGCTCCCTCAGTAGCTTTTACTGGGTTGCAAATTTTTCCATTTACTATTTTGAAAATAATATATAACGATCTTTCTTGTCGTCTATGAATCCGCTCCGCTTCCCTTCCTCTGGCATCTCCCTTCTCGCGGGAACATCACTGCCTATTCCTACATCAAGGAAATGACCGTTTCGCCTCACAGAGAAACCGACGAGCCTCCTCTTACATACTGGCTAGATCGAATCAGGGAGGCAGTGCGCACCACAGACTACGGCAGCATCTACATAAAGATCCACGACGGACAGGTTGTCGAAATTGAGACTTCAAAAAAAACGCGGTTTCATCCCTCCCCTTCAACAACACGCCATCGCAATTTTCCGACCACACACGTGGAGGCATCGCACAAAACCGACAAGCCGATCCCAGCAGTCTACTCAGCAGATCGGACCAATGAATAAACCATCATGAAATCATTTAAGTTCTTCTGGACAGTATTCTCGGCGCTGACCCTGCTCACATCGCAACTCGTTCTGGCAGGATCAGACGCCGGTTCCACCAACAAGGCGGTTGTAACCCCAGCAGTTGCAGACGACAAACCAGCCCCCCTACCCCTCCATGACATCGAGGGAACAGGCGGCGTACTGACGACAAAATCAGCCTATCTCGTCAATCAACCTCGCGACGGCCAAGCAGTAGGTCTCCCAGCCATCGGCCAAGGGTTTATCAGCTTGGGCAACGGAAGGTATCTAACACCGACTACCTTGACCTGGAGCCCAGTGAGCAGGGTAGAACTCGGATACGGATTTGATTGGTTTGACCTTGGCAACCTTCCGGGACAGGTAAAGTCGGCCACCGGGATCTCCATCCCCAATTCAGTTTTCCTTAACAACTTCAACTTGAGACTCCAGCTGATCAAGGAGAACGACTTCGGCACAAAGTGGCTTCCCGCCATCACCTTCGGGACCGACTACAAAGTCAACAGCGGGATC
>Ga0007854_10000241_pt1 | contig 37780 bp, 35 predicted proteins | sample CryBogCBH12Aug08_FD_60382 | JGI IMG/M metagenome (GOLD analysis project Ga0007854, IMG submission 60382) | Freshwater microbial communities from Crystal Bog, Wisconsin, USA - CBH12Aug08 | ecosystem: Environmental > Aquatic > Freshwater > Lake | place: Crystal Bog, Wisconsin, USA | collected... | reverse complement strand
ACAATCAGTAATATTATACAAGTCTTTATAGTGAACTTCTACATCCCAATCTCCAGTTCCAGTAACCCATCCAAGTTCTTGATTTGTATGTGTTACATCAATTAGAGGACCTAACTCTCTTTTTTTAAATTCTACAAAAGTAGAAACAGCTACAAGTAAACCATTTGTTTTAGATTTTACAAACCAAAGCCTATCACCAACATTTGCTCTATTTATGATAGACTTTCCAAGAGGTGTCCATGATTTAATACCCCATGTATTAAACAAAGAACTATTCTTGAAGTTTATTCCATCGTCAATATAAATAAGCCAATCTTGTGACATTTTATGATAATTTTTATTCATGTAAAATTTTTTTCAATTTTTTTATTTAATTCTCAACAATTTCATTCACCTCTTCATCCGAATCATCATCAGAATCCAATACAATTTCTTCACCTTTTTCATAAAGTGCTATATGTTCGTCATACAATCCATCAATGGAACTTATGAAAACTGGTGTTCGTTCTTCGCTTTGGATTTCTGGTAAAAGGTTTTCGTCTAACCATTTTTCTGAAGCATTATAAACATCTTCTTGAAAGATACGAATGATTTTATAGCCTTCTGCTTCTGCTTTTTGCATTTTGTAGATGTCTCGTTTGATATCTGGAGGGCGCCAATTTGAAACTTTCTTGAAATGTTGTATTCCGTCAAGTTCTATAATAGTTTTTATGGAAGGGATAAAGAAATCAAAAGGTAACCTAAATTTTTTCTTACAATTATCAAATTTGAATTGTGGAATTAATTCTGTATAATATTTTTGTAGAAACTCTTTTAGTTTTCCTTCTGTTTTATTTTTACAATATGGACATCCTACTCCTTTTAAATGTAATGATGGGGCTTGAATAAATTCTCCATGTATTTTACAAATAATTGGAATTTTTATTTTCAATGTTTTATATATATTATTAGCTTTTGAATAACCAAATTTACTACCGTGAATGGTGTTTGCCATTTCAATAAATTCAGCAAATGTATATCTATTACTTTCACCTCTTTTTATTTTTGTACATTCGGGACATCCTCCTAATTTTGATGTATAATGATTCCAAGGCGATTGATTAAATTCACCATGGATTTTACAAATAATAATTACCGGTCTATCAACACCATTAATTATTACTTTAGAATAATCGTAAGTTTTACCATATTTTTCATTTGCTTTTTTTATAAAGTCATCAAATGATATACTTTGTTTTTCTTTTGAACTTTTATATCCGCATAGTTTACACCATTTTCCTCGTGAAATATTATTTAAAGTTGCTTCAAAATCTGGATGATTTTGTTGACAATTAAAGATAGCCCTTTCACTACAGCTTTTAAATACATTTCTAGAAATAATAGTATTTTCTTTTGTTAAATATGTTACTTTATCAGAAGAAGCAAAGGATTTATCAAAACATTTTTTACATTCTTTATTTACACATAATTTTTTATTAGCACAATATGGACACCAAGTATTTAATCTTGCTATACTATTTAGATTTGTTTCAAACTCATGGAGACATATATCACAATTAAACCAAAATTTTTTATAGTAATAAAGAGGAACATCTTTTGGTTTTAAAATATTTTTATCTGACCATTGTGATGCTCTAGGATGTGAGGCAAATGTTTCCATTATTTTTATTATTAAAATTTAATAATAAAAATAATATTTCAATTTTTAAAATTACTTTCTATTTAAAAATAAATTATTATTTTTATTTATAATGTCACCAATTAAATTAGAATTTCCGATTTATAAAGATGATTATGAAATAATAAAAGATGAGATAAAATCTAAAAATATACTCAAATGTGGTAAAATATATAAAGTTAGACATAATATAAGTAATGATAAATATGGATTACTTATGATTAATATTGATCTTATAAAAGAACTAAAAATACAAGAAAATATTAAAAAATTTATTTTTAGTGAGTATGTAGAAAAGCAATGGTTATATTCTGATCTGGATAAAGATTTTTTTTTGGGAAAAGTCCCAATTGATAATAGCAAAATTGATTATTCACAAAGATATTTAAGATCTGCATATTATTTCGCAATTATTAAAACAAGAAATCTTCAACAAATTATTACAGATTTAAATTATCATGAAGAAGAAATTGATATAACATAAATATAATTAAGGTATTTCTCTAATTTGCCATATCCATCCTTCAGTTTTATTTAATTTATCAATCTTTACTTTATCTAATTCATTATTTTTATAATAATGTCTTTGTAAAGTAGCCCATCCTGCTATTTGTTTTTCATTTTTATCATTTTTATTAAAGTATGGGTCTCTATTATTTTTATTTCTAAATTGTAGCCATAATTCTAAACTTTCATCAAATGTTTTAGCTCCTTGAAACCATAGCCATCCTTCTATATTATTTAAAATCTTTTTTCTATCTTCTGATATTTTATTAGTCGTATATAATCTTCTCATTTGTCTCTCCCATTGAGAAATTTTTTTTTCATTTTTATTTTCTGAATGTTGAGAAGGATATTTTTTATTTTCTTTTATAAACTTCTTCCATTTTTCTAAATTTTCATTAAAATTATCAAACTTCCAAACCCAGCCTTTTGTTTTATTTAATAATTCAATATTTTGTTCATTTAATTTTTTAGATTTATATTTAGCTCTTTGCTGTCCCGCCCACCTTCCTATTTTTTTTTCATCGATATTATTTGAAGAATGAGAAGGATGTCTTTTATTTTCTTCTATAAATTCAATCCATAATTTAAGACTTTCTTCAAATGTATTTCTTGGAATTTCCCAAATCCAAAATTTTAGTTTATTTAATAAATCTATATAATTTTTTTTTAATATAGCTTTTTTATATTGTTGTCTAATTCGTGATGCCCACCATCCAATATCATATTCATCAATAGATTCTTTAGTTATTCCTTTTCTTGGCAACCTATTATTTAATTCATAATATTTTATTAATTTATCATAATAATCTTTAAATGATTTTTTTTCTATTTTCCACAACCAATCATTTATAGTATTTAATAGTTGTATTCTTTTAATAGATAGTTTATTTTTAACATAATTACTTCTTTGATTTTTTACCCATAACCCAAGTGATTTTTCATAATTATTTTTTGATGTTGTTTTCGGATAATTATTATTATCTTTAATGTAATTAATTAAGTTTAATCGTTTTTCTTCCCAAACCTCATCAGCAGATAAACACGCAACCTCAATATACTTCTGTAAATCACCCAACTGAACAGCATTAGCTTCTACACTTTCCTTAACACCGACCTTATCATAATTACCATCAACAACACGCAACTTTGTATGAAATTCTGGATCTTCTTGTTTCAATAAAGAAAGCATATTAAGCATTTTTGAATATTCATTACACCAAATAAACAAATTATTCTTCTTTGAAGGATTTGAAGAATCCAAACGACCTCCTCGCTGTAACCTTTGAACTGCTCGTTTATCATCAGCATTTACTCCAACATATGTAATAAATTCAGAATCACACCGAACAACATCAACTGCTTCATCTAGAATACGAACACTTGCTAAAATATGAAATGTAGTCAAATCTTCCTTTTCTGATTGAAATTCTTCTAAAATAGTTCTTCGTGTTTCTTTTTTCACATCGCAGTCAATAGTTTCACACCATGATTTCATTCCATGATAATCAGAACAAACTTTGCCAAATAGTTCATTAAATGCTTTACATTCATCTTTTGAACTAAGATATACAATACATCGTTTTGAACCAGTTTGAAGCATTCCAGTTACTAAGAATAATGCCTTAGCACACAAATCAGATTTCTCAAAACCTTCTGGAATATCAATTTCAATAACATTTCCTTCATCTTTTTTAACAACTTGAGGAAGCCACACATTATAATCAACACAATAACCATTTTTAATTGCTTGTGCCATTCCATATTCATAAACTGGCTCACAATCAATAACTTCATATAATTCTTCAGGGATTGTAGCAGACATCAATAAACCATCAAGGAATTGATTTACAAATTCACAGAGTTCTGTATTATTTACCATATTATGACATTCATCAACAAGACAAAATGATTTTTCAATAAGTTCTTCATCAAATACTTCTGATAATACGTTTACCGCACTATCAAAAGTTGTATATAATACTGTTGATTTATTTTTATCTAAAATAGACTTAACAACATCAATATCAGTTGTATTTCCAGAATCAGAATCAATAACTAAATGTTCATAATCTGGAAAGAAGCATTCCATACGAGAATATAAATTATCAACTGAAATTTTTAGTGGAGCCATCATAATAATTATTTCAGGTTTTAGTTTTGCTAAATAATGTCCAGCAATAAGAGTTTTACCTCCACCACAGAATAATGATAAAACTCCAAGACTTTCTCTTTCTTCTTCTAAAGCCTTTAATGCTTCTTGTTGATATTCTCGCAAAGAAAGTTTATTTTCTTCAATATCTTTCTTATGACGAGTTTTCCTTTTGTCTTCTAATTCAAATAAAAGTTTCTCATGAATAATATCTCCTACACATTCAATATCTTCAGCAAGTATTTGTTCTAGATTCGTTGATGTATAAAGATACCCCTTAGATAATGGATTCTTTTTATTCATACGAAGAACAACACGTTGAAATGTTCCAATATCATTTGCTGAAACTTTATTTGTATTATAAAACTTTGCTTGAAGACCATAATAGGTATTATTTGAATCTAATGCTATTCCATCAAGACCATAATCACTATGACGATTTATACCATCTTTATATTTTGCCAAACGTTCTAAACGATGTTTATTATAATCATTTATATATCCAGCATTGTATAAATGTTCTTCTGGTGTAAATGACCAGTGCCATGCCTTATGACCATATTTATCAATATGGTGTTTTACAACATAATGCTCATATTGATTCCATGCTTCTTCTTCTTTTTGTTTAGCATAGACTTTCATTCTTGCCTCATTATTTTTCTTACGTTTCTTGGAAGCCATTCCTATACTATGTAATATATTACAATTTATCTTTAAATAAAAATTCAAATTTTCACAAAAAACGCACCAAACACGACACCAACAACTCTTTATCAAACTTTCTTTTTTCCATTGTAATCTTATTAGAATAGAAAAGAATATTTATCAATTTTATATAATTATAAATTTCTAATTATATAACATAATTTATTATCATTATAATAATAATAAGAGCATTTAGAATACCAAATAAAATTTATAGGGATTGTATAATGAAAATGATTTGTAATATCATTATTAACGTTTATACGAATACATTTTTTATAAATTTTTTCAACAAGATCATTATTCACTATACCATTATTCCGTACTCGTTGTTCAAAATTAAAAAAAGAGTTTGATAATTCATTATTTTCTAATTTATACATATTATATATAATTGGATTTTTTAAATCTGGCATTGGCTCTGTGCGTTCCTCAATAATCGTCTTATTATTATCGATAATTCTTATACGATAATTATTATGTCTTGTATTATGTGCTATATGATAGAGTATAAGGTCATTAAGAGCTTGCTTAGAATTTAATGATGTATATTCTTTTACAACATTTCCTGTTCTAGGATTAATAAGAGCATAGCAGAAGTTCATAATAGTTTCTTATAAATTAAATAGTTAACAACCTTTTAAGCGTCTATGATATATTTATATCATATTATATTTAGAAGGTAGAAAAACACAAAAATATTGTGATAATCATTCAACATATTTTATAGTGACTAAAACATCAGAACCATTTTTTTAATTCTCAACAATCTCATTAATATTTGAAGATATAATAGTATGTTTTTTAAGATATTCAATCGCACGTTCAAGATATTCAATATTATCTTTAAACATTCCCAATCCACTATTACAAGTATGGCATAATAACCCTCTTATTTTATTTGTTATATGACAATGATCTACATATGTAGATTTATCATCCTTAAATTCATTTTTACAAATTAAACATTTATTATCTTGTTCATTCTTCATTTTATTTTTATCATCCAATGTAATATTATATTTATTTTTAAGATATAAGTTTTTATATAATGGCAAATGTTCTTCACGATATTTATTACAAATAACTTTATGTTGTTCTTTATTCTTTTGATATTTTTCTTTTCCACGTTCTCTTTCTTTATTGCGTAAATCTTCATCTGTTGCTATTTTATCTCTTGCTTCTTTATTTCTACAATCCTTACATAAATTTCTATACTTTCCTTCTTTTTTTACAATATCTTTTAGATCTTTTACTATGTTACATTTTTTACATAATATTTGGAGTGGTTCTGACATTGTTATACTATTAAAATAGAAAAAGAATAAGTCAATTTTAAAACCCCCTCAAACTATACCATCTCCTCCACAGAATCCGCCGCCACCAACGATGTCATAGATGCCAACGATGCGATCCCACTAATCGCATTATTTACATTCTTCCTGTGCGCATCCATCACCGCACTTGTGAAGAGCCACACGAAAGCGGATGGAATACTCCACCCAAGAATAGATCCGACAACTGATGTAGCAAAGTAAGGCACCATACAGAACACAATAATCAGAATATTAATAATCGCCCAATAGGCGATGGACGCATACACGAATGAACAGAATCCAAGAAGATTCTGGAGTTCAAACCGAATGGCGAGAAGAGCGAGAAAACCAAAGATAAATGTTAGACTACTAACAACTATCACTGGTGACAGAATGATATATTTATACGGAGTAATCTGATATTGCTGATTGTTGAAATAGATTGTGCTGAAACTGGTCTCAAAGTAGATCAAAGCAACAGTCATAGACACCATGGGGAGAATCGTGAACAAGGTAGTAGACACCTTGCTACTCGCGAGACTCTCAGCCATCTTATTGAATCCCTCACGGAATGGCTTACACGTGTCGCAACCACTACGCAAACTCTTCTTGGCTTCCATTGTATAATATTCAGACATTAACCTGACATCCCTGTAAGGGTATATCGGTTCAATTTTTACTGAATACTTTCAAATATAGCCTTTATTAGTAAATTTTATTAGAAACAGTAGAAAGATCATGAATAGTTTTTAATTTTGTTTTTAAGTCTTCAATAATCTTATCTTTTTCAATACAATTGGCACATTTTTCACAAACAACATCTTCAAATATCTCAACTACCTCTATCTTCTTAATTTCTAAGAGATTATAAGTAGTATGTTCAAGTTCTTTTACATCAATTATCTGTGTCATAGGTTCTTCAGATTTAGAATAACTCATATTAACTAACGCGAAATAAATGTCATCTCTCATATAATATCCAGTTTTGATAGTATATGTTGTTGATGGCTTACCAGTATTTTCAAAATATAGAATAAAGTTTTTCTCCATTCCAATAATCTCTTTCAATTCAAAGTTTTCTAGTAAATATTTACGTGTTTGGATGTGGCATGACGAATCTCCAATAAGTAAAGATTTAGGTACAATCACAGCACAACGACCACCGCGATTCAATGAAGTCATTAGTAGTTGTAAGTATAATGGCTCACATTTTGTTCCACGTATTTTTAGCTTATTCACTCGCTCACAACATTCTGCATGTTTAATATTTTGTTCATATGGCATCTTTGTGACAATAATATCATAGCCTAATAAATCCATATTTTCTTTTAATGAATGAAGAGTTTGTATGCTACTATACTTGACATCTCTTTTATAAAACTTATTATAAACATATGTATTGAGTTTTGATATTATTTCATAGTCTTCATTCATACAGTATCCATATAACATGTTATTATTATTGAGTTCTAATAAAAGAGTTCCATATCTATTGAATGGATCGCATATTTTATCATCTACATTTACTTTTATTAATTCTTTGATTATTTTAATTTGATTCTCAGTATATTTATCTAAGGAATCATTAAAATTATTTTTAATAGTATATGATATAATATCAATATAAGTTTTAGGAACTGTCATGAAATGTAATAATATTAAGATTTCATTTGATATTTTTGCCTCTTTTATTTCAAATTCAAACTTGATATCTAATTCCTCTTCTAACTTTTTTATAGAACTGCTTATAAATGAATTATGCGCGTGTTCTGATAGTATGTTATTTTTTACACGGGTTCCTTTATTTTCCAAGAAAATAAAAAAATAGAATAATAAATGTTTAATAGTCTTTATTGGGTTATAATCAAATGTTCCATATAGTTTATTTATTATAATTTTCATTGTTGAGTCAAAATTATCATGTTGTTCTGTTTCAAACTGTTTTGTGTAACTAACATCTTTTTCTAGTGGTTCTAAAGATGAATAGTTGTCTAATACGTTGAACATTATATATTCCTATACTATTAAAAAAAGATTTAAATAACCGCATTTTAAAATGGAGCCGGATATTTTAAAATTGAGCCGGAGATTTTAAAATGGGGGGGGGGAATTTATTCGTTTTCAACAATTTCATTATCAAACCACAAAAAAATACAAATCAATGACAATCCCCTTCTTAAGAACTTTCGTATTTACAACAATACTATTGAATGGTGATGACAGACTCATCTTTCATTATACACCACCTGTAAGGGAACCACCACTTCAATTTTTCATAAGCCAATAAAATTGACAAACCAGCGCAAACCAAAAAGATCCCTTACAGAGAGGATGACACTAGTCTGGAAAGATGTCGCCTGTGAGGATGGCTTCTCATCAGAATACAAGAGTCGTGTGGAGGCCCTCAACGCAATTCTTATGAAATCTATGAAATCCCAAAAGCGCAGTAGTCACAAAACACCCCCACAGGGGGTCTGTTGTTGTCGCGACATGTCACTCTGTTTCGCCGACGGCCAGCGCATCCGCCACCAGAAGTCTCTCCCTGAACCCTGGATCGCCACATACCAGAAAGCCACAAATACGATTCTCTATAAGGGAATATCGTATACGTCGCTGAGTAAATTCGCTCTTGAACACATTCGGATCTATAATGTGAACCGACCATCGGTGGACGGCTGGATCGTCTGTGAAGTGGAAGAGGCGCCTGGGAGCGATAAATGGATTTCAACCTATCGCTTGCCTGCGCGCAATGTTATTGCTATTTAGAGGCCTCCACACCAGGAACAGTAAGCCTACGCGCGACCCCCTCCCAACCCCCAACCGCCAAATGTCAAAAGTCACTAAGAAAGTGTCCTGGGCAGCGGATATAGTGGATCCAATAATAAAAAGACAATGCGATTGTAAAGGCTGTGGTAAATGTATTGACCCTTTAATGAATAATCATATATTTTGTATAACATTTGGTCCCTACAGGTGCGAGGAATGCAAAGAGTGGCGTTGTAAGCGTTGTATATTCAATTGGGTCTGTCGCTATTGTAAGAGGATATAAGGATATATCTTTTACCTACGTAACTTTCTTGTTTTATTTTTCTTATTTACCTCCTTTTGCTCCTTTTGCTCTCTTTGCTCTTTTATAATTTCATTAAATCGTCGCTGACCCTCTCTTAGGAATTCATTATCAATATGTAATTGTGTTAATAATTTGGGTGGTTCAAAATATTTATCTAGAAGTTCATTTTTGTCAACTTGTAATTTTGGTGTATCTGCTTGTACTCTTGAATTTTTAATATATTCATTAAATTTTTTTTGATTTTCTCTAAGAAAGTCATTATCAATATTTATTGCTGTTAATAATGTAGATCCTCCTTCTAATGTAACTCGTTCAATGTCTTTTTCATATTCAACATTATCATTATTAAATAACATTATTTCAGAATGATGAAATCCATTTCTAAGTACATCTGGAAATTGTTCTAAACATCCAAAACCATCATATATATGTCCATATAATTCTTTAATACACATAGAAAATATATTATCTGTTACAGTAAGCGAACAACGCGATCTATTATTAAATGATAAATTAGATATAATATGAACTTCAGGATTTAATTCAATAAATGATAGATTTAACTTAATAAACTTTATAGCGAACTCTTTATAAAAAACTCTATCATCAAATCCTAATGGAAATAATATTAATGATTTTATTATTAAATTATTATCTTTAGCAAATTTAGTTTTAACATCATTAGTAAATCTATTATAAAATTCTTGTTTAGATATATCAATTAGTTTAATATCTTTCTTTAATATATATTCAGCCGTATTATTACCATAACCATATGTATCAATAGCATTAATGCTAAACCAATTCCCTTTTTTTCCAGACTCAACATTATATGAACGATATAATTTTGAACCTTTCTTTAGTTCAATTGTTGTAGATTCCATACTATTTAATATAAATAAGTCTAAATACTTTAGATTTGTAAAGACATAATACAAATGGAAACAACAAACAACTATTCTAACAGCGGATGAGCACTTCATTCACACGCGACCCAGGTTCCTTCGGACTAATAGCGCGCCGGCACGAAACAACCGCCGTCTCATACCCCTTCTCCGCAGTGAAACGCGACGTCACCAACGCAACTTCCGAATTACTCATAAGCCAGCGAACTCCTTTCTCCTCGCTTCTCAATCCCTCACAGAAGGTGAAGAAGCGCTCGTGATCCGCTGGACCAAAACCGTCCAGATTGTAACTGGTGAAGGAGTCTTTTTTATCATCGTCTTCACTACTACTGCGGTCCACAGGAACATAGGGGGGATCCAGGTAGACGAAATCACCAGGGCCGGCGTCCGCACAAACAGCAGAAAAATCTCCACAACGTAACTCCACACGTGCTAAGAGGGCGCTCACAGTACGCACATGCGCCTCATCATAGATCGCAGGATTCTTGTAATGCCCAAAGGGGACATTGAACCCTCGTGGTCCACAGCGATGGAGACCGCGGAAACATGTCTTGTTGAGAAATAAGAATAGCGCAGCGTTGAGGACAGAGTTAGACCCAGCAGATCCTCCATCATCTGTTGCTTCGGTATTGTAACGGACTCGTTGTGTGTAATAGAAGGATTCTTGTGAGGCCCCATCCGCATCGGCCCCAGCCACCGCTTTAATCGCATTATACGCCTCCACGAGTTTTTTGATCTCTATGAGGAACTCCTCAACACGGCTTTGTACAACCTTATAGAAGTTAATTAAACGCGGATTGAGATCTGCTGCTATTACTTTATTTTTGAACGCAGGATTATTCTCCAGGAATGCGAAGAGAACCGAGCCACCGCCAACGAAAGGTTCATAGTAATTCCGAATTGTCGACGCAGGAGGAAATCGCGTCAACACCTCTTTAAGGATCTGTGTCTTGCCACCGACATATTTGAGTAGCGGTTTAATTGTCTGGTTTGTTGTTGTTGTTGGATTTGTTGTTGCGACTGTTGCGACTGTTGCGACTGGTTCTTCAACAATCGCAGGAGCTTTACACGGTCTTTTCCGCCCAATGTGGGTATTGTAGTGGCCTATTTGCGCAAAAGTCTTCTGGCATTTTGCGCAAGTATATTGTGGCATCTATCTATGCTAGTAGTGCCGAAATGATTTCGGTGAATATGATCCGCTTGCGCGTAAAAAAATTGAAATTTCAAATGATACATGAAAATCGCAGAAGAAACACTTCGCGTAAAGAGCATACACTCAAAGGATATGCGTTCTTCAACAAAGGTGGATGGTCGTCATATTGCTGGAGCAACAACAGTTGCGCGAGAACTCACCGTCTATAGACTCTTTAAGGGAGAAACGATTGAATCAGACCAAATTAATAATATTTTACCATGCGGTGTCACGCAAGCAAATTCTCTAATCGCAAGTATGAACACACAATATGGATCTACACTTCCTTCAACAATTAAACAGATTGGTGGATTTAAGGGCAAGGACTTCCGCTTTCAATATGGCGATACAATGAAGAATATTGAAATGAAGTCTACTGATAAAAAGTTGTCATACGCCGCTCGTCAGAAACTGCTACTGAAACCCTGGAACGCATATTGTGAATTTCTACAGGGTCAACTAAAAAATATTGAGTTTCAGTCATTCTTGGGCCCTTATAGTGAGTCTGTTATTATCAAGCAATACTTTGAGGAAGTAATTGTACCTTTCATGAAACAGAAGAGTATTCAAGGTGAAATTGACTGGCAGAGTTATAAGAATGTTATTTATACTATGGGACAAAATGCGCGTGAAAAGATGTTGGCTGATACGAAGATACTCCAAGGAGCGAGGAATCTCATTCAGCATCTTATTGAAAATAAGACATCACAGAATGAGCTTGTAAAGGAATGGAAGGCATTTCAGAATAAGTACATTACAACCCATCGCCTCAATGAAAAGGAGTTTGAGGCGGCAGTAAAGAAGCGTCTCGCAGAAAAAGATATTTGGATCTGTCTCACGAAGGACTATGCGCAGGAGATTGAGGGGCCGCAATGTATGTCCCTTACATTTGATAAAGTAAAGATTGGAAAGAGCACAAGCGTCCTTCAGTATATTCTTGAATTGAAGAAGCCGTCTGAAAAGACATCCTATAAGGTACCTATGGAGTTTCGTCTTCACTGGAAGAATATTGGGCAGGGTATTGGAAATCCGAACTTCATGTTGAAGTAAATTGTGGACTGTCAAAAATTGACCGACTGCACTCCGGACTGCACTAAGTAGATAAAGTCGCAAAAATGGCAAAAGCAATCTCGCTATTTTCTGGAGCCGGCGGTGATACTCTTGGCTTGGAACGAGCAGGCTACAAAGTTGTCGCCTTCAGCGAATTCAAGAAGCCGGCTGTGGAGACCCACAAGGCGAATTTCCCAGACTCTGTCCATCTTGTGACTGAAGACGGCAAATCAGACATTACGAAGATCCCAGACTCCGTATTTGAACCCTATGCCGCCACAACAGACATTGTATTTGCCGGCTTCCCCTGTCAGGGGTTCTCTTCCGCAGGAAAGCGAAAGGAAAATGATCCGCGGAATCAAATGTATAACCAGTTTGTGCGTGTTGTCAAAATTACGAAACCAAAATTCTTTATAGGGGAAAATGTTACAGGTCTCACAACAATGAAGAGTGGTCCTAAAGAGACTGACCCTCTTATGCTAACTCTTATTAAGAATGCTTTCACTGAGATTGGATATGATATGACCTATCAAGTGCTAGAAGCAACTGATTTCGGTGTTCCGCAGAAGAGGAAGCGTATTCTGCTTGTTGGATGGGATACGAGCCGAGTGCCCCAATTTGATCCTGCGAGTTTCTGGGCACAAGTCTCAGCAGAAGGCGCAGCCCTAAGAGCAAAGACAGAAAAAGCAGGAACACTTCGTACATTTGTAACAGCCTCTATGGAGGGGGCTTACGAAGTTCCAGTAGCACAAGTTCCCCATAATTTTGAGACGTATGCGATTCCTATTCCCCAAGACGCGCAGCCGCCATCAGGCAGTAGCAGTAGCCCTCACCCCTATATTGTCTTGAAAGCCTCTACAAAATCGGAGGAATATGCTGGTAAAACATATACATCGCTTCTCTCTTGTGCGAAGCGAGACTCACCAATTCATTCAGAAATTGTAGACTTAGATGCGCCCTCAAAGACTATTATCTGTACATATGACCATCAGCCACGACTTCTTGTAGGGCTACGAAAACCTGATGGCAAAGCATATATTCGCACACTTCTCCCAGATGAACTGAAGCAGATCCAGGGATTTCCTGCGGATTATAAATTCACAGGGAGCAAGAAAGACCAAGTTGTTCAGATTGGAAATGCTGTTCCACCCCCAATGATTGAATCTGTGGCAAGCGTTCTCAAGACTCTCTCACAACCTCTGGCACAGGGTGTACCAGTAATAATTAAGATTAAGAGAACGAGGGTGAAGAAATAGTGAATATGATCCGCTTTGCGCGGTCAAACAACTCACTCAATATGTTCATTTTGATTTCTACCAAATACTCTTTCTAGAAATCCTAGAGGTCTAGGTCTAGCTAATCGTATAATGAATGGTTGAACCGCAATATCTCTATCAACTATCGCAACAATATGACCGTATGCTACTAATTGTAATAGACCACCACGAGCAGCCATTTTGCCTTCTTATATATAACAAGGAGTCCCCCATTTAGGCTCGTGTCAACGCGTCCGCGTGCGAATTCTGTGCGCGAGGTATGTGTCGCACCACAACACTATCAAAGCGCGCCAACAACTCCTTCGCCCTCAAACACAAAGGCTTCAATCCCTCTGCCGCAACTTTCCAGCGCCCTTGTACCTGCTGAATTACGAGCATTGAATCACCTTCTACAGTGATACTTCGTATCTGCTTCTGTAAGGCTATCTCTAGACCAAGAATCAATCCATTATACTCTGCGAAGTTATTCGTACAATGATCATAGTGTTCCACAACTTCGCCAATCACTACACCATTATTAAATAACACCGCAGCACCGGCACCAACCCCAGGATTTGGTTGAGCACCTCCATCAAATTGTAGCAAATATGATGAAGTATTAGTCATCTTATTTTCTAATATAATTAAAAAAAGAGATAACAATTTTTTCCAGCTGCTTAACCCATAAAGGGCCGCTGTTGTGGAACAACAGCTTACCCATAAAGGGCCGCGAAGCTTACCCATAAAGGGCCGCTGTTGTGGAACAACAGCTTACCCATAAAGGGCCGCGAAGCTTACCCATAAAGGGCCGCGAAGCTTACCCATAAAGGGCCGCGAAGCTTACCACCAGCTATTATAACAAATAACAAACCCAGGATTCTCTTCCAAGAACATTCGTGCTTCCTGAAGAGTTTCCATATTCTCTGTTTTGAAAGTGTCATTCTCAGCATCGCTATCTTCGAAGGCTGCCCATGAATATGCGGAATCTTGGTTCTCCAGAATCCACTCTTCAAGGTCATCCAAATCCTCCGCCGTCAGTTCAAAACTCACACAATTAAATATTTCATCGCTTCCTGTCCTCTCTCGCCAGAGCCTCTCCATATGATCTTGAAGTTTCCACCATTTACGCCAAGGTGTTCCAATTCGCGTCTCCTCGTTCTCAGAATCTGCTGGGTTATACGCCTCAAGCCAATGATCAAGCCCCATGTTGTTCTCTACTTTAGATATTATAAGTAAAACTTGGTCAATTTTTCTACAGCAAAAACAACTCTCACCCGCTGCTTTCGCTTACTGACGTATACTCAGAGGAGCTCGGTTCGCTTTCAGGAAGCTCGCGCCCAATAATCTCCTCCGTACAAATCTCAAAGAGTTCCTCCACAGTCTTCACCAATGCTCGCGCGTCCAGTTCACGCTTCTCCTGAAAATGAATCTTGTCCAGGAATGAATGCATCGCAGTTATAACAATTGTCGCCCCCTCCAACTCTCTATCCGTCATATCACGAAGAAGTACCTCTATCTGTGCCTGGAGGTCATAGTAGCGAATAGGAGCGGCAGCAACATCCGTGTCTATCTCCACAGGAACGGTCATAACTCTCTATAAGGGAAACATCTCACTTTTTTAAATCCTCCTCATAGCAGAATGGACTTCAGCGACAGAATTCGCTCGTATCAGGCGAAGGCTATTTACTCTGATTTGGCAAATCGCTCAGCGAAACTAGGAAGCAACTGTCAACTTACAGGTTCATGTACATCTGTTGGGTGTAAAATAAATTTCACAACGTATGGACAACGCGAAGCCACAAGACAGGGTCGTGCGGATTGTACAGGATCTAACACCTATCTCGCAGCATATGTAGGTCCTACTCTTTCTAATGCTGGGTTTTAATACACACTTCTAATTAGATAGGGCGCTTAAATGCCTCCGACGAATCTTGAAGCAATACTTCAAAATAGTAGTTTGAATACATCGACTAAAAGACAACGTATTCAGGCGTTTATTAGCGCAGGAGGAGATATCAATGCTCTTACCAGCGATGGAATTACTCCCCTCATGAGTGAAGTTGAAAGTGGCACTGATGAAATAGTAAACATTCTGCTAGACGCCGGCGCAGATGTAAATGTGAAAGACCGACAAGGAAACAATGTTCTTATGGCGTCTGCCTTTTACTGTAAGAAATTAAAATTGCCAACGATTCAAAAAATGATAGACAAAACAACAAATTTAGATCTGAAAAACAAATATGATAGAACCGCGCTAAATCTCTTTTCATTCTTAAATGAAAACGACAACAGACAATTTAATGATGATATAGCAACTGCGGTTGTTGAAGCCCTCTTAGCAAAAGGGGTAGATCCAAATATAAAAGACGATGATGGCAATTCACCTCTTATAAATGCATTGGAAAATGCACAATTTGATAAGGCTCTGATCATTGCAAAGGCGCCAACACTTGATGTAAATCTACCTATGTCTAGAAAAACACACCTTATTCGCGCAATTCAAAATAATGCGACAGAAGTCACAAAGACCCTTATAGAAAGAGGGGCAAATGTGAATGGAATGCCAACAAGTCGCAAAGAGACGCCGCTAATGGTAGCAGTAAGCAATGCTCCCTATGAAATTACAAATGAGCAGCGGCAAGATCTTGTGAGGCTACTCTTATCCAAGGGCGCCGACAAGAACATACATGATGAAAATATGACATTTGCATATAACATTGCGAAGAAAGAGCAACTTGGAGAAGATCTATATAATGAGTTGAAGCCTACTGTGACTGTGCCTGGAAGTAATAGAGGCGCATACAACTGGTTCGCTGCTCCATCTGCGCAACAATATCAAACAAATTACTACGCAAGCAATATAAATAATAGGCCAAATAATCAATATACAAATACTAACGACGAAGGCAATAACAGAGCCAATAACCGCTACAACAACAGAGGTAACACAACAATAACTAGAGCGAACAATAGAGCCAATAACACAACACTTGCGAACCGTGTAAAGAATACTCAACCCTCCACTGAACAGATAGAACCCAAAGATGTGAGCGTTTCGGTTCCTCTTCAAGTATTTGATGCGTATGAAGCTGGTGATGTCTCGCTCACGCTAGAGGAGATCGCGGCTGACACAGAACACCTATACTTCAAAAAGGGCAATAGTTTCTTGCGCATTTCGCGTGAATATATCCAAAGCACAATTGATGATTACAGTGGAATATTTTTTGAATGTAATAAGGAATTAACAGGAGCGCCTAGAATTGACGATATTTATCCAGACACAGCATATATACTTCTCCGTTCTGCGGCCCAATACCTTGTAAGGTTCTCTGATATTGTGAAGGCGATAGCAAATCCGTCTGCGCAAGTCTTTGAGTTATCGCGCCTCCGTGCGCTAGAGAATGTCGCTACATTTGCGTCTGTTATGCGCCCTGCTACAAGAAATAACTATAATCCAATGAATTACGCAGGCCGCGAAGTAGATATTGTGAGTGCTGACCACTGTCAGGGAGGATCTAAGCGCGATGTATATGCTCTTGCGCCTATTGTTCTGAAGGTGTCTGCAACAACAAAAGGCGGCAGAAGGAACAAGCACCGCAAAACTGTTCTAAAGACGAAGAAGCGTAAGGTCACTGGAAGTCGTCACAGATCCGCTTCTAGACGAAATCAGAGACGCCACCGCAAATAGAGTAATACATCCACATCCAAGTATATAGACCCAACTTGTCTCCGAATCCCTAAGACGTAAAGAAACTCTCTCACTTTGTTTGATAATATCTGACAAATCAATACAAATACTACAATCATCTATGATAGGATTCGCAGCATTCGCAGCATTCGTAGCATTCAATCCACTATTCTCAATAAAAATAAGAGGCTGCCCCAGCCTCTCAATGACAACTCGCTTCACCCTATCAATACTCATATCAAAAAACATAGTACCCTTAGTTGTCTCAAGCACACACTCTATAAGGGAAGCATAAGGGAGATTTTGAATTTTTGGAATTACAGATGCCACAGCCTCTGTGTAATTTTGCGAAGAGCCATCATAGGTTACAGAAGCAATATGTCCTTGCTCATACTTCAGATTTTGTACAACCATATAGTGTGAAAGGATAATAGTCTTGCGAATACTCGGAGTGAATCCTACAAAAGTCTGTGACATTCTAGGTCTAAATAGTAATTTCGTATTAAGCCCTAGAATGAATAACCACAGTAACAGTAGCAGCGGCAGTGGCAGTGGCAGTGGCAGTGGCATACAACCAATCCTCTGTGAGGTATGTCAAAATGGAGCACATCATCCTTCAGATTGTCCTGAACTTGCTGCCCCATTGAAGGATGGATTTTATTCGGGTGGTGGAGGTCAGCAGAGCCACGATCATGACGACGACGAATCTTCCGCAAAAACTATCTAAACAATTTACTTGAAATTATAAATATAATGTCTCTTTATGGGAATAACTATATTTATGGCGGATCTAATACATATTCCGCTGCACCATCCTCAAATGCGCCAGTATCATCTCTTAGCGCCTCGCATCTCCGAGATAATTTCTGGGTGGTTGCTGTCCTGAATAACCCTATGCGCTACAAGAAGCGCCATCAACTATTCAATGAGTTCATTGGTCGCATGAAGAACTATGGTGTCAATCTCTGTGTTGTTGAGATTGCGTATGGTGACCGCAACTTTGAAACAGATTCTCTAGATGTACCAATTAAGGTTCAGCTCCGTTCAGACACAGTTCTTTGGCACAAGGAGAATATGATTAATATTGGTATTAGCAATCTGCCCAAGGACTGGAAGTATGTTGCTTGGATTGATACTGATATTAATTTTACGCGCCCTGATTGGGTGGATGAGACTATTCACGAGCTCCAGCACCACAGTGTTGTTCAACTCTTTGAGGATGCTATTGATCTTGGCCCTGACCATGAGATTATGAATACTGCGAAGGGCTTTGTCTACTGTTATAAGAATGGTATTCCTCGTACAAACAAGTCTGTTAGTGGCGAAAGTGGGAATGATGAGCTCAATGGTTATTACTACACGAGTAGCGCCTCCACAAGTGGCAAAAACATAGCTGGCTCTTACTGGCATCCTGGTTATGCGTGGGCTGCTACGCGTGAGGCGATCAATACTATTGGAGGTCTAATTGACTACGCGATTGTTGGTGCGGCCGATCATCATATGGCATGTTCCCTTATAGGTGAGGGTGCGCAGTCGCTACCAAAGTCAGTCACCCACGATTATCGCACAAGTGTCCTCCAGTGGCAGGAGCGCGCCCTGCGTCTTCACAAGGATATCTCTTATATCAAGGGGACGATTTTCCACTATTGGCATGGCAAGAAGGCGAACCGCAAGTACAAGCAGCGTTGGCAGATCCTCACGGACAACCACTTCAAGCCCAGCTATGACCTCCACAAGGATTGGCAGGGTGTGCTGACGTTCTATCGTGGCAAAGTCGCACTCCGCGACGATGTGCGCGCATATTTCAAGACACGTAATGAGGACTCTATTGATCTGTGATGAACCCATAGCAACAACAACGACCCATAACAACCCCACAACAACGACCCATAACAACCCCACAACAACGACCCATAACAACCCCATAACAACCCCATAACAACCCCATAACAACCCCATACCGTCTAAGTCGTTAATTTAATAGCGTAGACGTTATAGCACAACCAGTCTAAACTTCCAACACATTCAATAATTAAGATGACCGTGAACACAGCGAACACAAATATCGCGCAGATAAAGGAGATTATTCCTCCAAATATATTAAATTCCACATATATTCGCTCCGAAGATGACACAGCTTTCATTCAAGAATCAAGGCAAATAATAACAGACATCCTCTTAGGGAAAGATAAGAGGTTCCTGGTAATAGTTGGCCCCTGCTCCATTCATGACGCCGACACAGCCATAGAATATGCGAAACGCCTAAAAACCCTCCGAGACAACAACCAAACCCTATTCATAGTTATGCGAGTCTATTTTGAGAAGCCTCGGTCCAGGACAGGCTGGAAAGGCTACATCTATGATCCAGACCTGAATGACACTTTCAACATTAATAAAGGTCTCACACAAGCGCGAAAACTTCTCCTAGAAATCACGAATCTCAGAATCCCTATAGGATGTGAATTTCTGGACACAATCACTCCACAATATCTCTCGGACCTCGTCTCCTGGGGAGCAATTGGGGCGCGCACATCCGAGAGCCAAATCCACAGACAACTCGCATCCGGTCTATCAATGCCTATTGGCTTCAAGAACCTCACCTCAGGCGATTATGAGAAAGCAATTGACGGCATTCTCTCCTCACAGTACAGCCACAACTTTCTAGGAATTGATGATGAAGGCAAAGTGAGCCAAGTAATTACAAAGGGTAGCCAAGCAGCACACTTAATTCTCCGCGGCGGCCAACATGCTCCGAACTATGACCAAGCCACTGTGGGAGCAGTCGCGCAACTTCTCGCCAAAGAGAAAATCTCCACAGGAATCATCGTCGACTGCTCCCACGGAAATTCCCAAAAAGAATACAATCGCCAAATCCTCGTCGCAATCTATACACGCCGCCAACACCTTGGTCAGTCACATACAAATACCCCTATAAGGGGTATCATGCTAGAGTCAAATATTCACAAGGGTGCACAAAAACTCTCAAATACTATCCAAAAAGGTGTAAGTATTACAGATGCATGTATTGACTTTGAAACGACAGAATCACTCTTACATATTCTCAATAATATGACTCTCATATCAAATAAAGATACAACACTAGGAGCCGCGCGAGATAAAATCCGACATTTAGACATATGTATTTACAACATTCTTCATAACACATTTAATTACTCTGAACGTACCAAAGAAGAACTCGCACCAATACAAGTACAGTTGCGACAACAACAACAGCCGCAACAACTCTACTTCCATGAGGACTCTGAAGTAGCAACACTCTGTAAGGGACATCCGAGAGAAGAACTCCTGTTGATCTATGTTTCTCTGCGCCTCGCCCACTCAGAAAATATCGCAGCTATTAAATATCGCGAAGACCCTTTCAAATACTTATATAATAAGAACGATTTTCTCAATGAGATCATTGACCGCAATGTAGAAAAAGGAATAATGGAAACTTTCAAGGACCCCATATATCTGAAAATTATGGAACTCTCCAAGACTCTCCAGGTAAAATATCTGGAAGCCGTCACACGAACTACAACGATCGGCTATCTATTTGGACGTGGTACATTTTCACATGAAGCAGTGACTGAGAATTTCCGAGGAGAGCATATAGCATTTCCATCTGTAGGAGCCCTCAAAGCCTCATCAGTAGATTTCATTCTTCTGCCGACATACAACTCCATTATTGGGGAGATCTTTCCAGTAGACAGGACCCTTACATGTGGGTTAGTGAATCACCCAGTGGAGTTGAACCTGTACTCTAATCGCGAAACAGTTGTAGCGAATAAACACACAGTCCTATATGTGGAGCCACACATTGAAAAGGAGGCGGCAAACTATATCAAAACCCTCAAAATAGAAAATTCCATCCATGTAGGAAGTTCTCTTGAAGGCTGTAAGAAGATTATTGATTGCGCAGAGCCTTCTTATACAATTGCGTCAAAGAAAAATGAGTCAAATCTCTATTATACTGTCGCGACAGATATTATAAAGCATAATATTACAACATTCTCCTTAGTGAGACAGACATCCTAAGAGTCAGTTCCAACAATCCAGTCCACAAGAAATCCAAGCCCTCTAGGAATGCTCCATGTGCGACCACCATATTCCATATAAATTGCCCCTGCTCCGTGAATAATTCGCCCCTTCTCAATATATTTGTAAGAGCCACCTTCTTCGCGAAAGTCTTCATTGAAGTGTTTTGCGAGAAAGATCCCCTGCGCATTTGCGTTCTGAGCTGTAGGTGGACCCATTCCTGGCCCAGCAACAATATCCCCAATAGCGTAGATATTTTCGTGCCCTGTGATTTTCAAGAATTTATCAACATTCAGCCGTCCGCCCCCTGTAAAACCATCCAATGCTGGACTCGGCTTAACACCACTTGTCCATATATCAATCCCCCTCTCAATCACCTTACTAGCTCCGCCCTCCGCGAGAATAAAGTCTTTATCAAATCCTACAATCTTTGTATTTAGTTTCAAATCCACTTTATAGGCTTTCAACTCCTTCTCTACTAAAGTCTTCGTCTCTTCGCTGAAGCCTCCAAGAATTCCTGACGCAGCCTCAATTAGCCGCACTCTGTGACCATCCCCTGTAAGGGAAAGTGCCAATTCAACACCGGTAGGACCAGCGCCAATAATATTTACAATACTGTTATCATTCCGCGCATCTTCCAACTCCCCTCTCAAGAGTGCCATATTATCAAATGTCTTCAGAAATTTACAAGAATCGGCTCCAGGAATACCGAACGTATTTGGTACAGAGCCGACTGAGAGAACAAGATAGTCATAGTTGAAAGGTTTCAGCATTTTTGGGAATCCAGACGATTGCCATTGCGATTGTGATGTAGTATATTCAATCTTATTCTGCCCAGGCAAAACCCCTGTCAAGGTTCCAAAGTGAACATTTGGAGCACTAATCTTCTTCCGAACAAGACTATTATTCCAGGTAACAATACTCTCTACCATCTTTGGGGTATTTAGGAAGAATGGCTTCGCAGTTAGAATATGGACATCATACTTTGCGCGGTCAATGTTGTCACTGAACGCCTTGCCACCCCATCCATAACCAACAACCAGAACTCGCGGCTTAGGAGTGGATGGACCACCAGCACCATCTTCTTTGGGACTCGCAAATGTAAGTAGCCCTTGTAGGCGGTCAAACAATGTTGGAGTTGCGCGATACATTTGTGGTTATTTTGCTCTAAATCCTCTATAAGGGAATACTCAAGAATCAATTTTATGAAAGCTGCTTAAAAAATTTGAACACATAACTCATCCTCTAAAATCCCTCATAGACAAAATGTGGACAACTCATGTAGACCCCATTGTTCTTGCGGACTATAAGGCTCGCCACCTCATCAAGAGTCAGAATCATCCTAGGCTTCCTCTCACAATCTGGAACTACTCTCCAGAATGTCAGTATAATAAGGAACTCTGGGATGATGTGACAACACTCTGCCGCGGCCTCGTAACAGATAACGAGACAAATGAGATTGTTGGCCGCTCTTTCCGCAAGTTCTGGAATGAGGGTGAGAAACTCTATACTCCAACGGAAACATTCACTATCTGGGAAAAGATGGATGGATCTCTCGGTATTCTATTCAACTATAAGGGACAATGGATCATCTCATCTCGCGGATCTTTCACAAGTCCTCAAGCCATCAAGGCGCAGCAAATGCTTTCTAAAATGTATAATATTTCAGATCTAGACAAGGATACGAGTTATGTCTTTGAGATTATCTTTCCTGAAAATCGTATTGTAATTGACTATGGATCCGAGGAGGCTCTCTACTTCCTCGCGGCGTTCAAGAAATCTGGCGAGGAGATCTTTCCCCCTCCAGTTAAGGAGATCCAACAAGCAGGATTTCCAGTATGCCCTTCGTATCCAGAATATAGTGAATACTCACAACTCCACTCTCTAGACTGGGCAAACCACGAGGGATTTGTGATCCGATTTAGCACCGGTGAGCGAATGAAGATCAAGTTTGAGAACTATCTTGAACTTCATCGGACTGCTACAAATCTCTCCACAACAACTGTCTATGATTGGTTCTGCGAGAAGAAGCCTCTAGCAGACCTCCTAGAAATCTCACCAGATGAGTTCCATACTTGGGTAAAGGAGCAATGGACCAGTCTCCAAGCGGCGCATGATACTTTGATGAATACCCTTACAGAGGAACTTCAGACTTTCAAGTCCCTCGCGCAAAGGGATTTTGCGCAAGCAATTTCTGAGCACCCTCGCAAGGGTATTCTCTTTGCGATGCGGTCAGGAAAGGATTGCTTCGCACACATCTGTAAGGAAATTAAGCCAGTTACAAATGAGAAGATGCAATGGGGCCCTTCTCCTGTTGTTGGAGGCGACACACCTTCTAAGCACCAGCCCCAAACAATTACAATTCTAGTAGGTATCTCAGGTTCAGGGAAGAGCCATCTGGCAAAGCAGATGCTGAATACAGAACCAACTACAATTATTGTCTCAAGGGACAAGATTCGCGAACAACTCTTTGGTTATGAACCAGAGGATATGGGGCGCTACTATGAGAGTTCAAAACTTGGTCAGAAGGAAGAACTTGTTACAGCCGCTGAGTATGCGCAGATTGAGGCAGCCGCCGCAGCAGGTTATAATGTAATTGTAGATGATACAAACTTGACACAGAAGATTATTAAGGGGTTCTTCACTCGGTTCCCAGATGCGAAATTCACATATAAGGTAGTGGAGTGTTCTTTGAAAGATGCTATTGCTCGGTGTGAAGGGCGGACAAGGAAAGTGAGTGCGGATGTGATTCATTCACAGAATGCGAAGCTAATTGCTCTGAAGCCATTTCTGGAGGAACTATTCTCCGTATCATACAATCCTATTTGTCAAAATCTGAATAATTATTCTGCTATTGTTGTTGATATTGATGGGACACTTGCTCTGAATACAGGGCGGAATCCATACGATTGGAGTCGTGTAGGGGAAGATCTTCTTAATATACCAGTATATAACACAGTGAAGATTCTTGATGCTGCTAATTATAGAATTATTCTTTGCTCAGGGCGAAGTGACGAATCAAGGGCTGCTACAGAGAAGTGGTTAGAGAAATATGAGATTCCTTATAAATCTCTTCATATGCGGCCAGTTGGTGACCAGAGGCCTGATTATATTGTGAAGGAAGAGATGTGGAGAGATCTAAGTAAGAAGTATTATATTGAATTTATGCTGGATGATCGCAACTCTGTTGTGAACCACGCACGTCGTCTTGGATTCACAGTCTTCCAAGTAGCGCCAGGGAACTTCTAAACCACAGGATAGAAAAATGAGTGGAGCCTTCAGATATTTGTCAGGGGCGTTAAAACACACAAAATGTTATTTATTGCGTTTTGACGGAAATACGAAACCGAACCCTGGCATCTCAACTAGCGGTCTCATGCTTTTTTCACCATTCTACAAGAACCAACGCGTTCCCCTTATAGAGAGTGGTATTTATCATCCTGATGTGATACGCGACTCCAATGAATCAGAGTTTCTCGCTCTGAAATCAGGGCTTGCGATGGCTCTTGAGCACGGAGTCTTAAATCTTATGGTAGAAGGTGATTCGACTTCTGTTATAAATGCTGTTGTGGAAGGACGAACAAAGACACATATAGAACTTCTGGAGGAGATTGATGAATTATTGCCAATATTTGATACATTGGGGTTCAGACATATTCCGCGCGGAGAGAATAAAGATGCGGATAGTGCTGCGCGAGAAGCTTTTGACACACGACAATCCTTTGAGAATAATCTTGTTGCGTGGTCTGTAGAGAACCCTTATGGAGTTGGATCCAGCAGTGGCGGCGGCAGCAAAAAACGCGAAGCAACAAGGAAAGACCCTCAAGGTGAAGAGAATAAAGAAGACTGTGCCCCTGCCGCAAAACGCAGAAGGGTTGTCTAGCAGCCCAAAGTCTGCTGCAAAGCACAAGGCGCAAAAATTGAACACGACGCGACGAAATAATACAAAGTCATCAACTATAAAAATGGCAAACACTTCCTTCGCTAAACTCACCACAAATCCAATTCCCTTCCTAGAGTCCCAGACAACGGAGGAAATCGCAGGACTGCTCCGCGACTCCGCATATCAATACTATAAGGGAACACCAGTAATTACGGATGATATGTATGACATTGCGCGCACATATCTAGCGAAGCGAGATCCGACAAATCCTGCGCTCCAGGAGATTGGCGCAACTGTCGCAGCAGGAGATAAGGTGAAACTTCCTTATTGGATGGGAAGCCTTGATAAGATTCGTGAGGATCCTGGCACTCTTGAGAAGTGGAAGGCAGCGCATAAAGGAGAAGTGGTTGTATCAGATAAGTTAGATGGCAATTCAGCTCTCCTGGTATACGCAGCAGGAGGACGTATCTATATGTACTCGCGTGGTGATGGGTATCAGGGTCAGGATATCAGTCATATTATTCCGTTTATCCAAGGCGTTCCAAAGCATCCGAAGAAGGGGACCTCTTCTGCCTCTGTACACCCCACAGCTACACCAACAACACATCCAACAGCTACACACCCAACAGCGATCCGAGGGGAACTCATCATCTCTAAACATAATTGGCAGACCAAAGGAAAGGGTGCTAATGCGCGAAATGCCGTCGCCGGTGTAATGCACTCAAAGCATCCTGATAAGGATCTCGCATCCATTGTAGAGTTCGTCGCATATGAACAACTCTCTCCTCGCACAACACTCTCTAAGGGACTTTCTAACTTGGAAGCAGCAGGTTTCCACACTGTCTGGCACAATAAGGCGAAGACGACAGACCTCTCAATGGAGAATCTTTCAGGGCTTCTCATGGACCGCCGAGCCACCAGCGCCTACGAGATTGATGGAATTGTAATCTTTCATGACGCGGAGCACAATCAGGTCGCAGGGAAGAATCCAGCCTACGCATTTGCCTTCAAGTCCATTTTGACCCACGAAGAGGCAGAAGTAATTGTCACACAAGTTGAATGGAATCCCTCAAAGGATGGTTATTTGAAGCCACTGATTCACTTTCCACCTGTTACACTTGCTGGTGCCTCCATCCAGAAGGCGACAGGATTTAATGCGCAGTTCATTGAGCAGAACAAGATTGGTCCAGGGAGCCGCATTGTAATTATTCGCAGCGGTGATGTGATTCCGCATGTTCACAAGATTCTGAGTCCTTCTGCGAATGGCTTACCCTCTCTCCCAGACCAGGCGAAAACTCCTTGGGATTGGAACGCAACACATGTAGACGCGGTCTTGAAGGATGTAGGAGCAGCGGAAGAGGTTATTGTCAAGCGTATGGAGTATTTCGCGTCCAAGTTGGAGATGAAGGGGGTAGGGGAAGGAATTGTGAAGAAGTTCTACGCAGGGGGAATCACGAGTATTCCGCAGATGTTAAAGGTCACAGAGGCGGATCTAGTCCTCCTTGAAGGTTTCCAGGCGAAATCGGCGGCGAAAGTGGTGAAAGAGATCCGCGATGCGGTGGGGCGCGCAGACTGCCTGACATTCATGCATGCCTCCAACCTCTTTGGGCGGACTGTTGGGTCCACAAAACTCAAGACAATTGTGAAGGCGTATCCGAAGATTCTGGAGGGGGCTGCTTGGCAGCCTACAGAGGCACAGGTGGCTGGTATTTCAGGGATTGGGCCTATTACTGCTCGCCAGTTCTTAGATGGCCTCCCAGAGTTCTTCGCATTCATGGAGGAAATTGGAGTGCCTTGTAGGGTAGCTCCTGTAGTGCCTCCAGGGAAGGCGACAACAGCAAAAACAGTCGCAACAACAGCTCCTACAAAATCCCTCACAGGACAGATCATTGTCTTCACAGGAGTTCGTGACAAGGCTCTGGAGGCACAGATTGAGGCACAAGGTGGAAAGGTGTCCACATCCGTATCAGGAAAAACCACTACAGTTGTGGCGAAGGATCCAACAGACCTTACAGGGAAGGTGAAGGAAGCAATTGACCGCGGAATTCCTGTTGTTGATATTGATACTTTCCGAGCTAATTACATGTAAGCGACAGTATACTGCTACGCCAAGCCTCTTGTATTTTCATATCTTTCACAGGATGATAGATCCGATCTGCCTTTATATCAGAGTCCGTGAAATCATGTCTATAATAAACAAACTCTAATTCTGGAATTATTTTAACATTCAATCCACCATTTTTTGCCAACGTTGGAAATAAAACTTCAATGAAATATAGTTGTTTATTAGTTTTAACATAATCAGCAATAGCAGCCAATAGCTTACTACTCATACGAACACAGCAGATCATTTCATGATAAGATCGCGCTAAGTTTCTTCTAGGTATATGCGACCACCAGTTCCATCCTCTATCTTCGTGATACGATTTAGAACCACGAATAAGTAGATCTGGCGCAGCAGAGCCAGATCCAAGATCAAGTCCATATTTTAAATCTATATTACTCAATGTGTTTTTCGCCGGCACAAAAACATCATCCTCCAAGAACCAAACATGTTCATACGATTTGTCAGAAACAATAACCGACGAAAAATAATAAAGAGCCTTATCCCATCCTATTGGAGTTTTCTCAATAGTTGTGGTAGCACTATTAATAAAACCAGCACCCTTACAGACATCGTCTGAAATTTGTATAATCTTCACATGAGTATGAGTCTCAGCAGACACCTCCAAATCAACAGAGTCACATACAAAATAAACATCATACTTGTCAGCAAGAGAGCCATAAAATACTACCTGTAAGGGATCTGGTTTTATACATATAATACAAAGGGCAACAGTGGCGACAGCTTCCATATATCTACATAACTAGAACAATTTTACTGCGGGTTAACAAACCGCGCAAAAAACTTCCTAACGGACAGCGGCTAGAATGTTAGACGATCTCCGTTATAATTACCAAAAAGCACAACATATAATACAATCCCTTACATATTGCGACCTCATGAGATGTTACGAACTTGTCATCAGGGTTCAAGATTTTTCACAGGCATGCCATCTATGGACACTCGTTGGACAAAACATCCATGGAAGAACATTTGAGTCATTTGCCGATTTCAACTACGCTGTTCTGGCAGCCATATACAAACATAAACAAACTTATCAGATTTCTGGAACTAAGAGGCCGCGATTTACAATACGCGGCGGTACAGGCGCCCCTACAAAACGTCAGAGGTGTTAAGCACTGGTATCCAAGAGCTAAAAATTGATGAACATACACAGCCTTCTTCGTATTTCCAAGTTGGTAATACCATGAACGCCGCCGCAGCCAATAAAGCAATCCAAACATTAGTAAATATCCGGTCATTATTCGCTGAAACTCCTCTTGAATTGAATAGTTTTCTCTCCAAGAAATATAATGCGAATATTTTCTTGAAGCGAGAAGATCTGACCCCTGTCCGTTCCTATAAGATTCGCGGCGCATTCAATAAGATCTCATCTCTACCACAAACTCATAACAATAACAACCCAATAGTCACATGTAGTGCTGGCAATCATGCGCAAGGTGTCGCATACAGTTGTGAAAGGCTCCGAATGAAAGGCAATATTTTCATGCCAACAATCACCCCAGAGCAGAAAATCAACAAAGTAAAACAATTCGGAAAAGAGTATGTAAATATTAATCTAGTTGGCGCCAATTTCGACGAATGCTTCAAAGTAGCGAAACAATTTAGCATTGAAAATAACCAAGAATTCATTCATCCGTTTGACGACGAAAAAGTCATTGAAGGCCAGGCGACAGTTGGCTATGAAATTCTTGCGCAAGCACAACAGCAAGGTGTCAAACTGGATTATGTAATACTTCCTGTAGGGGGAGGAGGATTGGCCGCTGGCGTATCAAGATATATTAAAGAAGTTTCACCAACAACGAAGATTATTGGCACAGAACCTCGTGGTGCTCCATCTATGAAAGCGGCAATCGAATATGGCCGCGTTGTAACTCTTGGAAAGATTGACACTTTTGTGGATGGTGCTGCTGTGAAGACTGTTGGAACTCTAACATATCCTATCTGTAAGAAAAATCTTGATAAAATGATAGTAATTGATGAAGGACATGTCTGCTCCAAAATTATTGAAATGTATAATGAAAACGGCTACATTATTGAACCAGCTGGTGTTCTTTCACTCTGCGCTCTAGACCTAGAAGAGATCGAACTCGGCACAGATCTCCGAAATAAAAATATAGTATGTATTATCTCTGGAGGAAATTCAGATGTATTTCGAATGCCAGAAATTCTTGAAAGGGCACTTATCTATAAGGGGCTGAAACATTACTTCCGCATTGAATTTCCTCAGAAAGCAGGAGCATTGAAAAACTTCGTACAGAATATTCTAGGACCGAACGATGATATTATCTACTTCCGTTACACGAAACTAATTAATAAGGAAACAGGACCAGTTATTATTGGTATTGAGACAAGCACAATAACAACTCTTTTGGAAAGAATGAAAGCGAGTGCAATCCTCTATGAGAAGGTTGCTAGCACGAGTATTTATTAGAAAGGATCGCTGCTCGCTCAGCTTACCTCCTCCTAACAATCTTAAAAACTGCCTCCGCAACACGCTCTTTTCTTCGTGGCAATGTCATAACAAGCCGCCGACCATAACGCGGAAACTCTACACTCTCCTCCACTGTAAGGCCATCCGCAATCCATTTATCAATGAATATCTTCACCTGGAGATACGAAGAATCATCCTTTGTAACACCAGTCCCCAGAAGTTGCTTAAGAATATTCACCCCCTCCGCGACACGATCTTCTCGTGTCTTGTATGGCGAATCCTCAGACATTATGTACTACTAGACAACCTCTTTCTGTCTCTAAACCGTTCACGCACATACATATCCAAATCTATAAATGTTCTATCTGCAGCAAAATAAGTAGCATTTCTAGGAACAGGTGAGCCTTCTCGCGACGCCTCAGAAGCCACCCTATCAATCACAACCTTATCTTCATCATTGAGCGTAGGCACAGTAAGTCCTACGCTGGTAACAAGATCTCCAATCATCTGGCGATATACACCAGCCCCATAAGCTATCCTGTAAGGGCTCACTTTGTACCATGAAGACAGATCTTTCTTGTCTGAATTTATTGAATCCGCTTCGATATACTTTGGACTCGCATGATCATCCACAAACAGAATGCTACGAATATCACGTGGCTTCCATGGATACATGTTCAGAATCCGGTCAAATGTTTTCACTGTCCAGCCGTTTATGTCTTTCTGGTTCGCTTCAGGAGGTAAAGTAAGAACGAAATCAAATAATCGGCGTTTTAAAGGTCTACCCATCTTCAAGGCAAGAATATGCCCCATAAGCACAGAAAGGAATGCTGGCACTGACCAGGTGTCCCAAGTAAATTCCGAATTCTGATGCGTATACATTATAATCGCATCAATACTCCCCTCATCACGAAGACCCACACAAGTTTCAAGAAATGTGAATAACTCTGGGCGGAAAATATGATACTTCTCAGAATTCTCAATGAAAAAGTCCAGAATCTGCCGAAACGATAGGTCGCGACCTAAACTAGTCTCCTGTAAGGTCTGCCAGAGGTCAAAAATGTGTAGGTAGTAGCCACTAGCCTCATCGTTATCAAGAACAATAGCACGGAGTGGCTCCTGCGCGTTATCAACTTTTTTACGAGATTTTAGCATTCAAAGGGAGTCTGAGAACTAAATAGATAACACAAAAACGGTCTAAACTCTTAATGACTTCCCTTATAGGATATTTGAAACGGCAAAATGTGTGGAATTTGGTGTTATTGCTGCGTTGACAAAACTGCCAAAGTATCACCGCAGCAAATGGCAATTGCGAAAGCCTGTGTAGCAGCCATAGAACCGCGTGGACCTGAAGAGACAGTTATGAAGTATGGGAAGGACAACAACTGGGGGTTTGGATTTACTCGCCTCGCCATTAATGGTCTGAAGCCTGGATGTGGGCAACCTTTTACGAGGTCGCAACAAACTCTAACATGGATGTGTAATGGAGAGATCTACAATCATAAGGAACTGGAGGTGCGCCACGGACTAGATGTTCTTGCTGGCGGCAGTGATTGCGAAGTTATTGGACCCCTCTATAAGGCTCTTAATAAGGACCTCGTCGCATGGGCGCGAGCTCTTGACGGTGTTTTTGCTATTGCAATCTATGATGATGAGACCAAAACTCTAGTTCTCGCGCGAGATCCTTATGGAGTGCGACCACTCTATTATGGTTTTATTGGGAATACACTCTATGCTGCCTCAGAAATCAAGGCACTTCCGCCAGATGTTGATCATGTGTCAGCATTTCCACCTGGACATGTGGCAACATATTCCGTAAACACAATCGATCTACCACGTCTTCGCTTCCAACAGTATCATGTAACTCCTTGGATAAAGAACCCATCCTATGCGGACCCTAAAGAGGCTGCCTCCTCTCTCCGAACCTCTCTTGAGGCCGCAGTCAATAAGCGCCTTATGACGGAACGACCTATCGCCGCGCTCCTAAGTGGCGGCCTAGACTCCAGTCTCATTGCAGCCCTTGTACAACGCTCACTCAAGGAGCAAGGTCGTCCTCCTCTTGAAACCTACAGTATTGGCTTCCCTGGATCCTCCGACCTCAAGTACGCGCGCCTCGTCGCAGACCACATAGGCTCCACACACCACGAAATAGTCTCGAGTCCTGATGAGTTCTTTGCCGCGATTCCAGAAGTTATCCGCGCAATTGAATCTCCAGACATCACCACTGTAAGGGCCTCTGTTGGAAATTGGTTAGTTGCGAAGTATATCCGAGAAAACTCCCCTTCTGGCGCGAAGGTTGTATTTAATGGTGACGGATCTGATGAAGTATTTGGATCGTATCTATACTTCTATAATGCCCCTACAGATGAAGCATTTGAGACTGAAGTGGATCGCCTATTGAAGGATATTCACCATTTTGATGTCCTGCGATCAGACCGCAGTATTTCAAGCCATGGTTTGGAACCGAGAACCCCTTTCTTGGATAAACAGTTTGTCGCAGTGGCGAGGAGTATTCCAACGAGTCTTCTTCGCCCCTCCAGTTCACAGCCTGAGAAGGCTCTTCTTCGTTCTGCGTTTGATTCCCTTACTGATCCACTTCTTCCGCAAGATGTTCTGTGGAGGCGAAAGGAGGCTTTCTCGGATGGTGTAAGCGGCAAAGAGAAGGCGTGGTATCAGGAGGCCCAGGAGCGGATTGCGCAGACAACAGTGATGCCTTCTGCGCCTGAGTTATCTGAGAGGTTTCATCATCTTACGCCAACAACATTGGAGGCATACTATTACAGAAAGATCTATGATAGTTTTTACGAGCATCTGACAATCCCTTATTTTTGGATGCCGCGATGGTCTGAGGGTGCGACAGATCCGAGTGCAAGGACTTTAAAGGTTTATGGGGATTGTGTGTAATGGAGACCATGCCCCTACCAGAGCCTTTACCGGATCTCTATATTCGCGCCTTTAGTACACCTGATTATGAACCATTTAATACTATATTCGATACAAGCCTTCAAAATACTATTCAAGTCTATCGCGGTAAATATGATATTAAACATGTAATTCATAAGGTTGAAAATATTGAGACTGGTGCGAATACTCAAGCCGGATCAGCGGCATGGCAAGGAATTATTCATTATAAGATACAATTTGTTATAAAAATGCTACATGAGTTTTTAGAGAGGTCTATACAAAATTCTATTTTTATATTTTCAGATTGCGATATTCATTTCTTTATGAAAAATGCTCAACAATGGAATCATTTAATTTCATGGTTTATGTCTCAGCCAAAAAGTGTAGCCTTTATGAGGGAAGATACTCAAAATAATTTAAATAGTGGGTTCTATATTCTAAAGAGTGAATATGCTTCAAAATTTATTAAAATTCTTGAACAAGTAGATGCTACACTACACACTCAGAAAGATCTACAATTCGGAGATCAAACAGTTTTACAACATTTACAACCACAAATAGATATGACATTTATACCAGACGAATTTGTGATTTTTGGTCCTGAAACCAAGAGTATAAAAGCATTATTTCATCATGCAGTAGGCTTTCCAACACGCAGTGAGAAAGTACAATTAATGGATATGGTAAAACAATTTATAGAACTAGAAGGAAGTGTTCGTATTGTTAGATATAATTAGCCCCCTGTAAAATTTGAAGGCTGTGTAGTAAATAATACAATTAAAGAGTTGAAATATTAAAAAATTGAAGTATATTTAGAGTATACTAGGTTATTACCAACTATATAAACTTCTAACATCTTAGTAACACATGGATTGGAATTTCATAGACAAGGTAGTATATATCAATCTAGAACGCTCTACAGAAAGGAATGAACATATGAAAGAGTTTGTGAAACCATTTGGCGATAAAGTTATAAGATTTAATGCGATAGATATGCCCACTAGAGGCCACTTGGGATGTACATGTAGCCATATTGCAGTTTTGGAAATGGCAATACAGAATAAATGGAAAAATGTTTTAATTTTAGAAGACGATATAGAGTGGAATCATAGTAAGATAGGCTACGATAACTTACAAACAATTTTAACTAAAAATTGGGATGTAATTTTATTTGGCGGTTGTTATGTAAATGTTGATTTAAATACATATAAGATTTCACAATCTTGTTCTACAGCGTCATATCTTGTAAAATCCGAATATTTTGAAACTCTATTAAAAAATTATAATGAAGGAAAGGTGTTTCTCGAAAGAAAATATACAAATAGGTTTTTCATTGATTCACACTGGTGGAGACTTATGAAGAAAGATAATTGGTATATAATATTTCCAAATTTGATGTATCAAATGAATAGTTTCAGTGTTATTGAAAACAAAATTATAGAGAGAGCCCAACAATTTGTTACAAATAGAAATATTATTGAGTGTCCTATAGAGAATGCTTTTTGGCACGATTTGAATGTTACAGATACATTAAACTCTCTTGAACCGAACAAATTTTATAAACTAGAATATACAATGTTTATATCAGACCCTGCGGTCGGAAAAACTAAATTATTAACAATCACAACATTTAAAAAGGATATTATTACAATAGAAGAAGGAAGTTATTTTCGTCTTTCAATAAGTACCAAAAATTGAACTACTATTACTACGTTAAATACTACTCACATACAAATGCCGCTACAACAACTGCAACAATGTCTCGGTCGCATCACCAAAGATGAAGGTTTCACTTTTGGCGATGGGAAAACAAAATTTTACCTAGAATATCGTTGCGCTGCCACAACAGATTCCAATCAAACCATCTGTAAGGGATGTGAAAATTCTAGACATGGACGCGTGGATGAAATAATTCCAGAGGGTTCCCAAATCTTTGGACCAACGCAATGGTTCTTGGATTCATTGAAACTCTATGGCCCTCCAGCCGACATGAAAGAGGTGTTTAAAAAAGCAGTAGACGCACATAATAAGGTTGTTGACAGCATTCGCATGGGTACTCCACGTAAGAAGACAGTACAACCACAACAGCTGCCACAACAGCCACAACAACAACAACCACAACCACAACAACAACCAAAGCCAATTCTATATTATCAGACGGATGAGCTTATCACTGATATCAAAGAGGTACGAGAAGGCCACATACTAACCACTGTTAAATATAAAAAACGACTTGTTTATAAGGAACCCCTTACAGGACTCCTATTTGAGAGAAATGTAGATGGAACGTATACATTTATACCGATACCCCTAGTGTCTCTGGCACAACAGACGTTGGATAAGCTGTTTGTACAGCAGCAACAGCAACAGCAGAAGACACTAAATGTGGCCAAGACGCTGGAAACAGCGGCGCGATAAGATCACTCAGAACAGTCGCATATTCACGAATTTCTTTTTGTGCGTATGGGTCTAGGCGTAGATTACAAAGCCGCGCATAAGCGTATAGAGAACCGGTCTCAATAAACTCAGTATACATATTTTGAGGGAGAACTCCACGAGCTACTTCAGGCGCAACACCCTTCGCAAGGAGGCTGTTATAAGCATCCAATGCGCTCGCATGGAAATGCTTCAACTCTTTCACAACTTCGTCATTGTCCTCAATACTTTCAGACTTGGAACCCTGCTTGAGTTTAGGATCACGTGCGCGAAGTTCCGCAGGCAGGAAGATTTCTGGTTCCGTGTCTACATAGCGGCGAGACACCTCATTGCGCGCAAAGCCAATTGTATGGCGAAACCATTCACGTGCTACAAAGATTGGCATCTTAAGTCGCAGGCGAATCTGCGGATGGAAGAATGGTGAAATGTGTCCATGAGTTGCGAGATACTTAATCAACTTCTTATCTGCCTCAGTAATCACTGTAGACTCCTTCGCAAAAGATACACGCGCCGCATTCACCACTGTAAGATCATTTCCGAAAACATCTAGCATTTGGATAGAACCAGTTCCATCTAGGAGGGGGGTTGACATGGTGGACATCTTACTCTGAGGGATTATGTAAAAAAGTTTTAGGTCAATTTTTCAAGCGACAAAGTCCCTTGAAAAATTAATTATCAGTTACTTTGTAACTAGACAATTTTTCAAGCGACACCGTCTAAGGGATATTACGAACTGCTGATACTCGGCGAGGGCGACGAGGAGTACCAATATTTGTAGACATTGATACTGAAATTGCTCGCAGCGCGTTCATGAAAGGAGGAGGTGGCGGAGGAAATGCGGAGTCTACATGAACTCCTGCTGGATTCTGAGGGGTACCGATAATTGTAGACATTGATACTGAAATTGCTCGTTGTGCCGCGTTCATGAAAGGAGGAGGTGGCGGAGGAAATGCGGAGTCTACATGAACTCCTGCTGGGTCTTGAGCATAGGTTTGTGTTTGTGTTGCACCACCACGCCCTGTTCCTAGATATGCGCTTCGCTGAAGGAATACACTTGTATTCACATTATTATTATGTCTGCGACTATTAATTAGTGTACGCGCATTCGTGAACTCACTGCGCAACAGATCAACCATGGGTCCGCTTCCTTGTAGAAGTCCTTCAAGTACATTAACATCAGATAGTAGATTCTCACTATTCTCTCCAAGACTACTAGCAGATACAGCAGCCCTCTCAAGGATCTTCGCAAGTGACCAACGGATATAGTACATCATGTAGCTATTTTGCACAACATTATCACTATTCCCAGAGTTCCATACTAGAGGATACGAAATATCCTCTACTTGGATACAATTAAATCCCTTAATAGTTGCGTCTGAGGGGGCATTTGTGCTGATGCTACCACTGCTACGCTTCAAGAGAATAATTACTTCAGATTCCGAATAGATATCGCCAATGAATAGTGTATTTCTTCTGGACGCATTCTGACCATTAGGTGTAGTCGTCGCAGTCGTTGCAGTTGACGCGTAGGATGAATAGTTCTCCCAATCACTTGGATACTGAATCTCCACATTCTGCGCCACGCAAGACACAAGACCTCCAAGAATCTCTCCAAAGACTGGCCCCACATGTTCCTGGCTTGTAACAATATTGTAGGAACCACCCCCCTCGATAGAAAGGTTGCGAAGCAAATCGCCAGCATGCTCCAAACCATATCCAACACAATTGACTGACATATTCGGATTTGATTGGCGAATTAGACTCACAATTGAGCGCAGACCGTTCTCATCCATAACTCCAGCATTCGCAAACCCATCTGTAAGGATAACTAGACCCACCTTCATATTTACAGGGCTCGCACCAAGTACCTCACGAACCTTTAGGAGACCAGCACTCAGGTTTGTAGAACCTTCAGTACTAAGACCATTGATATGACCTTCAATAACCATCCGATTCTCCAGGGTTGTGGCCTGGCAGTTTACAGTAATATTTGCTGAGTTACTAAAACATACAATACTAATACGATCCACATCCGTTAGAAAGTTAAGTAGATACTTTGCACAAGTCTTGACGCTCTCTAGACGCCCCTCCATACCCATAGAGCCGCTTGTATCTAGAAGTAGCACAAAATGCGTAGGACGCCTTTCCGTATTTTGTACTCCACGAATCTTCAGACCAAGTAACTGCAACTCGCCGCTGCCAGGAATGTTGAGGACACCAGTTTCGAACTCCATTTCTGTATTGTTCTATGAATATCTCTATAAGGGAAAATGGGGGGTTCAATTTTTATTTACCCTTGGTAAATAAAAACAGTTTTGCTCTGCGCGCTTAACAGTTTTGCTCCTCCTGTGCGCTAAAGAATTCTCTAAGCGGATATAACATGTTTCACCAATTCAGGATTTACATAAAGAAATATATAAATTACTACAAGCATGGCAACATAT
>Ga0007854_10000240_pt1 | contig 37885 bp, 17 predicted proteins | sample CryBogCBH12Aug08_FD_60382 | JGI IMG/M metagenome (GOLD analysis project Ga0007854, IMG submission 60382) | Freshwater microbial communities from Crystal Bog, Wisconsin, USA - CBH12Aug08 | ecosystem: Environmental > Aquatic > Freshwater > Lake | place: Crystal Bog, Wisconsin, USA | collected... | reverse complement strand
GTGAAATTGATCACTACCACCAAGGTACGGGAACGATTGCTGGGCCAGAGCAAAAGCAACAAGCAATCCCAAGCGGAAGTGTTGGCGGGATTGTTTCCGATTGAACTAGCACCGCGTCTGCCGCCAAAGCGCAAGGTGTGGAAGAGTGAAGATCCGCGCATGGACATCTTTGATGCGGCGGGCCTCGCCGTGGCTTTCTGGCCCAAGTGATAAAGGTCGGGTTTTCACATTTTAGAAGTCGTTCCGTTCTGCGTTGCGACTTTTTTCTTTAAGGAAATGTTCCCCTTATTCTCATCTGGATTACTCAATGTATTACTATGTGGAAGTTTTCTTCCGGGGTGGACGGAAGTTTATTTCCTACCCCCTAGGAAGAAAACTTCCTACCTCCCCGGAAGCTCATAGTCATCCTGTGGATAAGTTTTTGATGGTCTTGCTGCAATTGCTTCACCTCGGCATCGGGCACACGCGCATACTTGCCGATGGTGTGGATCACCCGGTCGTTGCGATTTTGGATAGAGACGGAAATGAAGCCTTTCTGTTTCAAGGTGCCGATGTGGGTGCGGATCTGGCGTTCGCTGACGTCGAAGAATTCCGCGAAGTGGCGGTTGGAGGCATAGCAACCGTCTTCGTTGTCGAGGGAATGAATTTCCACGAACAAAACTTTTTCCATCAGCGAAAGCTGCCGAGACAACCAGATGTCCTTCGGAATCCATATCCCTTTGAAATCCCGCGGTAATTTTTCCACGTTTAACATCATAGCAAGAAATTTGCTTTCGTGCTAATCCACAGGTTGGGTTCACAAGAAATTCGCGGCATGATAAACTGGGACTAATCATGCCTATGGAAAATCAATCATCACCGCTGCCGGAATTGCCCGGCCACGTTCCGCAAAATGCGGAAGTGTCATTTGATATTCCGCAGGCTGCGGCAGAGTTCCGTACCACGCCGAAAGATGCAGAAGTATTCGGCAAAGTTCCGCAGGCTGCGGAACGGAAAGAAAACCACACACTGACCGTGCGAGAAACCGCGCGGATGTTTGAGGCGGCAGGTGTGGCGCGAACAGAGCGCAGTGTCATCAACTGGTGCCAGCCGAACCGTCAGGGAATTCCGCGGCTGGACAGCTACTATGACCCTAACGAGCGCAAATATTACATTACGCCGCAGAGCGTCGAGGCAGTGATTCAGGAGGAAATCCAACGTGTAAAAAAAACAACAGAATCGCACGATTCCGAAAGCTTCGGAAGCTCTGTGGCACACGTGAAACATTCGGGAAACACCTACACAGCCGACGATAAGCGACTGAAGGAATTAGAGAGGGAAATTTTAGATTTAAAAATTGCTAACCGAGGCAAAGACTACCTGATTGGCGAGCTAAACAAGGAGCGAAAATCATTTTTTGACCAACTACTTACTGCCAACCGAACTGTTGGTCAGCTGGAAACCAAACTAAATCAGCTGGTGGCGCCGAAGTATTAACGCGTGTAAACGGCGGAAAACAAAAAGCCGATCAAGGCCATTAACCCAGCAAAGATAATTGAACGCTTCGGTGACATGGATCAATGAAAGCCTATCGCCTTTGATGGCCTCATGCCGGAGCAAATTCTGGTGATACCATTTTTGAATCGTCGTGCGGACATGAGTCACTGCATCACATCACGGTATTTGCAGCCGGTAAAAGTTCTGCGGAGCATTGGTGCCAAGTAAATTGGTTGTCAGAAAATTTCCATACGCATCAAATTGGTTCGTCGCTACGCGCGTCCAGTTGGCTGGCGGCAGCGCGAGGTTCGTTGACGATAGCAAATAATAACTTGAGCTGGGTGGTCCGCCGGAACCGCTTATCACCACGCCGTTGGAGGTTGCCTTGATGCTTCCGAATTGCGGCAAGGTGACGATCAGATTCACCACACCCTGAACCGACGTATCAATGGTGTAGCAATGACCCGCCGGCACGGCACCAAGAGCGATTATGCCGACGCTCAATGTGCCGCCGTAGGTGAACAGCGTGTAGGTGCCGGGACCAAAGCCGGTCGCTGCGCTGATGTTCAATGTGCCGCCCAGCGTGAGGTCGCCGGTGACGGTCACCTTGCTACTTGTCACACCGAGTTGAAACTGAAGGATGCTGGCGTTGTTCAAACCCAAATCATTTGTGATGGTCAGCGTGCCGGAACCGTTGCTGCCGGGCGCGAGCGTGGCGCCAGCGGCGAAGGAGACTTGCCCGCCTATGGTGCCATTGCCGCCGAGCGCGCCGCCGGGATTGATGCTGACCGGACCGGAGCCGGTGCCGCTGCCGGCAGTGTTGTTGACCAGCAATGTGCCGCCGTTGACCGTCGTGCCGCCGCTGAAAGTATTGTTGCCGGTGAGCGCGAGCGAGCCGGGGCCGTTGAAAATTAAAATGGTGCCGACGCCGTTGCCGTCGTAAATCGTGCCGTTGAAAATGCTGTTGGTGTTGACGCCACCGATCACATAAGTGGTGGGGCTGTTTTGGTTGGTCGTGCCATTGCTGGCCGCCCCCAGGCCGGCGGACGAGCCGCCGAACACCGCGCCGAGCGAAATGGTCGAACCGCCATATTTGTTGTAAAGGCCGCCAGAGGACCCGAGATTCCAAACCGCGTTGGAACTGCCGAAGCTGACGGTGTTCAATTCACGCAACCAGTTGCCGGTGGTGAAATAAAGCGTGCCGCTGAATCCGCTCCAGTCGCCGCTGGGTGAAAAGACTCCCGGACTGTTCAGCGTGACGTTCAAGAGGCCGGAACCTTGCAGGTTGAATCCGGCGTAAGGCTGGTTGGCCGCCTCCAAGGTGTTGGTTCCGGCGCATGAAATGGTCGTTCCCGTGCCGACGCCGTTGAGATACAAGGTTCCGCCGTTCAGGTTGATGGCACCGGTGCCACCGGCAAAGTAATTGTTCACGAATTGCAGCGTGCCGCCATTGACAAAAATGCCTCCGCTAAAACTGTTGCTCGAATTCAGGGTCAACGTTCCCGCGCCATTCTTCGTCAAACTCGTGAAGCCCGCCAGCACGCCGCCGCCGATGGTGTAGTTGAGCAAATTATTGGTGACCAGCACCATCGCCGGTTGCAGCGTGCCGACGATGTTCACGTTGCCGTTGGTGGAAGTGTCGTTGAACTGCACGAGATCGAGATTGTAAAATCTGTCAGCAGCAGAACCGTTCAGCCAATTGGTCGTGGCAATGTCCCAGTTGTTACCGTTGGTGCCCTGCCACACGAGCGAACCAGCGTTGCCGGTGACGGTGAGCCGGACGTAGGACGGATTGCTGCCGGCATTGGCGCGGAAAAGATTGAATGTCTGCCGGGTGTTCGCTGGCAGATTTGTGGTGACGCCGCTCCACGCCGTTGAAGTTGTCGCGCCGTCAATCAGGTCGTAGGTTCCCGCGCCGTAAAAGCCGTTGATGGGATAAAAAATATAATTGTTCACGCCGCTCATCGCCAGCGAACCGCCCAGCATCACAATCTTGTCGTTCGCGCCGTTCGGCGAACTCGACAAATCAAAAAATAAATTTGGCGCGGCGAGCGTCAGGCCGTTGCTGACGGTGAGCGTGCCGGCCTGACCGTTAACGATGCCGGGCAAAATATTTCCGCCGGACTGAATGGTCACGCCGCCACCGAGAAATCCGGTGCCGCGCAGTGAAGCACCATTCGTCACCGTCACCGGGCTGTTGCTGAAACTGCCAGTGACCGAGAGTGCGCCAGCACTCACGGTGGTTGTGCCGGTGTGAGTGCTGGTGCCGCTCAAGGTCAAGGTGCCGGTGCCTGCCTTGACGAGATTGATGGAGTTTTGAAACTGGCCGGCAAATGTCGAATCCAAATTGAGCGAGCCGATGTTCAACGTCGGCGCACCGGCATAACTCAAATATAGAACCGTGTTCGCATTCGTGCCGGACAACGCGCCGAAGTAAAAGATGTTGCCGCCGGAGTTGTCATAAAAACCCAGCGAAACGGGCGAATTCATCATGGTCACGGCATTTGGAAAACCAACAAAAAATCCGCCGTTGGCACGTCCGCGCATCTGGCCGTTGCCCAAAAAATTCAGCGTGCCGGTGAACCCGGTGGCGTTGCCGTTCAAATCGTCGCGCGCCACGGTGCTTTCCGCAGTGATGTTAAGCGTGCCGGTGCCGCTGATGTTGCCGGAGAGTGCGATGCGGCTGCCCAAGTTGATGTTGGCAGTGCCGTTGTTCGTAACGATGATGGGATTGGAAAAGCCGGGCTGCGTGCCGGATGCCCAGTTGTTGATGAGCGAGCCGTTCTGGAAAATAATGCTACCGGTGCCAATCGTACCGCCGTTGTTCAACTGGATTGTGCCGCTGTTCAAGTTCACATTGCCGGTAAAAGCGTTCGCGTTGTTGACGAATAAATTGTCCGTGCCGGATTTGGTCAGCGAAGCGGTGCCGCTGATTGCGCCGCTACCGCCGAGCGTGTAATCCTGGCTGGAATTGAAAACGACGCTGCCGGGCGCGACCGTGCTGTTGATGTTGATGGCCGGGTTGGCGGAGCCGGTGTCGTCAAACGTCACGTTATCGCTGGAATTGAAAGTGACGAGGTCATTGCCGTTAAACCAGTCGGCGGTGTTTGTCGTGTCCCAAATGTTGTTCACGCCATCGCCGCGCCAGACGAGATTTTTGGGGATGTAAATGATTGAAACGAGCAAGCCCATCGTGTTGGTCATCGTGCTGCCGTCTGGATTGCTCACGGCAAAATCAAAACTCGCGAGGCCGGTGAAATTTGTTTTGGGAACGAAATGCGCGAAATGCGCGTTGGTCAAGGTCACGGTGCAGTTGGTCAAATTTGCAAACGTGTAAGTCGCGCCGTTGGTGAAGCCGAGTGTGTAAGGCCAGAGGTCAATGTCCGTGGCGTTCGTCTGGACAAACGCGTGCGGCGCAGCAAGCCAGTTCAGATAATGTTCGAGCAACGTATAGCCGTCGGCGTTAACGGTATTGTTGTCAGCGACAAGCGGATTTGATCCGGTGGCATTTTCCCAAACGTCCGGCATTCCGTCCTGATCGGAATCCAACAACGCCGTGCCACCATCAATCGTGCCGTAGCCGCCGTTCGCCAAACCCGTGGTTCCCGGAGTGGTGATGATCGCGCCGGCAGTGCCGAGTGACATCACCTGGCCGACGACTTGTGCGTCCAACGGGTCGCGCGGCAACGCACCCGACTGTGAAACATTCATCCGATACGCCGTCACCGTGGGAAAAGTCGGAATCGTCGGTGTGACCGGCGACCACGGTGAAGAAAGAATGTTGCCGGTGCGGCCGTTGTTGTCGGGACTCGGCGTCGTTGTGCTGCCGCCGAGCAAACCATTGCGGTCGCTGTCGAGCAAATTCCCGGTGAAATAAAGATTTTGCGGATAGCCGTTGATCTGGAAAAAATCATCCTGCGGCGCGGTCGAGGACGGACCGGTGATGAAATAATTGTTGATGATGTCGTGATTGTGCGCCGCGCCGGTGTCGCCCGTCGTGTAAGCCGCCGCGTAGTCATACAAGACATTGTTGATGAAAATCGTGTCCGCCTTGCACAGCGGTTGGCGGTTATGCGCGTTCGCCCAAATGTTTCCATACCAAGTCGCGTTATAGCCCTCGACGTGCGCGCCAAACTGCTGGTTGATGGGATCGGCGATGATGGAATTCTGCACCGTGAAAGTGATCGTGTGGACGGCGTCAATGCTGTCCCACTGGCCGAACTCCACGGAGATGTGGTCGAACATCATGTTGCTGGCTGCCGAACCCGAACCGATGTTGATCGCACTGGAACCCGTGCTGCTGCCGCCCTGACGGAAACGAAAATAGCGGCAGATGATGTTGTTGTCGTTGTAAAATGAAACCTCGTTGTTCATCACGCCGATGCCGCCGCCCGGCGCAGTCTGGCCGGCGATGGTGATGCCGCTCGCACAGGAAACCGCGCTGTTCAAAACGATGTAGCCGCCCACGTCAAAGACAATCGTGCGACCGCTCTGGCTCACCGCGTCGCGAAACGAGCCAGGCCCACTGTCCGCCAAGGTCGTGACGTGATAGACCGTGCCCCCGCGTCCGCCGGTCGCGTATTGGCCGTAGCCTTGCGCGCCGGGGAAAGCCAGTTGCTGGCCGTGGCTTATCATCAGTCCGAGCAAACCAGAAGCCAGTCCGAACAGATTTTTTTTGTGAATTGAAATGATGGAGGTTTTGCTCGTGACCATAGTTTTATTCGGTGGGAGTGATTTTGAAAACGATGGCGATATTGTTCGGAGATTTTTGCGGCGGTTTGATGATTAATGTAGCATCTGTCTGCGACCATTGCACTTTCTCGTCACTGCCGAGCAGCGTGATTTTGCCGATAGGTTTGTCGAACAGCTTCGCCGCCGTGCCAAGGGATTTGATGACCACTGCGTTCGTTGGCGCGCCCAACTCAATCGCGTAAAGTGTGTCGCCCTTAATCGTGAAACGCACGTCGGCGGCGGTGAACGGCTTGCCTTTGCCTTCGTTGAAACCTTGCGCGGAAAGCGCCGCGCCTTCCGACGCCGGGCCTTCGCCGAAAACTTTCCACGGGCGCGTGTCGAAGATGGCTTCTTTGTTCACATCCATCCACGCGCCGATGCCGGCGAGCACGGCCTGTTCCTTGTCGTCAATCGAACCGTCGCCGCGCACGGGAATGTTGAGCAGCAAATTGCCGTTTTTGCTGACAATGTCGCACAACATCTGGATGACGGTATTGGCGGTCTTGTAACGATCTTTATTGTAAACCGAGCGGTCGTAATGCCAGCTGCCGATGCAGGTGTCCGTCTCCCACGGTTGCTCTTCAATTTTATTGGCCGCGCCGCGCTCGATGTCACGGACGATGCATTTTTGCTGGCTCTCGGAAAGCATCTTGCCGAACAGCACAGCCTCCAGTTTGCCGTCGTGCTGCTGCATGTTGAAGTTGTAAAAGTCGGCGGCGATTTTCAAACCGGCGTCGCTGACCGGCCACAATGGCAGCGCATCGTCGTCGAAGTAAATCAAATCCGGTTTGTATTTGTGAACGAGGTCAAGCGTGCGGTTGTAAAATTTATCGCAGTAAGCGTGATCGGGAATGCTCGCACCGTTTTCCCAATTCCACTGGGCGTGAATCGCGCTGGCATTGCTGAAGTTCGAACTGGGCGTGTGATTTTGCGCGTAAAGTTCCTGCGGATCGAGGCCGTCCCACCATTTGCCCTTGCCGTCGGCCTTCGTCAATTTGCCATCGTAAGGCACGCCGGCGAGCGGCCCGGTCTTGTCGGCACTTTGGGCGATCTCGTAAAAACTCCACGCGTGCGCGGCATGGACGCTGACACCAAATCGCAGCCCCTGTTCCTTTGCAGCCTTAGCGAAATCACCGACGATGTCCTTGTGCGGCCCGACGTTGACGCTGTTCCACGGCTGATACTTGGAATCATACATGTCAAAGTTGTCGTGGTGATTGACCATGACGAAAAAATATTGCGCACCAACTTTTTTGTAGAGCGCGATGAGTTTCTCCGCGTCAAAGTTTTCCGCCTTCCAAAAGTGGATGATATCCTTGAAACCAAACTGCGAAGGCGGCCCGTAATGGGCGACGTGAAATTTATTTTGCCGGCTTCCTTCCACATACATACTGCGTGCATACCAATCGCCGATCTCCGGCACGTTTTGCGGACCGAAGCAGGCCCAGATGCCGAACTTCGCGTTGCGGAACCAATCTGGGCATTTATACTGGTGCAGCGAGTCCCATGTCGGCTGAAATTTCCCCGGCGTTACCGGCTCGCTCGTCGTGCTGACGATAACGGTGGGCACGGCGGTTTCAGGAATGGGGTCACTGAGGATTTGCGCGCGCGCGCAATCCAAAGCGGCAAGCCCAACCAAAGCAAACACAATTGTCGGAATGTTTTTCATTGTCACAAAGAAATTTTATAAACTATGGCGATATTGTTCGGTGATTTAGCCGGGGCTTTAAGGGTAAGCGCGTTGTCGGCTTGCGACCATTGCACTTTTTCTTTGCTGCCCAAGAGCGTGATGTTGCCGATGGGTTTATCCAGCAACTCGGCCGCCGGCCCCAGCGACTTGACCTGCAAATCTTTTTTCGGCACGCCCAACGCAATCATATAAAGCACATCATCCTTCGTGGTGAAGCGCACGTCCTCGCCAGTAAACGGCTTGCCTTTGCCTTCGTTGAAATTGCCGACCTTGGCGGGCGCGCCTTCCGAGGCCGGGCCTTCGCCAAAGGTTTTCCACGGACGCGTGCCGAAGATCGCTTCCTTGTTCAAGTCCATCCAGCCCGCGATGCCTTGCAACACCGCTTCTTCCTTGTCGTCAATCGTCCCATCGCCCCGCACCGGGATATTCAACAACAGGTTGCCGTTCTTGCTCACGATGTCGCACAGCAGCTTGATCACATGGCTGGCGCTCTTGTAACTCCCTTTATCATACAACGCCCGGCTGTAATGCCAGTTGCCGATGCAGGTATCCGTTTCCCACGGCAGCGGCTCAATCCGGTCGGACGTGCCGCGTTCGATGTCCCATACGATGCACTTGCGCTCTGCGTCGTTAAGCTGTTTGCCGAGAATGACTGCCTCCAGCTTGCCGTTGTGATACTTCGTGTTGCTGTTGTAAAAATCCGCCGCGATTTTCAAACCCGCGTCGCTAACCGGCCACAGCGGCAATGCGTCGTCGTCAAAATAAATCAAGTCGGGCTGATATTTTTTAATGAGGTCGGCGGTGCGGTTGTAGAATTTATCGCAGTAGGCTTGATCCGGCTGGCTCACGCTATTGTTCCAATCCCAGCGGTCGTGTATGGAGCCAGCCTTGTCGAAATTCGGGCTGGGCGTGTGGCGTTGCTCGTATAAATCCTGGGGGTCGAGACCATCCCACCATTTGCCTTTGCCGGCTGCCTTCGTCAATTTGCCATCATAAGCCACACCGGCCAGCGGGCCGGTCTTATCGGCGCTTTGCGCCAGTTCATACCAACTCCACGCGTGCGCCGCGTGTAGGCTGACGCCGAATGGCAAGCCTTGATCGTGCGCAGCCTTGGCCCAACCCCCGATGAGGTCTTTTTGCGGGCCGACTTTTACACTGTTCCAAGGCTGATACGCGCTGTCCCACAAATCGAAGTTGTCATGATGGTTACCCAAAGCTACGAAGTATTGCGCGCCAGTGCGTTTATAAAGCGCGACCAATTTTTCTGGATCCCATTTTGCCGCCTTCCAGGAATGAATCACGTCTTTGAATCCAAACTGCGACGGCGGCCCCCAGTGCGCCACCTGATACACGTTCTGCCGGTGACCTTGAATATACATGTTGCGCGCATACCAGTCGCCGTCCTCCGGTTCACACTGCGGTCCCCAGTGCGCCCAGATGCCAAACTTCGCGTTATGGAACCAATCCGGCACCTGATACTGCTTGAGCGAGTCCCACGTTGGCTTAAATTTCCCCGGCGCAATCGGCTCGTCCTGGGTGTTCACGGTGACCGTAGGCACGGCGGATTCGGGAATGGGGTCACCAGCGAGAACATATTCGGCCAGACCTAGCGCTATGAAAAATGTCGAAAGGCGGAAAAACAATTTCATTTGAAAAATTTGATTTTGACCATCAAGCGTGCGAATTCCGTAAACTTATTGCGGGGTACCGGCACCTACGCGCCGGCACCCCGCATTATCTCGAACAAGCCACAATCACTCGTTCAACTTCTCACGGATATACCAGGCGGAAGAACACTTTGGCCTGCGTCGGATCAATGTTGATGTCCACATTGGTCACGGATGCCGATCCGGGATACGGGAACCAGTAATTGGTGTTTGCCAAGTCCACGGAGTTGGTCTGCAACGTCCAGCCACGATAATCTTCCGGCCAGCCGAGTTTAAGAGTGCTGCCCGTCACGACAGCTGTGATGTTCGTCGGATTCGTGTTCACTCCCGACGGAATCAGGAGATACAACTCGCTTTTATTGACTTGTAGTTCAGGTGTTCCTGCACCACCGACAACGCCGTTACCGATGACGGTGACCGCCGGCAATGTGCCTGGGCTGACGAATCCTGAACCATTTAAGTTGGTCGAAATCAGTTTGTAACTGCCCACCGCCAACGCCGCGCCGGTGTTGTTCACTTTGAAGGTGGTTCCCGACGAGATTGTCAACGTGCCGTTGGTGACGCTGATCGCCGGCGTGCCGGATGCGTAGGTGAGCGCAACAGTGCCGTTGCCAGTGGTGAAGTTACCGCCGAGCGTGGCGGTCGAAGAGCTGTTGCTTAATGTCTGGCTGGAGCCGAGCGCAAATCCGCCAAGTGCGGAAACATCGAAGGTTGCGCTGCCGCCAACAATAATGTTCGAGCTGGTCGCAATCGAGCCAGACGCACCCAGCGCCAGCACGCCGTTGCTGACGGTGGTGTTACCGGTGTATGAGTTGGCGGCATCCAAAGTCAGCGTGCCGGCGCCGAGCTTGGTCAATCCGCCGTCCGGCGTGCCGGTGCCATGGGTCAAGGCTTTGGCGATGGTGATACTAAAACCATTGTCGTCAATGATCGCGCCTCCATTCACCACCGCCGTCAACTGCGCCGGAGTGGCAGGGAAAAAGTTTGCCGCACCGTCATTGGCCAGCGCTTTTAATGTGCCGCCGTTAAACTTAAAGGTGCCGCTTTGATTGCCATAAGTGGATTCCTGAATGTTGTTCACTGCCAGCGTGCCGCCGTTCAAGTTGACCGCAAAGTTTGCGACTGAGCTGCCGCCGGAACTGTAGAACAAATCCAAGGCACCATTCGCGGTAACCAGCGTCGCGGTGTCGCCAGCGGTTCCAATCGTCAAGGAACCGCTGCCCGGTCGCCCGTTGCCAGCACCGTAACTAATCGCGCGGCCATTGCCATCGGCATTAGCAGTGAGTTGCGCGCCATTGGTTCCAGTCAAATTTGCACCAAAGCCATAGATCGTGCCCGAGCTGCCAGTGGGCGACGTAATATACAGTCCGTTCGGTGAGGTAACGCTGGCACCGTTCACAACGACATTGGCCGCGCCAACACCATACTGGGCGGAGATGTCCAAGTGACTCGTGAGAATAGTTGGAGCATTGATGTTCAAGCCACCGGAATAGACGATGGTGTTACCGGTGTAAGTCAGGTTGGAGAGCGTAAGTGTGCCGGTGCCGAGCTTGCTCAACCCGCCGATGCCGGACAACCCGCCGTAGTAAGTCGTGGTGGAATTATTATTGCCCACCGTCAAGGTCAGTGCCGCGCCGGATAAGTTTGTAAGTCCAATACCAGTTAGGTTAGTGCCGCTCAAGCCGCCGAACGTTGCGGCCGTGATGCTCGAATCAAAGAGCAACAGACCAGCATCGTATTCCAAGGTGCTGTTCTGCAATGCCAGCGTGTTCGCGACTTGCAGCACGCCGTTGGAAATTGAAGCCACACCGTTGAAGGTATTCGCGCCGCCCAGAATCAATGTGCCGCTGCCGCCCAGACTGTTCACAGTGAGCGAATTCACGCCGGTGTTTCCGGCAGAGGCAATGATGCCGTTGTTGGTGAAGCTGCCCGCCGCATCAATCAAAGCCGTCGTGTTCGCGCTGCCCGAGGCGAGGCCGATGCCGATGTTTTTGGCAATGGCAAAGCTGCCATTGCCCAGTAGACTGCCGCCGTTCAGAATGATGTTTGGCGTGCCCGCCACATTTGCTGCTGAAGAAATGCTTAATGTGCCGGCGTTGACCGTCGTGTTACCGGAGTAGGAATTATTTCCGCCGAGCGCCAGCGTGCCGTTGCTGACTTTTGTCAACGCGCCGCTGCCGCTGATAACGCCGCCGAGCAAGAGGGCGTTGCCGTTGTTGTCCACCGTCGCTGTCGCACCCAAGCCGACCGCGATGTTGTTGCCCACGCTCAAGCCCGGAGCGCCCGCTTGCAACGTGTTGTTCGCGGTGATGCTCAAATCGCCTGCGCCGAGCGCAAAGTTGTTGGCGACTTGCAAAACACCGCCGCCGCTCAAGGTCGTGCCGGTGCTGCCCGCCGCCGGGCCGTAGGTGTTCGCGGCGGAAAGGATGTTCGTTCCAGCGCCGTTGAATGCGAGCGTTTTCGTGACACTGGGTGCATTGGAAATGACTCCAGAAAGCGCGAGCGAGTCGCCGCTGCTGACGGTGATCTGTGCGTTGTCATTCAAGGACACTGAAGTTTGAATCGCGTTGGCCGCGCCGGCGCTCACGCTGACACTCACGCCGACGCCGCTGTTGTCGAGCGTCAAAGCGTTGCCCGCGTTGGCAATCACGAAGGAATTGGCGTTGGTGAAAAACATTCCGCCCACGGTTTCATTCACATTCAGCGAGACTGTCCGCAAGGCCGAGCCGACACCGAACGTCGCCGCGTCGCCCGCCGCATGGGGCACACTCGGGTTGCTGCTCCATTTGGTGCCATCCGACCAGTTGCCATCAGCATCATTCGCCCAAACCGCCGTGACGCCGGCAGTGGAAATCGTCAGCGTCAAATATTCGCCGCTCGTGCCGAAGGCGTAGGCCAGACCTGCTTGAGGATTCGCAATGTGTGGATTGACCGCGCTCGCCGTCGTCCAAGTGCTATCTAAACCGGGGCCGCCAATTGCGCCACTGTATTGAATCAGATTGTAAGTGCCAGTCGTCGTGTAAGCAAACGTGTTGCCGGGCTGGTAAAGGTTGAACGCGCCGCCGTTGATCGTCAAACCGCCGGAGGTGCTGACGACGGTTTGATCATTCGCTGTACCGCTGAATTCGAAATCATAAAGCGAGCCGGAATTCATCGTCAGCGCGCCAACAGTGTTTGTTCCCAAGCCGCCATTGCCGGGGGCCAGATGGCCGCCGCTTAAGTTTGTGACTGCGCCGCTGATGGTGCCGATGCCGGCAAGCGCGCCACCGCTAGCGATAGTTACGTTGCCTGAACCGGTACCGGAACCGGTAGTATTATTGATGCGCAACGTGCCGCTGCTGATGGTGGTGCCACCGGTATAATTATTTGATCCCGTCAAAGTTAAAATACCATTTGGCAATGTGCTGGCCACGGTCAACGCGCCACTCCCGCCGTTGCCGATAGCATTGGCGTAGGTCACGGCGTGACCATTGACATCAATCGTCGCATTGCCGTTGAACGTAACCGGCTGGCCGCTGATGTCCAAGACTGTGCCCGCCGTACCGGTCGACAGCGTTGCGGTGTATTGCAACTTCCCGCCGTTGAAGATTGTTGGTCCTTGATCCGCTCCGCCCAAGGCATATTGACTGTTGATTGCCAGTGTGGCCCCGCCGGTAATCAACGTTCCTCCATATTGATAGTTTCCGTTGCCAGCATTGGGATAAGTCAAGGCCACCGTGCCAGTGGCGAATACCGGCGTGGGGTTCGCCGTGTCCGCCGCCTGACCATTGGCGAGCGAGCCAGTGCCCGGCAGCAAGCCCGCAACACCGCCATTCGCCGTCGATGCCGGAATCCCAATGACCAGCGGGCCGGTGCCCGCCGCGCTGCCAATCTGACCGTCCACCGTCAGAGTATTGCCGGCCGTTGCCGCCAAGCCGCCGCCATTGGCCAGCAGGGTGATCGGACGGACATTGGCGCCAGCATTGTCCAAGGCGAAAGTATTCGTGGCCACCACCGTGCCCCCGTTCAGATATACCGCAGCGGCGGTTGCCGGGGCACCAAAATGCGAGTTCAACCCGATAACTGAATAACCGCCATTCAAATAAGTCGGACCGGTTTGGGTGTTGGCACCGGAATAGACGACCGTGCCGGCCCCGTTCTGCACGATGCTATTGATGGACGGGGATGAGCCTCGTCCATTGTAGAAACTAGCCGCAAAATTAAAAAATCCTAATGTATTATTCTGCCACAATTGCAACGCGCAGTTTTTGTTTGCAGTGGTGCCATAAACCACCCCCCAAGTGACGCCGCTGATGCCGGCATTTTGCGCCCCCATGTTGGGCGTCACCAATATGCCGAGAATGCCCACGTTGTCACCAATCGGATTACTGACAACAGTTGGCGTATTGGCCGTCGCCGACGGCGTGTTGAACCTTATTGTATGACCGTTCTGCGTCCCGCTAGGAAGGGCAAAACCCGTCGCCGGAACGTCAAGATTAGCTCCACCAAAAGAAGCGGTCGAATAGAAGCCAGATATTTGACTGCCACCAATAATGGTAGCCGGACTGCCGGCATTTGTCGCCGCCCAGTCGTAAAGCCCCACGGTGGCATAGGCACCCATGGTGGGAAAACCGGTTCCGGAAGTAACCAAACCCATTGATCCAAGACCCGGCGTGGTTGTTTTAATAACCGACGTTGCCGAAACAGGGGTGGGGGTAGCACTATTTCCACTACTATAAGTGTCGTTGGCCGGGCCCGTGAACATTACCGACCCACCGAGGTTTGGCGTCATCGCCCCCAGCGTCAGCGTGGGACTGCTGTTACCAGCGGAAATCTGGCTATATCCGGCATTGAACGTCACCCCATTGACCGTCTGCGCGCTCGCAGTGCCGGAAGCATTACCCTTGATTTGAAAAGTGCCGCCGCCCAGCGCGAGCGCGGATGAGCCGCTGATGACATTGACCGCACTCGCACCTCGGTTGGCAAAATCCAGCAGCAACGTCCCGGCATTGACCGTGGTGGCACCGGCGTAGGTGCTCGCTGACGAGCCATTCAGCGTCAACGTGCCCGCGCCATTTTTTGTGAGAACCAAGCTGCTCGCCCCGCCCGGCGCGATGATCCCGCCAAGAGTGGTATTGCCTGAACCAGCCACGACCAACGTCTTGATCCCCGCCGTGCCGCTGACGTTGTTGCCGGTGATGTTGCTGGCCAAGGTCAAGGATGAGCCGCTATTGTCCGTCAAGGTGTAAGTTTGCGCGGTTTTATCCGTGCCCAACGTGATGGCGGCGTTAAACAACTGGTTGTTGGCAACCGTGGAATTGAGCGTGATTGCACCGCCATTGTTCAGCGTGAGTGTCTGGCTGCCCACCGCGCCATTGCCGATGTTGTAAGCCGCCGCGCTGCCGGTGTCGAAAAGGAGATTCAGAATCGTGACGCCGGAGCCCAAATCAACGGTGGTATTGGCGTTGCCCGCGCCGTTGAAAGTGGCGGTGTTGCCCGTGCCGGGAACCGGCGAGGCGCTCCAGTTGGCTCCAGCCCAGGTGGCGTCCGTCGCCCCAGTCCAACTGCCATTGGCAGCTTCCAGGTTTAATCCGCCCGCCAAAACGAGCAGACATGCGATTTGAACTAATAGGTTTCTTTTCATGGGGTTTGTAGTTTTTTTGAGGGATTTAACGAGTCAAAAGCGGTCGCGTAACCGAGAAATATGCCAACGAACGGGTGTACGCAGAATTCGCCCGCGTCTGCATGGTGTGATGGTTTTTTCCAAACATTATTTGGGTTCTACTCATTCACGCGAGAAACGGAAACAAAAATGGCTCAAAAAAATTAAAGAATTTTTCAGCCACCGAAACGAGCTGCAAAACATGGATTTTTCATCCAAAACAAAAGCCCTAATCTGAAGTTTTGCCTGAAAACAAGCGGAATTTGGGATCGCTACTTCGGCACACTATTCGGTAGCAGACTTGCCAGAATCCCAATTGATCAACGCCGACGCTTCCTGCGCCAAGTGACGGGCATAAACCCAGTCATACCAAAAACCAGAGCCAGGTCGACCGTGATCCAAACTGACCTTAAATTTTTCGTCAATCAATTGCCGGCTTTGTTCGAGTTCGGCGCAGGCTTCATTGGTCTGGCCGTTTTGACAATATGTCATGGCCAAAACGGCATGAATGATGGCATCGCTGCATGGAAATTTCATGCTTTGTGCTTGGGCGTTCAGACCCCACTGGATGGCCGCCTGATAATCGCCACACCGATAGTGCCACAGGCAAAATGGCATATACGTCCATTCGCTGCGGTGGTCGTGGGACACCGCGTGAAGCTGTTTTTCCGCCGCCGCCGCTAGCGGCTTGAGCATCTCGATTTGAGATTTGTTCAATGGCAGCAACAGGGAGGCGATGAGGATGCTGCCGTTCGGATTCGCGGAGAAATTGGTGACGGCCATGTGAAAAAAATTTGCGCATTGTTCCGAATCGCCACTCTCGGCCAGAACCACGCCGTAGGCCTGATAGTCAAAGATGATCTGGTTCAAGGTGTCCAGCTTGTCCATTTTGACGAGGGCGGAATAGCGGTCGCGCGCCGGTTCCCATTGGCCTTGCAACGCCTGCCATTCACCCACCGAACGCAAGGCCGAGGCGCAATCCAAAGTCGGATTGAGCGGAAAATTTTTTACCTGATTGAGCATGGCATCTGCATCATCAAATTTACCCTGGCTCACGAACATTTCGGCCTGCGTGATCTTGGCGCGGTCTTCGGCTGCCGTCCGCAGTTGCGCTTCCCGCTCGCGCGCATCCCGTTCGTGAAAGCGCGCTTCGCGTTCGAGCAAAAACATCCAAGTGGAAAATCCCAAGCCAAATAAGAGTGCGAGTGCCACCACGCCGCTCGCGGCAAAGACGATTTTGTTTCGCGCAACCAGTTTCTTAAACCGGTAACGCCGGCTGGGCGGACGCGCCAGCACGGGTTCACTTTCAATGTAACGTTGAATGTCCAGAGCCAGGCCGTTCGCGGTGTCATAACGGCGGTTCCGGTCCTTCTCCAGCGCCTTCATCACGATCCAATCCAGATCGCCTTTGATTTGCGAAATCAGTTTTGGCGGTTCCGTGCAACGTTGTCCAGCCGTCAGTGCCAGCTCCGTCCGTTGCAGAGACGTGATCATTGTGGAGGGCAGTTGTGGATCTTTTTCCCGCAAGGTCCGCCGCATTTCATCCAGTCCTGACTGCATCAGAACAGTGGTGTCGAACGGCGTCCGCCCCGTCAGCAACTCATAAAGCAGCACGCCCAGGCTGTAAATGTCGCTCCGCGTATCTACGTCCAACCCGCTGATGTCCGCCTGTTCGGGACTCATGTAAGCCGGCGTGCCGACAAATTGCTCGACGCCGGTGAACAGCGTGTTGTTCGTCAATCGTCCTTCCGTTGCTTTTGCAATGCCAAAATCAATTACTTTCGGCACCGGCACGCCGTCGTGCAGCGTTACGAGAATGTTTGATGGCTTGATGTCGCGGTGAACGACACCCTTTTGATGCGCATGCTGGATGGCGCGGCAGACTTGGGTAAATAATTTCAGCCGCTGAACCGTGTCGAGATTGTTTTCGTCGCAGTATTTCGTAATGCGCGTGCCGCGCACGAGTTCCATCACGAAAAATGGCCGGCCGGTTTCCGTCGCACCCGCATCGAGCACACGCGCGATGTTGGGATGATCCATCATCGCCAGCGCCTGCCGCTCGGCCTCAAAACGGGCGATGACACTTTTTGTGTCCATGCCCAGTTTGATGACCTTGAGCGCCACCTGTCGCCGCACCGGCTCTTCCTGTTCCGCCAGATACACCAGCCCGCAACCGCCCTCGCCGATTTTTTGCAACAGCATGTAGCGCCCGAGCCGGCTGCCAAGCTGTTCGTCGGTCAAATCATCGAGATCAGTCCCCGTTTCCTTGAGCGCGCCAGCCGTCTGCGCGTCCAGTTTTGTAGCGTCCACCGCCGAACGGCACCGATCAAAAAAAATCTCCGCCGCATCGTTGGTCTTTAGCATCTGCTCAACCGCCGCTCGCAACCGCGCGTCACCCGCGCAGGCCCGGTCGAGAAACTGCGCCCGCGAGGCCGGCTCCATGATGTGCAACGCAGCAAGACACACCGCTTCTTCCAGTTGGGTTTCCGGGTTCATCCATTCTGCTCCTGCATCAGACGGAACAATTTGATCCGGGCCAGAATCCACTGGCGTTTCACGGTGCTCAAACTGATGCCAAGGCTTTCCGCAGTTTCCTCATTGTTCAGCCCACCGAAAAATTTCAGCGAAACAATCCGCGCCTTCTGCGGGTCTTCAGTCTCCAGCCGTTGCAGCGCTTCATCAATCATCAAGATATGTTCATCAAGCGTCGCGGCGGTGATTTCCAAATCCTCAATTGGCACGCGCTCCTGACCACCGCCGTGTTTCAGGGCGGACTTGCGCCGCGCATTGTCAATCAGGATACGCCGCATGGCATCCGCCGCCGCACCAAAAAAATGCGCGCGGTTTTTCCAAGTGCGATCGCCCGCGCCAACCAATTGCAACCACGCCTCATGCACGAGCGCCGTCGGTTGCAACGTGTGACCCGCCGCCTCCCTCGCCATGCGTGCCGCCGCCAGCCGGCGTAATTCATCATAAACCAGCGGAAACAATTGCTCTGTGGCCTTGTTCTCACCACGACCGACAGATTCCAAAACTAAGGTTATGTTGCTCATGGCTGATGCTTGCAAGATAACGCAGGATGTTTTTTGCTGCTAGTGGATAATGTGCGAACACAAGTTGTGATTGCCTTTCGGTTCGCATAAATTCATCAAAATCTGACTCAAGGATAAACGAGACGGAAGAATACGTTGCTATGCACACCATCAATCGGTAGCCAAATGTGATTGGTTATTTCTGAGCTAGAGATAAACGTCCACACGCTGGCGTCCGTTAAAGCATCGGTATTCATCAAGAGTCGCCAGCCAACGTGGTCGGCATTCCAGTTGAATTGAATCCTATTATTCAGCGCCGAGAAATTTAGTGACTGCGCAATTGTCGAAGCCGGTCGCGCAACCACCTCGGCTGAGTAGGCGGATTGCTCACCCAAAATATTTAGCGCACTCACGAGATAAAAATAAGAAATGCCGTTTTGCAAATTGCCATTGGTTAAACTATTGCTCGTGATCAGGCTGGCAATTTGCACATAGCCGCTGCCGGAAGTCGTGCTGCGATATACGTTGTAGAACGAGCCGTTACCCGTCCAGTTTAGTTGCGCCGATTGATTCGAGTAAGTGGCGCTCACGACCGGCTGCGTAACCGTGGCAATCGTGACTGGCTGGTAAGGTTTGACGAGCCGCCACTGCGTCGCGGTGCTCGGTGCAGGGTCGTTGATCATGCTGAAGGAAATCGCCGGAGCGGTGCCCGTGGCGCGCACGCTTTGCGCAGCGGCGGTGTTATCAATGTAGTAATACCCCTTGCTGTCCGGACCGTTCATCCACCACTCGACCGACGTGCCGGTGGTGCCGACGGGCGCGAGGTTGATCGTGCCGCCCGAATCGCGCAAGCGGCGTCCGTCTTTTAGCGAAATGATGTAATAGCGATTCGCTGTTTGCGCGGCGAGCAACGCCCATTGCGCCGAGGCGTCGCGCGTATAAATCGTCGCAGACTGCGGCGTGGTAAAACCGTTGGTCGAAGTCAGTCGAAAACTTGTGGCGAGGTTATGGATGAAAAACGGCGCGCGCGTCTGCAACGTGCGGTTGGCGTCCCACGTCGCATAAAGTTCGCCATAGGGCGCGAGCGTGGCACCGTCGGCGAGAAAGAAGTTGCCGCGATAGCCGGCGGTGACGCTCGTGTAAGGCGGATTGGGATTAGTGCCGCTGAACGGAAAAATGGCGTAGCGTTTCAGCCAGACATTGTCCTCGGCCATCCACATGAACTCGGCGAGAAAATTGTAATCATCGTTTTCCGTCCAGCCCTGATTGTTGTTCCAGTCCACCGGCGAAAATTCCGTAAGCCACACCGGACGGCTCCAGGTGTTATAGACACTTTGCATATTGCCGATGAGCGCGCCGGCATCCGGTTTCTGATACATATGCACCGCCGTGTAATCCACGCGATAATTGTTCGTGGCAATCAGCTCGTAGAAATTTGTCATCCAGCTCGAGAAAGTAGTGGCACAAGCCGGACTGACGATGGGCATATTCAACACCTGAATGTAAGGCCACGCACCCAGCACATCGTTGGTGCTGGTGTTCGAGCCACCCGCCGCGACGCTGTTATCCGGTTCGTTGTAGGCCAGCAAACACGTTGGCTCCGCGCTGGCCACCCAACCGGGCGCGCGCGACTGGATGTCGCTCAACGGCTCCCAATACTGCGCGGCGTTCATCATCGGAATATAATTCACCGCTGCGGGCAGGTTGACGGAGGTGTTGTCGTCGTAATTGTATGCCCAACTCAAATTGAACTGCCCGTAATACTCTTCGTAACCCGCGATACCTTTCTTCGGAAAATTCGTCTGGTAGGAAAAAGTCCAGAGTTGCGCGGCGTTGGTGGAAGCCGGAGCCAGCGTGATGGTCGCGGGATTTCCATTGTCCGTCTGCAACGCGTAGTCGTTCGCGCGATTCACGATCCGGTAACTGCCGTTGCCCGCATCAATCATATACCACTGCTGCGACGGACTGCTGGAACCAACATAGTTCACCGACTGCACGCCGGCGCCCAACGCGCCATTGTTCTGTGCTCCCAGGCACAGCCGGCTCGTGTGGTTGCGGATGCGGAAGGTGCAGTTCTCATAATTGTAAAGCAGCTCGAACTGCGAGTCGAAGGCGGTGTTCGTCGCAACCGCCTGGCTGCCGCCGCCAGAATTCACCACGAGCGAATTGCCGTTGACCACGTTGACGATTTTCCAAAAACCGTCGCCGAAGGTATCGTAGATAAAACGGTTCGGCGGAAAAATCGCCGTGACGGTTTGCGAATTCGTGAACCCGCCGTAGCTCGTCGCAAGGTTCGTCGAACCGGGTGCGATTGCCGTGATGACTCCGCCGGTGGAGACTAAAAATATGTTGGTGTTTCCCGACGAGAATGCCGGCTGGGCGATGCTCATCAAATCCACGCCCGTCACATTCGCGAAATCGCCGCGCACACCGGCCTGCTGCGTAGCGTTGACGGCCATCGGATTGGTGACGACCAGATGAACTGCCTGCAACGCGCCGGAAATGTTGGTGACCGAGACAGACTTGCTGTCGGAAAAAGTGTAGTAGCCCGCGGTGATGTTGGCGGTGCCGTTGCTTCGCGCCAGCATCAAACCCTGGTTGGAAATCGTGACGACGTTGGTGCTGCTAGAAGCGTAGGCGAAACCCGGATTGAAATTCGGGACGGAATTGGACGCGAACAAATAGTCCACCGTCAGCGCGGATTGATCCGTCGCGCCCGCGAGCAGGTTTGTGTGCGGCAGTTGCAGATGAATTGCCTGCGGCATCGGAAAAAATAATTCCGCCGCGTTCTGCGCGCCGAAGGTCAACGCGATGGTGTTGCCCGTGAAAGTCAGGTTCGTGCCGGTCAAGGTGGACGTGAACGAGCCGGTCATTCCTTGGTCAATCTGCACGCGATAGCCCATATTGGTCGCGCTACCCATCGCGGCCACATAAAGCGTGATGACCACGCGATTGGTTCTGATCTCCGATGTGCCGGGAAACACCGGGCCAGCGACGCCGTTGGTGTAAATCTGGCATTGGTTCGCACCAGTTCCAGTCCGCAATAACACGCCGAACCGCGCGGTGGTCAGACCCAAAAATCCGCCGGCATTCAAATTGATCGAACCCCAGTTGTCGCCAGTCGTTCCGTTCACATTGGCCACGACGCCGTCGAAAACAATCGTGTCGCCTGCGTTCAAGAGATTGCCATTGATCGTCACTGCGCCATTCGTCGGATTGGTCGGCCCGGCTCCATTCGACAGAGTAGTAGGGGCAATATTGAACATGGCACGCGGCGTCTGGTAAAATAATTCCGTCGCGTTGTCCGCACCAAAGGTGAGCGTGATGGTATTGCCCGTGAACGTCAGATTTGTGCCGGTCAACGTGGAGGTGAAAGAGCCGCTCAACCCTTGGTCAATTTGCACTCGATAACCGAGATCCGCCGTGCTGCCTGTGGTGGCAACATAGAACGTGATGACGACGCGATTGCTACTGATTTCCGACGTGTTGGGAAAAACCGGGCCGGCGACGCCGTTGGTGTAAAGCTGGCATTGGTTCGCGCCGGTTCCCGTCCGCAACAACACGCCGAATCGGGCGGTGGTCAGACCCAAAAATCCGCCGGCATTCAAATTGATGGAACCCCAGTTGTCACCCGTCGTGCCGTTCACATTCGCCAAAATGCCGTCGAAAACAATCACGTCACCCGCAGTCAAGCTGCCGCCGCTGATTGTCACTACGCCATTTGTTGGATTTGTCGGCCCGGCCTCAGCAGGCAAGGTGGTGGGGCTGAAATTAAAAACGGTTGTGGCGGCTTCGGTTCTAAAACCGACGAGCAGCATCGCGAGCGAAAATAATTTAGCCACGGTCGGTCTCATTTATTTTCTCAAGGATAAGCCAACCGAAAAAAGACGCTGCCACTGGCCAGATCAAGTGGGGAAACAAATTGATTGGTGAACATGGAGCCCAGCACCGTCGGCCAGTTAGTGCCCGCCAGCGAATTGGTCTGCATCTGCAATCGCCAGCCAGTGTGATCCGCCGGCCAGAAGATTTGAATCTGCCCGTTCACGAGCTGGCCGCGCAGATTCGGCGAAGCTAAAACCGGCGCGAAAGTCAACTGCACGTTGTCTATGAAAACCGTGTTGTCGCCGCCGTTGGCGTTGTTGCCTGTAAAAGCCAGAGTATGATCCCCGGAAGTCGGGGGAGAAAAATTGGCGCTGTAAGTTAGATAGTTCGTCGCGGACTGCGGTGGCGCATAACTGCCAATGGTCGTGCAATCCAATTTAAGCAGCCAAGTTTGCCCAACTTGCGCGCCGTAAATATTATTCCGTTGCGCGGCGGCGAAGGTGAATTGATAAATCGCGCCCGCAATAAGTCCAATCAAAGTCTGGGAAATGCTGCCTGTGCCTTGCAGAAATGCCACTTGAAAACCTTGCGGCGCGCTTGGATTTCCAATGGTAAAGGCGCTGCTGTTCGCGCTGATGCCCGAACCGTTCGCGCCAGACTGCGCGCTGAACGTCCAACTGCCGCCGGACGGGTTGTATTGATAAGTTCCCACGCTCGGCGTCTCGAAACTGAAATTCAAAATGGATGTCGGAGTCGCGCTCACCTCGGTGGAATTGGCGCTCTCGTTGCCAGCGCTCACGGCGGAAACGACGTAGTAATAATTCGTGTTGTTGACCAATCCCACATCGGCGTAATTGGTGTCGGTGATTCCGCTGGCGACCAACGCGTAACTAGCGCCGCTGGTGTTGGCGCGTTTTACATTGTAACTCGTCGCGCCTGGCGCTGAATTCCAACTCAACGTCACCCGCGCATTACCAGCGGATGCGTGCAGGCCAGTTGGTGCGGCCAAAACATTCCACGCGAACTGATAGCTGCCCGAACCGACCGTCCACACTTGATACGTTTGCGCACCGCTGCCTTGCACATGGTCAAAGGTCACGCCCGGTACTACGCCCGCCGACGCATTGTTTTGCCAGATGGTCGCGCCGCTTTCTTTGACCAGCAAATTTGTGGTGACATTGCCGAGCAATGGCAGACAAATGGATGCAGTTGAGCTAACGGGAATGGTGACGTTGAGCGTGGCTTGATTGTTGGTGCACGTCCAACTGCTCGCAATCAGCCCGCGCACGGAATTGTAACTGGCATTGGCCGAGGTGATGCCGCCGACAAAGGCGGGCTTGATGATCACGCGCTGAAAACCCGGAGCAGTGTCGTCGGATTGGATACCCGCGAGATCGTGATAAAACCATTCGGTGATGTGGCCGAGCATGAAGTGGTCTTGCGAACTGCTGGTGTCGGCGTTCCACGCCTCGGTCAAAGCCGTCGCGCCTTGGTTGAGAATATAGCCGTAACCAGCCGTGTTCGTGCCGCTGTGCAAATCAAAAACAACGTCCGAACGGCCCATGTCCGCCAACGCGCGCAGCAGATAGCGATGGCCGATGTCGCCGGCGGTCAAGCCTTGAGAATAGACATTCGCCACGAGCGCCGCCGTCACTGACGCTTGCTTGTTTGAGTCCACCATTCCGAGCGCGAGCGGCATGGCTTGCGCGGTCTGCGAGCCGGTAGAGTAATAACCATTGGCTGCCGAGTAATAAGTGCTGTTGAAGGCTGCGGCGATGTTCGTGGCAAGCAAGTTGAACTGGATCGCCTCGGAAGTCTTGCCCAACACGGTTGCGACCTTGGCGAGAATTTGCGCGTCAAAACAATAGTAGGCGTCGGCGGTCAGCGAGACGGGCGTGTCCTGCGAATAGCCCGGCGCGTTCGGCCCGATGTCATACCAGTCGCCCAAGCCGTTCGGATAATTCAGAAAATTATTGACCGCCTGATTTTTCAGGTAGCCGAAATAATTCGTAATCGCGAAATAATAATTCCGCAGCAGCGTGTCGTCGCCGGTGAACAGATAATGCTGCCACGGCACGATGATGACCGAGCTGCCCCACTCCGGCGAATCGCGGAAGCCGCCGCTGAACACGGGATATTCCGGCGCGATGCTCGGTTGCAGGCCGGACGAGGTCTGGCTGTCGGACATGTCTTGCATCGTTTTGGCGAACAACGAACCCACGTCAAATTCATAGCGCAGCGAGGGGCCGTGCAAATTGTATTGCTCCAGCCAGCCGAGCCGTTCGCGATGCGGACAGTCGGTGAGGATGCTGATCAAATTATTCCGCTGCGCCCAGCGGATGAGCGTGCGCGTGCGGTTGAACAAATCATTCGAGCAAGAAAAATCTCCCGTGCTGGCGATTGCACTTTGGATGACCACACTTGACAAGGAGTCCATAACCGGCAGTTGCGAAGAACCCGATGCGGCGGTCAACGTGATTTGCAGATAGCGGCAGCCGTGATAACAAAATCGCGGCGTCCACGTTTCCGACCCGGTGCCGGCCAAGGTGTATTGCCAGTAAGCGCTGCCACCGCCGACCGAGCCGCGATTGACCGTGCCGTCGCTGTTGGTCAGTTCAGCAGGCGTGATTTGAATCGTCGCACCCGCTTGACCGTGCGCAATTAAAGTCGGAATCAACGCCGCGTTTTGGCCGAGGTCATAGACGATGGTGCTGCTGGAAAGAATATTGGTCTTGATCGGCTGCAAAGTTTGTGTGGCGACGATTGGCGGCGCGGCATGGGATTGTCCGCGCAAAGTTCCGCCCGGACTATTCGTAACAACAGCCGGCGACCAATTAGAAGCATTGAAACCAGCTTGATTCCAACCGGCGGGCAAAAATCGTGCATCGTGATCTTCGCCACCATAGACGCTGGAAAAAGTAATCGGGCCGGAGGTCGTCAGCCACGATGAATCGCTAGCGATGATCTGGCTTATGCCGTTGGTGTAGAAGAGATGAATTTGCGCGACGACTTTAGGCGGGCCGAACGAGCCGGTGAATTTTGTGTAGCGTGAACTGGCTTGAACATTATACATGCCGTTGCCGAGCATCACGCCGATGGCGTTGTTTCCATTGGTCAGATAGGAAGTGAGGTCGAGCGAGTCGTAGAGACAGGTCTTATTGTATTTCGTCCAGCCGGGAGCGAGCACTGCGTTGCCGACTTTTGCGCCGTTTGCGGTCAGCTCGTATTGGCCGAGGCCGCAGATGTAAATCACCGCGCGCTGCAAACCGGCGTTGACCGTGAACTGCCGTCGAAAAATCGGCAGCGCAGTTTGCACGTTCACGCCGGTTCCCCACGGACTGATTCCGAAAGCGCCCAGCACCAGTGCGACGGACCATGAACTGTCGTTGAAACCCGGCAACTGCCAGTTGGTCTGCAGGGAATTCGCCGTTTTCCAGGTGGCGTCCATCTGGATGTTGGTCTGCGTTCCGTCTGCGTAATTCAAAATCAATTTGCCGATGAGTCCGGCGGCGTTGGGCGATGAGCCGCCGTTGCTGGCGGCGATGGCGAGGGTGTTTGCGCCTGATTGCAGTTGTGTGATGACGTTGAAAGCATTGGCAACCGTGTAATCAGACCCCTGACCGACATTCGTGCCGTTCACATAGGCGATGCAAGAATTATCCGCCGTCAACAGCAACGTGGCGCTGGTGAGCGTTGAATCGGTGCGGACGGAAATGCTTTTGCGAAAATATCTGGTGGCGACCGGTGCGGATGAAGCGGGATTACCCTCGGGATACCAGATCCAATTGCAACCCGTCAGGTTCAAAGCGGGAGTGTTGCTGGACACTAGCCAGCCGGCGTGCCAATCGGATGGGTTGAGCAAGCCCATCGTCCACGTCGCCGTCGGACTCCATACGGAGGCCTGATGGTTTTTATCCCAAACGCGGACTTTCCAAAACATCTGCTGTACGGAAGCCAGCGTTGTGCCAGCGTAATTGGTGCTAATTGCAGGTGAAATTATTTTGCCGCTGTCCCAGAGATCGCCCAGATTTTTCGCCAGCGTGTTGGTGGAACTTGCGACTAGGACTTGAAAAGCAGTCTGCGTCTGCCCGCGTTCACCCGCAATCGTCGTTTGCAACTGCCAGTTCAAACGCGGATTGGCGCTGTCAATGCCGATGGGATTCTGCCAGGAATCGCATTGCAGGTTGGTGGCATAAATTGCGGCCAGCAAACCTTTGGCGGCAAACAACGCCTTCAAAAAACACAGACGCCACAGCCATAAATAAAACCTCATAATAAAAATCAGACCGCAAATCAGTCAGCCTTTGCCGGTCAGTATGGCCCGGCAGGTAGGCTGGCCGGACGATAGTATTCGACATAAGCGCCGCCGCCAATGGTGCAACCGACATCAATGCTGGACGTTGGGCTACCAGCGTTAAACTTCGTCCATTCGACGTGGCCCTCTTCGTAGCCGAAGTTGCCGCCGCGCGGGATATTTCCATTGGCGTAATGGACGGAGCTAGGATGAACGCCATCGGCATCAATCCATCCGTTATTATATTTTTGCAGACGATCAATGATGATGGGCGAGAGGCGATAGGAGCTGCCAAGTTTTTTCCGCAGCATCCAGTTCTGCAAACTGGGATTGGCCCCGTTGTATTGATTGTCTGAACCGGAAGCATCGCGACCGGGAAGATAGTTGTAGCCGATCAAGTTTTGAATATTGTTTGCGGCTTCGTATTCACGATGCCAGGTGTCGGTCGGGCAATACATGACATCGTTTTGCGAGCGCGTGTTGCCGGTGGTGCCCGGTTTGTTTTTATAGAGATAGCCGGTGTAATAATTCGTCATCGCATAAGGCATCTGCGAGAGGTCGTGGGCGCAGCTCGCGACGCCGTTGATGGTCGTCGAGCAGTCGGGAAAACGGTCGCCACTGTCACCGGCATACATGTTCACCGCGAGTCCCCACTGCTTGAGATTGCTCGCACATTGAATCTGCAACGCGCGCTGCTTGGCACTCGCCAGCGCCGGGAGCAACATGGCCGCAAGAATGGCGATGACCACGAGCAGTTCGATCAACGTGAAACCATTGACGGACGGCAAACCTAGCTTTGAACTACGCAAACCTCCAAATTTTTTCATAAAACAAAATTCATTGTGCAAACAGGGGCGGCCACGCCTAAATTCGTGGCCGCCCCCACCCAACCTGCTTTCACCATAACTTCACGGATAAACCATGCGGTAAAACACCGCGCCATTCACAGGATTGATTGTCACGTTGATACTGTTCACCGATGTGGAACCCGCAACGTCCGTCCAGCCCGAACCAAGTCCGGTGCTCAACGAATTCGTCTGCACTTGCAAGCGCCAGCCAATGTGATTCGCCGGCCAGTTCAAGGTCAGCGTATTGCCTGAAACGGCGGTCGTGATGTTCGCCGGGTTCGTGGCCACGCCCACCGCTCCGTATTTGGCGACCAACTGCGCTTCGAGGTTCGTGATCTGGATGGAACTCAACACGCCGCTGTAGATGTCAATTTCTGCGATGTCGCCGGTGAAACTATCACCGCCGCCTTCGTTGTTGCCGATGCGGGTGATGGGGGAGCTGAACGTCGCACCCGCCACGTTGCCATCGGACGCGCCATTGTATCGGAACGCCGCGCCGGAAGCATTGACGGCCACAGAAATCAGGCTGAAGCCCGAAGTCGGAATGGTCGCGTTCCCATGACCAACATCCTGCAAATACTCGCGCAGGTAATCCTGACTGCCGTTGTAGATGTCATACTCCAATGCGCCGGAGGATGAACCGCCGGTCAAGGCGTTGCGACCGGAAGTGGTGGCCGGTTTGACATAGGCAATCACGGTATAACCGCTACTGGGGTCAAGCGGCGATGCCAGCACAAAACTGCCGCCACCGGTGGCGATGTTCACCGCCGAGGAGCCGGTCGGCGTCACCGCCGAATCCACGATGGGATATGTGTTGGTATTATAGGTTGCGTTGTTGGCACCATCGGCGGAATTGGTCCACACGCCGATGCTCGGATCGTAATTGGTCGCGATCAACTGCACCAAGGCGGTCAGCGGCACCACGTTCAATTGCAGCCAGGTGCTGTTGACGATGTTGGGCGCAATCGCATTGGACGCCTGCAAGCTGTAATACTTGCCGGAGTCGCTCAATTGGAGATTGCTCAAAACCAGCGTCGTGTTGGTTTGTCCCGTGAGACTGGTTGCGCCGCTGCCATCCGAGTTGGGACTAACCTGCCATTGATACCGAATCGGCAATGTGCCGGTGAACGACGCCGTCAACGTGTCGTTGCCGCCGACCGTCGCCGTGCCGGGATTGGCGGCGGTGTCGTTGACAACCACCGGCGCCGTCGCCGGCTGCACGGTCAACGTAACCGGCGCGCTCGTGACGGAACTGCCGCCGAACGGAGTGCCGACCAGTTGCAGCAGATAAGTTCCATTCAGGCCGGTGGTGTTGAACACATAGTTGGTCGTGGTCGCGCCGCCGATATTCGAGTAACTCGCACCGCTGGTGCCACCGTCCGTCTGCCATTGATAGGTGGTCGTGCCGGTTCCGCCAATGACCGGCGCGGCAAGCGTGACGAGATTGCCAGCATAGGTGTTATTGGTCGGACTGACCGTGGCCGCGCCAATGACGATGGTGTTGGCGGTGACGTATTTTGCATTCAACTGGGCCTCGATATTGGTGATCTGCAGGTAGCTCAAGACACCGGTGTAAATATCAATTTCAGCGATGTCACCAACATAGCCATCGCCGCCGCCATGATTATTACCAATAAGCGCGATGGGCGTAGTAAACGTGGCACCCGCCACGTTGCCATCCGACGCGCCGTTCAACCGGAATGAGGCGCCCGAGGAATTCACCGCCAAGTTCACCAAACTGAAGACATTCGTGTAGATGTTGGTGGTGGTGCCACTGCCGACATCCTGATTGTATTCGCGCAAGTAGTCTTGGCTGCCGTTGTGGATGTCATACTCCAGCGCGTCGGAGGCCGATCCGCCGGTAAGCGCGCGACGGCCACTGGTATTGGACGGTTTGATGTAGGCAAAGACAGTATATCCACTGCTGGGATCCAGTGTTGAGTTAAGTGTAAAGCGACCGCCACCCGATACTATGTTTACCGCCGGGGAACCATTGGGCGTGGCAAATGAATCAATGGTCGGATAGCTGCCTCCGGAGTAGGAAGCATAATTTCCGTTCCCGCTCGAATCCGTCCACGTGCCACCGTTCGTATCGTAGTTGGTCGCGATTAATTGCACCACGGGAACCAATGGATTTACAGTCAGTTGCAACCAGGTGCTGTTGTTGGTATAAGGCGCAATAGAATTTGATGCCCGCAGACTGTAAAATTTCCCAGAGTCACTCAACTGAACATTCGTCAGCACCAGCGTAGTGTTGGTGGCAGCGGTAATGCTCGTCGCACCACGTCCGTCAAAATTCGGACTTACCTGCCACTGATAACCAATCGGCAGGTTTCCGACGAATGACGCTGACAAGCTGACATTGCCACCAACCGTGGCTGGAAATGGATTTATTGAGGTATCAACCAAAACAATCGGAGCGCTCGGCGAGTTCACGGTCAGGCTAACGAACGTGTTAGTCACCTTGATGCCACCGAACGGAGTTCCAATCAAGCGATACTGGTAAGTTCCATTCAGGCCGGTGGTGTTCAACACATAGTTAGTAGTCGTGGCTCCGCTGATATTTGTGTAAATCGCACCGCTACTGCCGCCATCCGTCTGCCATTGATAGGTAGTCGTTCCGGTGCCACCAAGCACCGACGCCGCGAGCGTGATGGGGTTGCCTGCAAAAGTGTTGTTCGTGGGGCTGACCGTGGACGGCCCGATGGTCAGGGAGTTGGCGGTAATATATTTTGCCGTCAACTGCGCCTCGATGTTGGTGATTTGCGTGAGGGTTAATGCACCGCTGTAAATGTCAATTTCGGCAATCTGGCCGAAATATCCGTCGCCACCGCCTTCATTGTTGGAGATGCGTGCAATCGGAGAAGTGAACGTTGAGCCGGACACGGAGGCGTCGTTAGTTCCATTCAGCCGGAACGCGGCACCGGATGAATTAACCGCCAGATTAAACGTGCTGAAATTGTTTGTCGTTACGGTTAATGATCCGTTGCCTACATCAGCCTGATATTCCCGCAAGTAATCCTGTTTGCCGTTGTAAAGGTCATACTCCAACGCGCCAGCTGACGAGCCGCCGGTCAATGCGTGACGATTACCATCCGATACCACACTCGGTTTGGCATAGGCAAATACAGTATAGCCGCTGCCAGTGCTGGTGGATGTCGGTAGGTTGGATGTAAGCAAGAACGCTTGGTTCGCGCCGTGGGCGATGTTCACCGCCGAGCCGCCGTTGGGTGTCACGAAGGGAGCCAAGGTGGGTGGCGTTGAGCCCGAATAAGTGGCGTTGTTGCCGTTACCGCTGGAATCAGTCCACACGCTGCTGCCGTCGTAATTGGTCGCGACTAATTGAACCAGCGGAGTCAAGGCCTGCACTGTCAACTGCAACCAAGCGCTGTTAGTGGAATAAGGCGCAACCGTGTTGGTGGCGCGGAGGCTGTAATATTTTCCGGAGTCGCTCAACTGGAGATTGGTCAGCACCAGCGTCGTGTTGGTTTGCCCGGTGAGACTGGTCGCGCCGCTGCCGCTGGAATTCGCGCTGACCTGCCATTGATAACTGATCGGCGACGCGCCGGTGAATGAAGCGGTGAAAGTATCATTGCCCCCGACCGTGGCGATGGCCGGGCTGACGGTGGTTTGCGATACGACAATCGGCGCAGTCGGCGGGATGGTGATATAGTTATTGGTAAACGAGGCTTCCACGGCGACGATTTGCGACGGACTCAACACGCCGCTGTAAATGTCAATTTCACAAATCGAACCGCTGAAATTTTCGCCGCCGCTGGAAGCCCGCGCGCCGATTGCGCTGATAGGCTGGGTGCGCGCGCTGCTGCCGGTGTTACTCGCGGCGTTGGTTCCGTCAGCAACTCCGTTGAGGCGAAAACTTATTCCCGTGCCGGTCAAAATCGTGTCGATGACGTTGAACGCCGAAGTGGACATGGCGGTATTTTCAGATCCGAGGTCTGCTGACTGCTGGCTCAAATTATCCTGCTTGCTGTTGTAAATACGATACTCAAAAGACTGAGTGGTTCCTCCCAGCAGGGCATAAGGTCCAGCGCCCGTTGCTGGCTTGACGTAAGCAAGGACTGTGTAACTACCGGCCGGAATCGAAGAAGCAAGCCCCATCGGATTCGAGCCGCTGAAAACCACCGCCGGCGAACCATTGGGACTCGCACCTGTGGCCAAGGTGGGTTTCGTGCCTGTGGCCGTGGCGTTGTTACCGTTGCCGCTGGAATCCGTCCAGACGCCGGTGGTCGGGTTGTAGTTGGTGGAAATTAGCTGCACCATGAGCGTCTGCGCCTGCGCCATCTGGCCGGCGGCCAGGAACACGAACGTCAGAAGAACAGAGGAACGGATTAATGCCAGGATGGATTTCATAGGCGATACTTGAGTTGTCATATTAGGTTTCATAGTTTGATCAAAGATCAACACGTTTGCTGACGAAAGTGCCGACGCGGCGATGCTTGGGCTTTGAACAATGGCTATGTGAATACTGTCAACCACAGGCGGAAAAGCGTAAATACCCAGACACAGTAGCCAGCCCATCACCGAAATCGGTGATGGAAAAATTTCCCAAACCTGAGAAGCGTCCGGCTTATGCCGGATTTTTGGAAGCCATGTAGCGGACGACTGCCTCGGTGCGCGAGCTGACGTGCATTTTTTCGAAGACGTGTTTCAAGTGGTGGCAGACGGTGTCTATGCTGATTTCCAATTGTTCCGCGATCATTTTGTTGGAAAGCCCTTTTGAAAGCAGAACCAGAATTTGCTCTTCGCGGACAGAAAGGCGCAGCGATTCATCCCGCGTTTTGCTTTTGCTGCGAAAGGTCTGGATTACTCGGCGCGCAATTTCGCTCGTCATCGGCGCGCCGCCGCCGAGCACGTCGAGCAGCGCCGCGCGCAAATCCGCCGGCTTGGTGCGCTTGAGCAGATAGCCGTCCGCGCCGGCTTCGAGCGCCATGAAAACCAATTCCTCGTCATCCATCGCCGTGAGAATGACAATCTGCGTGCGTGGCAACAGCTCCTTGAGTTTGGCCGTGCATTCAATGCCAGACATGCGCGGCAAAAAAATATCCATCAGCACCACGTCCGGCGCGGCTTCGGGAATCACCTTCAACGCCTCCTCGCCCGTCTTACAGGCGCAAATACATTTCAAATCGGGAAACGAATTTAACAGTCGCGTCCAGTTATCGCGCACCTTTGGTTGGTCTTCCACCAGCGCAACTTTCAACGGAGATTTGGCGGTGAAATTCGGAGAGTGGCTAACTTTGGTTGTTTTGATCATAACAATTTATTCTTGCCAGCAGAATGAACGACCGACTTTCCTTCTGGCTGTTCTGCTCCGACAAACATACGCCAATTCAACCACGAAAAACGCGGCTGCGGATGCGTCAGCGGCGTGCTGAATTCCACACGACAACCTTTGCCCGGCTCGCTCGTCAGCCGAAATTCGCCGCCGACTTCTTGCATCCGCTGCGCGAGATTTGTCAGCCCGTTGCGTTCCGCGCTGGCGGCCGCCGGATCAAATCCGCGCCCGTTGTCTTGCACAGTAAGAATCAGCCGCTTGTTTTGCCAGCGGATTTTCAAAAGCAGCTCCGTGGCGCGCGAATGTTTCACCGCGTTGTTGAGCGCCTCCTTCACCGCGAGTAGCAAATTGCGTCGCAGCGGCAGTTCAAATGGGTCTGAGGACATTTCTGGCTCGACATCCAGCACGCATTGGATGGAAGTGTTTTTCAAAAATGTCTGCGCGTAGCTGCAAACATAAGTCGTAAACTCGCGCAGCGTGTCGCGGCGCGGATTGATGGCCCAAAGCACCTCGTCCATCGCGCGCAACGCCTCGCGTGCCTCCTCGCACATTTGGTCAAAATGCCCGCGCGCCTCCGAGTCGACGGAGGATTCGCTCTGCGCGACTTCACCTTGCAAGACGAGTTGTGTCACGCGCAAACCCAAATCATCGTGGATGTCTCGCGCGATGCGCCCACGTTCGCGGAGCAAAAGTTCTTTCTCCTTTTTGTGAATCATCAACTGCGTCATCAGCCAGAAACTAATTAAGGTCGCTATCACGCAAACCATCAGCAGCGAAATTTGAAACCAGCCTTTTTGCCAGAACGGCACGATGAACGGCTGCAACGGCGGCACCAAATCAATCGTGTCCAGTTTGCCCCAAGGTTGCGCGCCAAATGGAACCAGAACTTTTGCCGCGCGCCAACCTTCGCCCGACTCCGTCATTTTCTGCCAGCCTTGGATGCCTTCGGGAACCAGCCGCCAGCTTGCGTCCGATTTCACTTCCACAATGTTTCCGTCCGCCAAACCCACGCGCAACCCAAGCACCATGCCCGCCTCGTTGAAACTGTTATACACTTCTAGCGCCAGCACATGACGTCCCGGCGACAGCAGCGACGTGATGTCGTATTCATAAAGATGCCGCCACTCGGCGTCGCGCCCGATTTCGCGGCCATCGAGATAAAGCGTGTATTCATTGTCGCCCGTGACGCGCAGCCGCGCGCGCTGGACAGCTTGGTCCGCTGGGATTTCAAATGCTTTCCAAAAGCGAACGGTCTGCCGGTCAAAGGTGTTCGTCTCCCAAATCCACGAACCCATGTCACTGAAATCCGTCGAGCCGCGTTGGTGAACCGAATCCAGATGTTCCGAGGGCGGGCGCCCATCGCTGTTGGTTTGCGCCAGCGACATTTCCGCCGCCCAAACAAAATTGGACGCCAAAATCATCAGGCCACAGGCAATGAAAAAAATTCGGCGCATGATTGTCAGCGGCTGATTTTCAAGACGAAAGCGATGTCACTAGGCATTTTGTCCGGCAACATCACCTGCAAGCCTGATTCGGGGCGCGTAAATTTCAATTTGCCACGCGCGCCAAGCATTTTGACGCTGCTAATTTGATTTTGCCACAGCGGAGAACTTTCCGCGAGCGAATTGACGGTGATTTTCCCTTCCACCGGAAAGGTCAGCTGTAAACGGCGGTTGAAAACTGTGGCGGGTGGCGGTCCAAAAACGTGGCACCTTCCGGGGCCAAGGAAACTGGTTTCTGATGGCTGGGTCAAGTCTGGGATGGTGACTGCGAGGTAAAAGGAGCAGACGGGCGAGCTGCGAGCCTCCAGCTCGCATTTGTGGGCAGAATTATCGCTGTTGATATTTTTCATGCTTCCGTGAGCACGCTTATAGAGCCACTTCCCGCCGCCTTTTGGTGGTCCAATCTCATCGTGGTGTGCTTTTTGATCGCCATTACAGTTCTGTATGTCTGGGGTGGCATGTCAGGTATTCCTTTTCCTTAGTTTCACATTTGTAATGCGACAAAAGGGTAGTGGTTAGTAATAGACTTCGTTGGGGGTTTTAAAGCCTAGTCTTAGCCGGGGACGATTGTTCAACTATTCAGAAATGCAATCGCATTGCTGCTGGGTATGCTTACTCAGGTTCGTACCTTTAGCTAGATACCCATCCCCAGATTCTGCCGGCGCAGCGCCGCCAACGCATACCGTTCCTCCGTACTTATTTTATGATATTTCACCCACCAATTCTGTCGCACTGCCAACTTGAATCAAATGTTTTGCCGTGGTTAAATCGCTATCAGCTATACCTAAGCTGAACAGTAACCTGATATAGTTGATTCATCCAAATTATCGGTTAGAATGTGAACTCCAAACTAAAGCGTTCAACGATATGAAAATTTTAAATTTCAAAGCGGTTCACGAGTGAACTGGCGTGAAAAACATGCAATTGAAATCAACCCTGGGATTTAGGGAAATGTCACCCCGAAGCTCGGGGGTTTCTTGGCTGTGGCTCGGTCTTTTGGTGTGGTGGAGTATAGCTTTCCAAATGCCGGGCGAGGACATGGCGTTTGCCCAGTCGACAAGTCCATTGCCAATACTTAAGTCTGTTGAGGAAGTCCGCCATCTTTCTACGGCTCAAGCGGCGTTGGGCTATCCAGTTCATCTTCGCTGTGTAGTAACTTATTATGATGCAAACTCTACCGGTTTTTTTGCGCAGGATTCACAAAAAGGAATATTTGTTCGCGCTGCGGGCCGGCCGAGATTATGGCATGCCGGGCAAAATATCGATTTGGAGGGTAAGACTGAACCCGGTGATTTCGCGGTCATAATAAAAGCCCTCAAAATTACAGAGCTGGGTGAAGGTGAAATGCCGCCACCGAAATGGGTCTCGTTCGATCAACTAACCTCCGGAACGGAAGATACACAGTGGATTGAAACCCGAGGATCCGTGCGGTCAACTTCGCATATTGCTAACGGATCCGTTGTGCTTGATTTAGTAATTAACGGAGTGCGGGTCCAGGCTTTAGGCCCGGTGATAACGAATGACTTATCGTCTTTGATTGAATGTGTCGTGCGGTTGCAGGGGGTGGCTGGCACGGTCTTCAATCGCAAGCGGCAGATGATTGCCCCGATCATTTTTTTTAATTCACTTTCCAATATCACGGCAGAATCTGAAATTAACAGAAACCCGTTCGCGGTGCCTGAAAAGTCCGTGCGGCAGCTGTTCGAGTATGACTCATTAGGTTCCTCCGGACATCGCGTGAAGATCCGGGGCGTGGTCATCGGCCAGTTGCCTGGTGAGGCAATTTTTATCCGGGACAAGCAAGACGGCTTGCTTGTGGAAACCAAGGATCAGACATTAGCTCGGCCTGGTGACATTGTTGAAACCCTTGGTTTTCCGGCGACCGGGCGTTTCAATCCCATCCTGCAGGATGCAGTCTTTAGGAAAACCGGAACCGGTGCGGTTCCCAATCCCGTCATGTCAACTGTGCCGGAGCTTTTGGTGGGAACTTTGGACGCCGATTTAGTGACGGTGGAAGCTGACTTGCAAGTTGATTGGAATGGCCGGGACGAGCCGTTTATGAAACTTCAAGAGAATGGAATCATGTTCAATGCTGCCATCGCCACGGCTCATGGGGCGCTGCCGTGGCCATCACTGCGCGCGGGCAGTCGGCTGAAACTGACTGGGATTTGTCAAGTGCAAGAAGTTGTTGCGCAGGGATCTTGGCTACACCCGTCTTTTATCCGTTTGCTGCTTCGGTCCCCGCAGGATATCGTGGTGTTAAGTCATCCTTCATGGTGGACGGCAACTCGACTTCTCTGGCTGTTGGGCGGGGTGATGATATTCGCCTTGACCGCCGCGGTATGGGGAATATTACTTAAGCGCCGGATGCTCGACCAAGCGGAGACAATTCGCACCCAGCTAAAGCGTGAAGGTGTGCTGAATGAGCGCGCTCGTATTGCCCGCGAGTTTCACGACACACTAGAACAGGAACTGGCCGGCATGTCTCTCCAACTGGACATGATTGCCACCCAGACTGTCAATCATCCGGTGGCGGAGCGGATCGGAATCGCCCAGCGGCTGTTGCGGCGCAGCCAGGAGGAAGCCCACCGCTCAGTATGGGATTTGCGATGCGGGGCTCTCGAACGGGGCGGGCTGGCAGTTGCGCTTCGGGAAACTGCCGAACAAGCGGCCCGGCGAGCCGGTATCGAAATTACCCTGAATGCTCCCTATCAATCCCGTCAGCTGCCGGTTTTATTGGAGCACCATCTGTTGCGTATTAGTCAGGAAGCCATCACCAATGCAATCCGGCATGGCAGTGCAAAAAAAATTCAGCTTGATCTGTCGCTTGATGCAGTCGAAATTTGCCTGCGGATAAAAGATGACGGCTGCGGGTTTGCTTTGGAGTGGCTGTCGCAGGAAATGGCCGGCCATTTTGGGCTGCTGGGAATGAAAGAGCGTGCCGAAAAAATCGGTGGTTCATTTAACGTCGTCAGTCAGCCTGGCTTGGGAACGCAAGTGATAGTGAAAGCGCCGGTGCCGCAGGACAATGATAACATTGCTGATTCTGGAAGCGTCCTGCCTGTCGAACCAGCAATTTTAACGGACCCACCATCAATTTAGATAATCTCACCGCTAATTTGCACACAATGAAGATGCCCACCAAAATACGCCTGCTTGTTGTGGACGATCACTTTACGGTCCGCATGGGGCTGACCGCCTCAATCAATATGGAACCGGACATGGAGGTGGTGGCCGAGGCCAGCAACTTGCAACAGACCATCACAGCGTATCGGAAATGCCACCCCGATGTGGTGCTGTTGGATTATCGCCTCCCCGGTGCCGGCGGCATTGATATTTTGGAGGCCCTCATGGTTGAATTTCCCCGCACTCGCGTGATCATCTTTTCGAGCTATTCAGGCGATGAGAATATTCATCGCGCCATCCAAGCTGGCGCCCGCGCCTATTTGCTCAAGTCTGGATCGCGGATCGAACTGCTCAAAGCCATTCGCGCCGTGCATTCAGGTGATCGATATCTTCCGCAAGAGGTGGCGACGGAACTGGCTCAGCGGTTGGATGGGGCGCAGCTTAGCGATCGCGAGATCCATGTTCTACAACTCGTGGCGCGCGGGCAAACCAACAAGGAAATCGGGGTGGCTTTGAAAATCGCTGAAATTACCGTCAAGCAGCATGTCGGCCATATACTCACCAAACTTGGGGCGAGTGACCGGACCCAGGCTGCCACGCTGGCGCTTCGTCGGGGAATCATCTCGCTCGAATAACAGGCTGGCCTGTTATTGGTGCAGTTCCGCGCCGGAAGCATCCACAATGTGCTTATCCGGTTGCTTGCCCAATTGGGTGGAGATGGTTTTTGAAAATTGCCCAGTGCTTTAGCACTGGGTAACTC
>Ga0007854_10000237_pt1 | contig 38547 bp, 32 predicted proteins | sample CryBogCBH12Aug08_FD_60382 | JGI IMG/M metagenome (GOLD analysis project Ga0007854, IMG submission 60382) | Freshwater microbial communities from Crystal Bog, Wisconsin, USA - CBH12Aug08 | ecosystem: Environmental > Aquatic > Freshwater > Lake | place: Crystal Bog, Wisconsin, USA | collected... | reverse complement strand
TCAGAAATGACCACCGAAAAAAGAGGAGCACGGCGGCAATACGAATTCAGACGCAGAGAGAATATTTTTGACGCGAGGGCAGATGACTAGGAATCTCTCAACTCGTATGTCCAAGACACCCTACGACCTCATTGTTATCGGCGCTGGTCCCGCTGGATACGTCGGCGCGATTCGCGCCGCACAGCTGGGAAAACGAGTTGCTGTTGTTGATTTGGAACGCGGCGGCGGCACGTGCAACAACTGGGGTTGTATTCCGACTAAGGCTCTACTGAAGAACGCGGAACTCTACCACCAGATTACCCACCGGGCAGAGGAATTCGGCTTCAAGATTGGCTCGGTCGAATACGACTGGACCAAGATCATCAAGCGGTCACGAGATGTTTCCGAAAAGGGGTCGGCAGGCCTCGACTACCTTTTTAAGAAAAACAAAATTGATTTTTTACGAGGGGAGGCAAGGCTCGATAAAATCGGCGAAGTAACGGTGAAAGCAGTGGCAGGCAGGGAGGAAACCTATACAGCGAAGAGCATTCTCGTAGCTACCGGCTGTGTCTCCCGCCCGCTCCCCGGCCTGCCCTTTAACGGAAAGACGGTCATCGGATCCAAGGAGGCACTTACACTCCCGGCGCAGCCAAAGTCCATTATCATCATCGGCGCCGGGGCGATTGGCGTGGAGTTTGCCTATTTTTTCAATTCATTCGGCACGAAAGTTACCATCATTGAACTGCTCCCAAACATTCTCCCGCTGGAGGACACTGATGTATCTGTGGTACTTGAAAAGTCATTTTCCAAGCAGGGAATCAGCCTCCTTTTGGGGCACAAGACCGCCAAAACCGAGACCACGACCAAGGGAGTAAAAATTACAACTGCCGATTCAAAAGGGGCGGAGAAAGTAATCGAGGCCGAAGTGGCCCTCGTTGCAATCGGAGTGCAACCACTTCTTCCAGGGGGCAGCCTCACTCTCGGTCTAACGGACCGTGGCTACATCAAAACCAACGACCGCTACGAAACAACCATCAAGGGGGTCTATGCCGCCGGTGACATCATTGGACCACCGTGGCTTGCGCATGTTGCCAGCTACGAAGCCATCCAAGCCATCGAGGGTCTTTACATTCCAGGGTTTAAGCCAAAGAAAGTCAGCATCTTTCCGGGATGTACCTACTGCCATCCCCAAGTTGCAAGTATCGGCCTGACTGAACGTGCAGCTAAAGAAAAGGGGATAAAATACAAGATCGGAAAGTTTGCCTTCATGGCAAGTGGCAAAGCGCGGGCAATCGGAGAGCTTGATGGCTTCGTGAAACTCATTGTTGGCGAGCAGCACGGAGAAATACTCGGTGCACATATCATCGGTGAGTCGGCCACAGAGCTTATTGCCGAGCTTGGGTTGGCGATAAACCTAGAGGCCACCTATGAGGAGCTTATAGCAACCATTCATGCCCACCCGACGCTGAGTGAGGCAGTCCATGAGGCGGCACATGCCACGCAAGGACACGCGATCCATATATAATGATGGGTTAAATCGCACACATTATTCACCCTGTTGTGTGAGCGTAGGCTCTCATCTTCTAAGTAGCTGCTAAAACTGCAGAAGGATTGGGTAAAAACTTTTTTCAAGCGGTATAGAGACAGCCACTATCGATCCACCTAAAGAACACATAGCTTCGATATCTAACCCCGCAGCGCACGAATCTCTGCAGCGCGATCGGTGGACTTGAATACGGAGGTGCCCGCCACCATCACGTCGGCTCCCGCAGCGCGGCAGAGTGCAGCTGTCTCAGGGTTGATACCGCCATCCACCTCAATAAGAAAGTCGAGGCCTAAGACTTTTCGGAGCCGATCCGCCTCCTTGATCTTTTGGAGCATGGAGTGAATAAAGGACTGGCCTCCAAAGCCGGGTTCCACCGTCATAATAAGAAGGATATCAAATCGTCCGAAAAACAGCCGTGCCTGATCGAGTGGGGTATCTGGCTTGATGGAAAGGCCAGCTTTTTTTCCAGCCGCACGGACACGTTCCAGAGTGATGCCTATATCATGATTCGCCTCAAGGTGAGAGGTCACTGAGGCCGCACCTTTAAGGAACAGCTCAAGATATCGGTCGGGGCGCTGGATCATTAGGTGAACGTCAAGTGGGAGGGCAGTATGCCGCCCCGCCGCCGCGACGATCACCTCACCGAAAGAAATGTTTGGGACAAAGTCACCATCCATTACATCGCAGTGGATCCAATCGGCCCCTGCCGCCGTGACGCTCTCGACTTCATCACCCAGCCGCGCGAAGTCACTGGCCAAAATGGAGGGGGCTATGAGCGACGGAGGCATACTCATTTTCTAGCGCGGGAGGAAGGCTTAGGCTATCTCTGAAATAGCCAAACCGCTTAAAACATGAAACTCCTTGCTCGATGCGTCCTGGCGGTGACGTTGCTTGGAATGATTCATGGCCATGCCACACCAACTCCTCCTAGTTCAGTATTTGATCTGAAGGACTGGAAGCTCACGCTTCCTGGACCAATGGAAATAAAGAATCTTCAGGACTACAGTTCCAAATATTTTGACCTGAACGCCGCCGGAGAGATGTGTTTCCATCTGGATGCCTCAGAAAAGGGGACCACACCAAACACCCACTTTGTGCGTGCAGAATTGCGCCATAAGCCAAACTGGAAGACAACAGAACATCACACGATCTCCGCCGAATTCCGAGTTTCCTCACACCTTGATCCGGACAAGGTCACGGTTGTCCAGATCCACGGAATTACACACGACAACAAGGACGCACCCCCGCTGCTACGAGTGGCCGTTGATGACGGGGATCTTGAAGCCCATATCAAGACGGATCTTCTGGGAGAAAAAACGGATAAAATCCTGCTCATAAAAAACCTTGGAACAAATTACGCTACGGTCAATGTAACCCTGGATGGGGGACAACTTCAAATTGCAGCGAACGGAAGCGAAAAGGTTCGGAGAGACATTCCGTTTTGGTCCTATCTCAACTATTTCAAAGCGGGCTGCTATCCGCAATCCAACCAAGGCACAGGCGAAGTCTCTTTTCGCAAGCTGACAACGCGCTGAAATCCATGAATCTAGTGCCTCGAGAGACTCAGTACAGTGACGATGTTCCCATAGACCGGACCAGCGATGCTTTCTTTATGGGTCAAGCGTTGCGCCAAGCCAAAAAGGCTCAAGAGGGAGGGGAGGTACCAATCGGTGCCGTTATCGTAAGGGATGGACGCATCATAGCTCGTGCATGCAATCAGGTGGAGGCGCTAAAGGATGCCACAGCCCATGCCGAGATGTTGGCCATCACACAGGCTGAGAATGCTCTCGGCGATTGGCGTCTCTCGGACTGCGATCTCTATGTTACTAAGGAACCATGTCCGATGTGTGCGGGTGCCATTGTCCATGCGCGCCTACGCCACGTCATCTTTGGTTGTCACGACTTGAGAGGGGGTGCAGCGGGGGGCCTAATCAATATTCTCCAGTTGCCGGGACTCAATCACCAGTGTCAGATCACGGGCGGAGTTCTGGGGAAAGAATCGGGCCAAATGCTAAAGGCGTTTTTTGTATCTCGTAGGAGCGGTGATAAATCAGAAAGCTAAGATGCTGACACAAAAGGCAGCGAAACCAAAAATCAGTTGGTGGATCTTTTCCCCTCAGAACTTTACTTTTCCTGCTTTCCACCGTTGATTGGCAATTCCCCAAAGCGGGACATTTTTCATGCTTAACTGGATTCTTAAAAAAGTTGTCGGGTCAAAAAACCAGCGGGAAGTCCGTCGGATGCTACCATTGGTTGCAAAGATCAACGAAATCGAAACGGGCTTACACTCTCTTTCAGAAGAGGCTCTCCGCGAAAAAACTGCCACATGGAAGGCAGAGCTCACGCAGATCAAGGATCCAGATCTCTTGCAACAGCGGCTTAACGAGCTCATGCCCGAGGCGTTTGCTGTAGTGAAGAATGCCGCCCGCCGCATCTGCGGGATGCAGTTTACGGTCTGCGACCAGCCTGTCACATGGAACATGGTCCACTTCGATGTACAGCTCATCGGCGGCATGGTGCTTCACAAGGGGCGCATTGCCGAAATGGCAACGGGCGAGGGCAAGACTCTTGTGGCAACGCTTGCGGTCTATCTCAACGCACTCACCAATCGCGGTGTCCATGTTGTCACCGTGAACGACTATCTCGCCCGGCGTGATGCCGAGTGGATGGGACAGCTTTACGGATTTCTAGGGCTTTCCACCGGCATTATCCAGCATGACCAGTCTCCCGAGGAGAGGCGCGCCCAATACGAGTGTGACATTACTTACGGGACCAACAGTGAGTTCGGATTCGACTACCTTCGCGATAACGGAATGGCCACCAGCCGAGAACAGCAGGTTCAGCGTGGCCACTACTTCGCCATTGTCGACGAGGTAGACTCCATCTTGATCGACGAAGCCCGCACCCCGCTAATCATCAGCGGGCCGGCCACAGTTTCTACGCATCAATACGATCGTTTCAAGCCGCTCGTTGAGCAGCTCGTCCGAAAGCAGACGGCCCTTGTCAATCGTCTCATTGCCGAATCGAAAGAGCTCCTAGAGAGGGGGGAGAAGGAGAAGGCGGGTCTTGCTCTTTTCAAGGTCAAGATCGGCCAACCTCGCAACAAGGGACTCCTGCGAGCGATGGAGGATCCGGAACTCCGCCGACTTACCGACAAAGCCGAACTATCGTTTTATCAGGATACTTCCAAAGATGCCCTCGTTGCCCTCAAGGAGGAACTCTTCTTCACGATCGAGGAGAAGCAGCAGGAAGCAGATCTTACTGAACTGGGGCGCAACTTCCTCAATCCCGACGATCCCAACGCCTTTGTTCTGCCGGATCTTCTTACAGAGTTTGCTGACATTGAGACCAACGCTGCTCTGAGTGAAGATGAAAAGGGCGCGCAGAAAGCAGCCCGTCAGCAGCACTGCGACACATCCGCAGAACGGATGCACAACATCGCACAGCTATTGAAGGCCTACTGCCTCTACGAAAAGGATGTCGAGTATGTTGTAGAGGACAACAAGGTGGTCATCGTCGACACATTCACGGGACGCAAAATGGCAGGCCGACGCTGGAGCGACGGGCTTCATCAAGCGGTAGAGGCCAAAGAGGGAGTCCAGATCGACAGGGAAACACAGACGATGGCCACAATTACCATCCAGAATTATTTCCGTCTCTACGAGAAACTCTCCGGAATGACAGGCACGGCGGAGACCGAGGCGAACGAGTTCCACGACATTTACGGTCTCGATGTCACGGTCATTCCGACGAACCGCAAGGTCGCGCGCCTCGACGAAAACGACCGTATTTACAAGACCCGCCGCGAGAAAATGGCCGCGGTCATCGACGAGATCAAAGTTTCCCACGGTCGCGGTCAACCGATACTAGTCGGCACCGCCAGCGTTGAGGCCTCCGAAGTCTTGAGCCGCATACTCAAGCGGGAACACATCCCGCATACCGTCCTAAATGCAAAGTTTCACATGCAGGAGGCTGAGATCGTTTCCAGAGCGGGGCTCCGTGGGGCAGTGACGATTTCGACCAACATGGCGGGGCGAGGTACAGATATCAAACTCGGGGAGGGGGTTTCCGATCTCGGAGGGCTATTTGTTCTTGGCACCGAGCGTCATGAATCGCGCCGTATCGACCGCCAGCTCCGCGGACGCTGCGCGCGTCAGGGGGACCCGGGCCGCTCCCGTTTCTATATCAGCTTCGAGGATGACCTCATGCGTAACTTCGGTGCTTCTGACCGCATGACCAAGATAATGGAGACCTTCGGCATGAAGGAGGGTGAGGAATTGGAGCACCCATGGCTCAACCGCAGCGTTGAGACCGCCCAGAAACGTGTCGAGCAGAGAAACTATCTCATGCGCCGCCGAACCCTTGAGTTCGATGATGTCATGAACCAACAGCGGGAAGTCATCTATGGCTATCGAAACGAGGTCATGGATTCGGAGAACCCTCGTACTCTCATCCACGAAGTCATCCACGAAGTCGTGCCAAAGAAAGTCTCGGCATTCCTCACCAGCGAAAATGACTCCGAGCCGGATGTTGCGGGACTACTCCAGTGGGTTAATACCACCTTCCCCGTCGGACTTACCGCCGAGAAGTGCGCCTTCGGCAGTCGAGATATTGAGGACAATGGGAAGTTCCTCGCTGCGACCCTTGTCGACGCCTACGATAGGAAGGCTGCGATCGAGGATGCCGCAGCCCGCAGCGGACTCGAGAAGTATGTCATTCTTAATGCGGTGGACCGCCTCTGGCAGGAGCATCTCTATGCCATGGATGGACTTCGTGAGGCAGTTTATCTGCGCGCCTACGGCCAGAAAGACCCTCTCACCGAATACAAAACCGAGGCCTATGTTATGTTCGTCGAGCTCATGGAGAGCATCAAGAATGAGGTTCTGAACAATCTTTTCCGCAGCACCACGAACCTACAGGCCTTCGAGCAATTGCTCGCCTCCCTTCCGCGTCATCTCATGCAACGCGACTTGCTTGAGCCGCCAGGTCCGGGAGGACAACCGAGCGTATCGGCTCTTCCCCCAGCAGGACTTGCTGAAGCCGACATGGGATTTGAACAGGCAATACAGAAGGCACCGATACAAAAGGCGGCACCGAAGGCGGGAAGGAATGATCCGTGTCCTTGCGGTAGTGGCAAGAAATTCAAAAACTGCTGTGGCCGTACCTCCTAGCGGTGGTGACTTTCAATCCATTTACAGCGGAAGATGAGGGTTGGTTCCGGAGGGTGTGACTCCACCTTGGGATGGCGTTGGTGCGCCACTAGGCTTTGCCGCCAATGGTAAAGGTGGGCGGGACTCAGGGTGTAAGGGAAGAGGCTGACTCCGATAGGCATCAACAAGGCCCTGAGCAACGGCCTCCGCATATTCATGGTAGATACTCGGACGTTGCTGGCCACCGATCATTTTTAACCCGACGTAGTCGCCTGCGATAAGCCGCTGAAGAGTGACAGGCTGATTCATAAAATAAGGTTCGGTGACAACGACTGGACCGTCATGTTCTCTGTTTAAAAGCAGGTTGCGGGCTACAACATAGGGACTCCCTGCGATGGCACGGGTTGTCTTGGAGTTTCCGTATAGAACGGGAGGAAACCCAGTCATTTCCTTGAGCCGACTGGAGATGGCAAGAGCCACTCGTTCTTCCGTCGGAGTGACATTCTGGAGGAGTTTAGTCAACAGTCTCAAGCGCTGCCGCGGATCGCTAGTCAGCTCAGTGGCGGTATATGCACCCTCGACAAATAGGATATTACGGTTGGTAGAGGCCAATCTTTGCACGCGACTTGCCGAGGTGGCGTCGAATTGCAGGATAATAGTGATGTCAGGGTGCATCGTTTGGCGTGCGTTCGCAGCACGGGAGCGGGCTTCCAAGTTTTTTGTGAGTAAAATATCGGCGACAATCCGTTGATAAATGGGATCGGATTTTCGGACATTTCTCGTCCGCGCATGAAAGGAGGCAGAGAGAATGTAGGAATGTTCAGATAGCACTTTCGGGACAATCGGGGCCACATCCGCAACACTTAGGCCGCTAACAGGTTCCGTGCGGTCGCGGGTAACAAAAACTTCTGCACCAAGCTGACGAAGCCGCATCTCAAGAACCCTTGACACATTCAGGTTCAGGTCGCCCTCCTGAATCCATCCGTAGCCTTTGTAATAGGAGGAGCGATCCTCGATGGCGCCCCAGCGCCCTCCGATGTCAGCAGGATCAACGACCACCCGCAGGCCGGCAAGGGGTGCCCCCGATTCTTCATGGGTAAAGATCGGTGGCGAAGGGGTTGACGATGAGGAGGTAGCCGAGGTTGGCGCCGCCGTAGAGAAGGGAATGGTTGCAAGCAGAACCTTCCGGTCCGCAGAAGAAAAAACACTCAGTTCCCGGTCTGTGATGGTCAAAAAGGGAGCAAGATTCAGCCCCGGATCAAACACGTCCTTCAACCGTTCTTCAAATTGGTCGCGAGTCAGTGTTCCGCCATATTTGGCAAGCTCCCTCCACTCATCAGGAGACGGGTCCTGAAGCAGGTCGGTTGGCAGAACAGCGGCATCAGCGATTTGAAGCAGGCCGAAGGAAACGGTCGCAAGCAGCGAGGTGATAATGACGCCCATAATGTGAAAACTCCACAGGCAAAAGAACCTTTTCAATCTGCCTTCTGCAAGGTTGATCAGAAAGCAGGGCAGGCAATCCACGCCGCCCGAAGAACACCCCTTTGCTTTATGGGCCGTCAGTCCATTCTGAATTCCTCCAGCAGAAATTCCTCCAGCTCTTGCATTGCCGAGGCGAGCAGATCGTGGATTGACGAGCGATGGAGAGTTGTCAGCGCGTTGGCTACCCGGTGTGCAAGGGATCGGTTTGGATTCGTCTCTGCGACCTGCGTGATGAGCTCATTTATACGGGCGATGCGGGAGCGTGCCTCGCGGATTTTTTCCATGGCAGCAAGCTCCGAAATCTCACCAGACTCAACGCCGAGAAGCTGGCGGCAGCAGAAGAGTCGGCAACGTAGCGGTCGTTGGTCGTAGATCTTGCAAGAACAGACGCCCTGGGATTCTCTGTGTGCGGAGCAGGGCTGAAGGAAAAACTCCACGCCCTTCTTCCGACGAAGCTTGATGCCCAGCGAGGCAATCCGGCGGGCGGAATCGCCGGATTTAAGTTCTACAGAATGGAACAAAGTTCCGTCGCAACACATCCCACAGGTGGTACAGAGTTGGGCGTAGGATTCGGGCATGGAATGAGTGCGGGAACCAACTCTAGGGAATGGCTGATGAAGAGCTCCATTACATTCGGATCGCTTCCGCTCTTGCCCTCTTCCTCAGTGTACCGTCATTCTGGATTCTATGGAGGCGACAGATACATATTCAAACATTCTTGGGGTAATTGTCCGCGCGGCTGATTCCATAGGCGTAGCTATTCTGGTGATCGGATTGTTTTTGGCGGCGATTCTGGCAGTGCGAACCTGGAAGACATCCGGAGACGGCGCCCTTGCCTATTCTGTCCTCAGAAGAACACTGGGAGGTGCCATTCTGGCTGGACTTGAAGTTCTGGTTGCCGGGGATTTGATCCGCACCGTTGCCGTCGACCCGACGCTCGACAATGTAATTATTCTCGGAATCATCGTCATTATCAGGACTTTCCTCTCTTTTTCCTTGGAGATCGAGATTGATGGAACTCTGCCATGGCGCCGAGCGCTCACCCAATCAGGGGCCTCGGTCATAGCCGACGCCGTTCGCAGATCGGGTCAGACGAAGGAATGTCTGGGAGATTAGCAAAGGAACCTAATCACGCGAATAAGCAGATCCTATTGGCATTCTTTCGGCAGAGCCTGATACTGCATCATGAAAGGCGTCGAGATGATCAAGCTCCTACTCCTCCTTCTGCTTTCGGTTTCGATCAGTAGGGCCGACTCAGGGACGGTCAAGAATGGTGGGACCGTCTTCCTAAAAGATGCTGAGAGCTACGTGGGACAGGCTCCAATGCTTCCCAAAGCAAAGCCGACAGCCTCCCCGAGCCCGAAAATAACCCCCACGCCGGCACCCACTCCGGCCACCAGCGACCCCGAAGATTCGGAAAATGCTGTCGCAGAAAAAAGTTACCCTCCTGCCATCATACACCGATCGAGCATAAATGTTGGCCAGCAAATTCCTGTCCCGACGCAGTATTCTCCACCACAGATCGTTCAAGGACGAAATGCCGCATACACTGTTATTCCGGCCACACCCACAGCTTTTGGAACGATTCAGACGGGCACAACATCGGAGACCGACGGATCGGGAAATACTAGCTTCCGCGACACACAATTAAACGGATTCGTGAATTACGGAAGTCCGATCCGAACATTGACGCCGGTGGTAAACCCAGCGGGACAGCCGATGGGCACAAAGGTCATCACTGTTTCGCCAAACCGCATCCTTGCGCCGGTGACCACCACCATCCAGATGAGTCAGTAACTCACCCCAAGCCCAATCGTTCCATCACGGTATTGAAGGACATGCCCTCTATCTCGATGATCTTCCTACAGGAGGAGTCACCCTTCAGCAGACGGACTGAACGTTTGTGAAGGCCGAGGAATTCAGAGAGAAATGAACACAATGCAAGGTTTGCTCTTCCCTCAATGGGAGGGGCTTGAATCCTTACCTTAAGGACCCCGTCCAGCACCCCTACAATTTCACTTCTGGAGGCATTCGGGACAGCCTTGATTTCCAGACGACATATCTCCATCAATGGTGGGGCAGCATTTTCAGACCAGACCTTCGAGCAGCTTCTCGTGGAGACCGTCGAAGGCACCATTACTCAGCACGACGATAACATCCCCCGACTTCAAGAGAGGACGAAGTTGCTTCACGATGGAGGCTGCTGACGGTTCATGGAATGCCACTTGACCCTGCTTCTGTAGATCGGCGACAAGGCGCGTAGTGTCGAGGCGTTCTTCCGGCTTGAGTTCTGCAGCGCGGTTGACCTCGCCGATGACAACACCATGCGCGGAGGCGAAGGAGCAGGGCAGTTCGTGTTGAAAGATGGAGCGCCGGGTGGTGTTCGAACGAGGTTCGAAGATCGCCCAGAGACGAGAACCTGAGTAGCACTTTGCAAGCCCCTCTAAGGTCTGACGAATAGCTGAGGGATGATGGCCAAAATCATCGATGATGGTAATGCCGTTCACAACGCCGCGAACTTCCTGCCGCCGTTTGATCCCCTCGAACTTAACTAGTGCCTCTCGAATTGTCTTGGTTGAGATCCCATAGAAATGGGCTGCCGAAATCGCCATGGCAGCGTTGCGGAGGTTGTGCTCCCCAGTCATCGGAAGCTCAAACTTTTCGCCGAACAACTCAAAGCCGCAACGCGCATCTCTCTGCCAAGGGTGCAGAATTCGGTTGCCTGAGTTCTCCGAGAACCCGACCTCGACGATCGGTGAGGGACAATTCCGAGCTACATCGAGACAGTTTGGGTCGTCCCCGTTGATGAGTACCATACCCTCGGAGGGGATGACATTCAGAAGGCGGCGGAAGCTCTGCTTGATTGCGTCGAGGTCCTTGAAAATGTCGGCGTGGTCAAACTCGATGTTGTTGATTACGACAAGTTCGGGGAGGTAGTGGAGAAACTTGGAACGCTTATCAAAGAAGGCCGTGTCGTATTCGTCTCCCTCTATAACGAAATGGCGAGAAGAGGAGGCGTCGCGGAGACAGGCGCCCTGACCGAGGTTGGCAGGGAGGCCGCCGATAAGATAGGAGGGTGTTTTTCCTGCGAATTCGAGGATCCACGCTGTCAGCGAGGTAACGGTCGTCTTACCGTGGGTGCCGGTAATGACAATGTTATGCCGCCCGCGCAGGAAATTGGCTCGCAGCACCTCGGGCAGGGAGGCGTAGTTAAGTTTCCTGTTGAGAACGGCCTCGACCTCCGGGTTGCCGCGCGAGATGGCGTTGCCAACGACAATAACCGCATCTTCCTTGGGAAGGTTTTCGGAACGAAAGCCCGGAACAAACGCAATCCCCCGCGAGGCGAGAAAATCGCTCATCGGAGGGTAGGCTCGGTCATCAGAACCCGAGACCTTCCATCCCTGATCCTTAAGGGCCGCCGCCACGGCTCCCATTGCCGTGCCACAGATGCCGATAAAATGAATGCGTCGAGCGGACGTCGTCATGAAAGCACAGCCGAGAACCAGTGGGGAGAGGTAACAGGCATGGCCTAGTAAACATCCTTGAGGTAGCGTCTAGCCTTCTTTAGTTCATCGACATAGATTGCGGCTTCCTCGGGGGATTTGGCGCCAGCCATTTCTATGACCTGATGCAACGCCTTATCGACATCTTTCGCCATGCGGGAGGCATCGCCACAAACATAAAAGTAAGCCCCTTTCTCCAACCAATCGTAAAGCGCCTGAGCATTCTCCAACATGCGGTGCTGGACATAGATTTTCTCCGCCTGATCGCGGGAGAAGGCAACAGAGAGGTGATGGAGGACCCCCTCCTTTTGGTAAGCCTCAAGCTCCTCCCGGTAGAGAAAATCGGTGGAGGCCTTCTGGTCACCGAAGAAAAGCCAGTTTCCTCCTGTCGCCCCGGTGGCCTTGCGCTCCTGCAGAAAGGCTCGGAAGGGAGCGATGCCGGTTCCTGGCCCGACCATAATAACTGGAGCCGAGCGATCCTCCGGCACGCGGAAGTGCCTCGCTGTGTGGACAAATACGGGCACCGGAACCGTATCGGCACGGTCGGCGAGGAAGGAGGAGCAAACACCCTCACGCGTGCGGCCGTAACTCTCGTAGCGAACGACGACAACGGTCAGATGGACGCTCTGGGGATGGGCTTTCGGCGATGAGGCAATGGAGTAGAGACGTGGCTGGAGTTTGCGCAGCACCATGACGAACTCCTCGGGAGTGAACCTAGCGTCTGGATATTCGAGAAGAGGATCAATCACATCTCGGCCCCAGAGATAGGAATCGAGGTCGGCCTTGCCCTCGGGCGTTGACATCGGCAAGAACTTGGCTGCCGCTGGAGCTTTTCCGGCGATTGCGGAAAGAAGCTTCTTGTCCGGTGCCGTGATCACATAATGGCAGGACAGCGCTTCACGAACCGTGACGGGATTACCGTGGGGATCGGAGACCGGTTCGTCACCATCAAAGCCGAGCACGGAGAGCAGTTCATGGACGAGAGCGGAATTGTTCGTCGGGAACACGATCAGCGAATCTCCAACCTCGTAGCCGAGACCAGAGCTGCTGATATCGACCTCTAGGTGTCGTGTGTCCTTTGCCGAGCCGGGCCCGGTTAACTTGCGATTAATCCCAAGTCTAGCCGGAAAGGGATTTTTACGAGAATAGGGTGAGGAGGATTCGACAGACATGAGCCGGAAGTAAAAAGTAATTAGTGCTCTTGGGGCAAGGCTTCGTGAGCAAAAAATGAAGCCTTCTGGCCTAGCCTAGGTTTTTCTTTCCAAGTTCTTCTAAGAGAATCTTGTTCATCCGGATGCCTCCCAGGAAGTTTTCAATCAATAAGTTTTCATCCGGCGAGTGAATTCTGGAGTCGGGATTGGCAAGGCCAAGGAGATACGAATTAACCCCAAGAATCTCCCTAATGTCAGCTAGGATTGGGATGCTGCCGCCATCCCGGAGCATAATGGGTTCGGCCTCGAAAGCAGCAGCCAGAGCCTTGCGTGCGGCGACACCGTCGGAAGAGTGAGGATCCGATTGATAGGGGGCGCCGTAGTGTCCGGAGATGATCTCCAGCACAACGCCAGGCGGGGTCTGCCCACGCAGGAATTTCTCGGCAGCTTCCAAAATGAGAAGGGGATCCTGATCGGCAACAAGGCGGAAGGTAAGCTTAGCAAAGGCGTCTTTTGGGAGGACGGTTTTCGTTCCCAGTCCCTGATAGCCACCGCCCATGCCGTTCACTTCTGCGGTTGGGCGGGCGCCGATCCGTTCGATGGCTGTAAAGCCCCTCTCTCCCACGAGTTCGGTGACCCCGGCGAGCTCCTTGATCGCAGACTCGCCTCCGGATGCTGCTTCAAGTGCCGCCGCAGCAACCCGTTCCCAGGGAGTAAGGGAACGGACGGCATCGTAAAAACCGGGTATGCGTACACGACCCGCGTCATCATGTAACGAAGCAAGAAGCCTCGCCACAACCGTGGCAGGGTTGGCCACGGCTCCGCCGAAGAGACCGCTGTGAAGATCTCGGGCGGGTCCGTGCACGATGAACTCCATGGCTGCAATTCCGCGCAGTGCGTAAGTGATGGCTGGCCTGTTCCCGGGGGCCATGGCAGTATCTGAGATTACTGCAAGATCACACGAAAGCTCGCCTCGGTGCGCGGACAGGAACGACTTTAGGTTTGGACTGCCTATCTCCTCTTCCCCCTCTACAAGAAAAATGACGTTAACTGGAAGGCTGCCTTTCTCACGCAGGGTCTGGGAAACGCCGAGAATGTGGGCGAGGATCTGGCCCTTGTTGTCCGCGGCACCGCGACCGTAGATCCTTCCTTCCGAGACCCTTGGTTCGAAGGGGGGAGTCGTCCAGCTTTCAAGTGGGTCGGGGGGCTGCACATCGTAGTGGCCGTAAATCAACACAGTCCGCTTGGACGGATCGTGTTGAGAGGAAGCCACCACGACTGGAGAGCCCGGGGTGGCGTGGATGGAGGCCCCGAGACCGGAAGAGGACAACTTCTTGCATAACCACCCAGCACAGGCTTCAAGGTCGGAAGCACACAGCGGGTCTGTTGAAATGCTTGGGAATCGCAGGAAAGACTTAAGATCTTCCAAGGGATTCTGCGGCGTGCTCATTGGGGAACAGTAGCAGCTTCAGTCGTCTGAGCGAACATCCCTTGAACTGGATTCCAGCAAGGAGAACTTTCCCGCTACCAACACTACAAAAAAGGTCAGGGTGACAAGAGGCTTGAACCAGATTTTGGTTAGTGCGTAGGTGAAACCATACGAATCAACCGCTAGGAGAAGGCAGAAGAGAACAAGAAGGCTTCCTCTTGGCACATTTCCTGAGAGGAAGTCGCGCGCTGCCAGAAGAGCGGAGAACCCGACAAGGATGACATAGGAGTTTTCCTCAGTACGCGGATTGAACAGCATCAGATAGAGGGCTGAAAGCAGGAGCACACCGAAGGACTGAAGGACCTGATCTCCCCGAAAACTTCGCATCAGAGACAGGGAGAGAAGCAGTGTGACGAACGAAGCAAGGGCGCGGATCCCGGATATTATGGCGGGTGAGGGGTGAATATCCCAGTGCCATAGCATCCCAAATAGATCGCTGAAATTTTCTTTGACCAATGGCTGGCCGGCGAGGACGAACTTGCTCCAGAAATGATGATATTCTCCGGACACGTAAGCGGTGCTCGGATGAAGATATGCGACCACAAGGCAGAGGATAAACCCACCCAGCAGGCGTGGACGCAGAGGAGGAAAACATGCGGCGGCAAGAAGTGTGGGAGCGAGGGCGATTGGCTTGAGCATGATGGCTAGGAGAAGCCAGAGCGTTGCGAGGTTCCATCGACGATGGGACAACTCGGCAACGGTGAGAAGCAGCAATCCCGCGAGGGGCAGATTCACCTGGCCATCCTGCGCGCTCGCGCACGAGGCTGGAATAACCAGTAGTGTCGCGACGAGAAAAAGGCGTTCTTTTCGGGCGGGATCCAACAGGCGGGCGACTCGCCATAGTCCTGCAGCAAGGAGCGCAAGGCCAGTGAAACGCCAGAGGGGTTCTCCAAGCCGCTTGGGCAGTAACCGGTAAGGCGTGTAAATCATCGCCTCCTGCGGGAGGTAGAGATAGCCGATCTGACTCATGTTGTAGGGGCTTTCTTTGCCCGCCCACCACTTCTCCGAGGCCGTGCGGTATTCTGGGGTGACGGTGTGACGGTCTGGCTGGATCGCAACGATCAAACCGACAATGAGGGCGAAGAGAAGCCAGACACCTGCCGCCAGCCGCAAGGCCTTTCGTGGCTCAATGTTTCTCAATGCTTTTGAAGGATTCAATCGTTTTCGGAAGGTTGGTGGATTTGGCAAGAGAGCGCAACCCGTGTTGCATGGTGTTCGAATCCGGGAACAGTCCTAAATTCCTTTCCTTTATGGAAGCCCTTCTAAGGGGAGGATGAGGGAAGTTCCTTGTCTCGGAGGACGATCTTTTCCAACCTTAGCGGGAGATGTCATTTCTCCAAACTGTTTACGCTAAGCTGCGACGTCATCCCAAGAGGATTGTTTTTCCCGATGGTAGTGATCCGCGCGTGATTCGTGCGGCACGCATGTTCAATGATCGCGAACTAGGTGTGGGGGTCCTGATCGGAAAGCGCGAGGAGATCCAGAGTGTGGCTCGGGCCAATAACGTTTCTCTGGAGAAGGTGGCGATTGTGGACCCGGAAAACTCCGCCGAGATGCCACGATTCCTGTATCTGGCTGCAAGCCTCGAGCGTTATCGCAAGAACGCTGCCGGCGATCTGCGCAATGTCCTGCTTAACCCGAACTATTTTGCTGCCATGATGCTCCAGAATGGAATGGTGGATGGCCTTGTGGGCGGGGTGAATTCCTATTCAGGATCGCTTTTTCGACCATTGCTTCAGCTCATAAAGCCTCTTCCCCATGCGTCGGTGGTTTCAAGTGCGATGGTGGTGGAGTTGCAAAGGAGCGAACTCGGAGACAATGGCGTTCTATTCTTCGCGGACTGCGGTGTGGTGCCCGAGCCCACAGTCGACCAACTTGCAACAATCGGCGTTCAGACCGGGCTTCTGGCGAGGCAGGTTTTCGGCAGCAGACCCCGGGTTGCATTCCTGAGTTTTTCCACCCACGGCAGCTCCTCCCATCACGCTGCCTCAAAAATGGCTGCCGCTGCGGCACTGGCCCGAGATCTTGCACAGAAGGTCAGCGGGACGGCCGGTCTCGATGTCCCGATGGAAATCGATGGAGAATTGCAGGGGGACACGGCGATCGTCCCGGCTGTTGCCAAGATCAAGCTGCCGGAGAGCATGGTTGCCGGAAGGGCGAACGTCCTCATATTCCCGGATTTGAATTCCGGCAATATAGCGGCGAAACTCGTCCAGTATCTTGCGGGAGCCAAGGTTTACGGGCAGATTGTCTTGGGTCTGACGCGTCCTGCTGCGGAACTTTCGCGCGGCACGATGAGCGAGGACATCGTCTCGGTGGCCGCGCTCATCGGTCTTCAGGCAATTGAATATCGGAAGCTCTATCCCTTGGCCGAAGACCCGATGGGCGGGGTGAAGTGAACACGGTCACTCCGCGCCTTTTCATTGCCGCAACTGAGCAGAATACCGGCAAGACCACCACGGCCATTGGGCTCTACCATGCCCTGCGGTCGCGTTATGAGCGCATAGGATTCATCAAGCCAGTCGGGCAGCGATTTGTCGAAGTGGAAGGACACCGCGTGGACGAGGACAGCCTCCTGATACGAGATACCTATGGTACCCAAGTCCCAATTGAGGCGATGAGCCCCATTGCGGTGGAACCCAACTTTACTCGCCGCTACATCCATGGGGCGAATCACGAGGCGCTTGTTCGCCGGATTCGCCATGCTTTTGACCGGGCCTGTTGGGAAAAAGATTTTACGCTAATCGAGGGAACCGGCCATGCTGGAGTGGGCTCTGTCTTCGATCTTTCCAATGCGAAAGTTGCAGGCGTTCTTGATGCCAAGGTGCTGCTGATAACTCCGGGAGGTGTCGGGAGGCCGATCGATGAGGCAGCTCTCAACATGGCTCTCTTTGACAAGGCTGGTGTTGAGGTGATCGGAGTGGTCATGAACAAGGTGCTTCCCCAAAAAATGGAGGAGATTGCCGAAGTTGCCCGCAAGGGTTTCCACCGGCTTGGCCTTGAACTCCTCGGGATGGTTCCACATGTCGAAATGCTTGAGTTTCCAACGTTGGAACAAATCCGCGAGGCACTCCATGCCGAGGTTCTTTACGGTGAGCCCCGTCTCTCTCGCCATGCTGGGCGTGTTGTTATTGGCGCGATGAGTGCAGCTCACGCATCAGCCCAATTTTCTCCCGAGACGCTGCTTGTCATTCCCGGAGACCGCGAAAACATTCTCGCAGAGGCGCTGCGGTCCGCAGACCGGCTTGCAGGAGTGGTGCTTTCAGACGGACTTCGGCCCTCCGGGGAGGTTGCGGCTCTTATGGAAGGGGCCGGCTTGCCGGTTATTCTCTCCTCTAGGGATTGCTACCGGATTGCAAGCTGCGTCCATTCGATGACCGTCAAGATTCTTCCCGCTGATCACTCCAAAATTTCTCGGATTCAAGAGATGATCGGTTGCGGGCTAAACGTGGAGAGAATCCTCGAAAAAATCGGTGAAGTCTAAGACGTAAAAACTCCCCCGGAGTCGACGGATGAAACTAGATCCTACTTGTCTGCGAAGGCTTCCGATGCTACCATTTCATTACTATGGCCTACACACTTCCCGCTCTCCCCTATGCCTTCGACGCCCTTGAGCCGCATATCGATGCTCGGACAATGGAGATCCATCATGACAAGCATCACGCTGCTTACATCAATAACGTCAACAATGCCCTGAAAGACCATCCGGAACTGGCAGCCAAGCCAGTCAACGATCTCATCGCCGATCTTTCCTCCGTTCCCGAGGGGATTCGCAACGCCGTCCGGAATAACGGTGGCGGACATTCCAACCATACCTTCTTCTGGGAGATCATGGGCCCCGGCAAGGGAGGAGCACCCGTCGGAAAGTTAGCCGAGGCAATCACCAAGAACTTCGGAACATTCGACGATTTCAAAACGAAGTTTGAAGCGGCAGGGGTCGGCCGTTTTGGGAGTGGATTTGTCTGGCTCATCGTTAATAAGCAGGGAGCGCTGGAGATCGTCTCCACGCCCAATCAGGACAGTCCAATCATGGATGGTAACAAGCCAGTCATTGCCAACGATGTCTGGGAACACGCCTACTACCTCCATTACCAGAACCGTAGGCCCGACTATTTGAAGGCTTGGTGGAACGTGGTCAACTGGGACCATGCGGAGCAGAACTACCAGAACGCACTCAAGTAGTACTTCCCTCTCCTCTCAAAACCCCCCGCCCGATGGGACGCGGGGTTTTCTGGTTGATCGGGTGCCCAGGCTGCCCAGTCGCGGAAGAAAACGGCCCTTGCCAGAATAGTCCCCTATACCTGTTGGGCGGCAACTGCTTCCCTTGCGGCGCGATCAGCAGCCACCAATTGATCCAACGTGGGGTGGTCTACGAACGGGACAACATCCATCGCGTACTCCACACATTTCCAGATGCCAGAAAAACTGATTTTTTTCTCGAGAAATGCATCTACGGCCGTCTCGTTAGCTGCATTGAGGACGGCGGGGAGGGTTCCCCCCAAGGTTCCTGCCCGGCGTGCTAGGTCGAGCGAGGGGAAAAGATCCATACGTGGGGCCTCAAAGTCGAGATGTCCTAGCGCGGAAAGATTGAGGGGGGCGCACGGACCAGCAAAGCGTTCCGGATAGGTCAGCGCGTATTGGATGGGGAGGGCCATGTCGGTCGAACTCATCTGCGCAAGTACGGAACCATCCACGAATTCTACCATCGAGTGGACAATGCTCTGAGGATGGATCAAGACATCAATTTTCTCCATGGGAACGCCAAAAAGCCACTTTGCCTCGATCATTTCGAGTCCCTTGTTGAAAAGAGTTGCGGAGTCGATCGAGATCTTCCTGCCCATCGTCCAGGTCGGATGGCGCAACGCCTGCTCCGGCGTGACCGTGGCAAGGTCGGCGCGGCTGGCTTTACGGAATGGTCCTCCGGAACAGGTCAGGATCAAGCGCCGTACCGACGAGGGAACCTGTCCCTCCAGACACTGGAAGATGGCGTTGTGTTCACTATCAACAGGCAGGACTCGGCTCCCCATGCGTTCGGCTGTCGCCATCACCAACTCGCCGGCCATAACGAGGATTTCCTTGCTGGCAACAGCCAAGTCCTTGTCGGCTTCCAATGCGCGGAGCGCCGGTTTTAACCCAGCCGTGCCTACAATGGCCACGAGCACGAGATCGGCTTCGGGTAGTGAGGCCAACTCCTCGAGGCCCTCCTCTCCGTGAAGGATGCGGCGTCCGCTCAATGCGGAACGCAAAGTTGCAGCAGCTTGATCGCCGCCCGCGCAGAGTTGTGCCGTAGGAAATTCGCGGGCTAGTTCCAGAAGGCTCGTCACATTGTTCCGTCCGGAGAGACCGACAATTTCAAATTGTTCCGGCATGTTGCGAACGACCCGCAGAGTACTTTCGCCGACCGAGCCAGTCGCACCCAAAACCACGATGCGTTTTTTCTTCATGGAAGGCAGACCATGTTTCCATCAGTGGGGAGTAGGAACTGAAGGAGAAAGTAAAATAAAGGGAGAGTGAAGAGAAGGCTGTCAATGAGGTCGAGGCCTCCACCGATGCCGGGTAGGGCCTGACCGGAGTCCTTGGTACGAAGAGACCGTTTCAGAAGCGATTCGGCTAGATCGCCGCCGATACCTGCCACGCCAATGAGCAGCGATAAGGAGCAAATCATCCAAAGAGGGAAAGGGGGAAGATGTGATCCCAACATGCGGAAAATCCCGAACCCCGTAAGTACGGCTAGAAGGAGCGCCCCTCCGATCCCCTCCCATGTTTTTTGTGGACTGATGTTAGGAAAGCAGGGGGTTTTGCCAAAAAGGCTACCACACAGGAAGGCACCAACATCGGTGAACTTTGTCACCGCCACCACAAAAACGACCAGATACTGGCCGGTCGTGCACCCTTGGGCATCGCGAGGAGTCAGGTAAAGCAACTTTGCCACAAACAGGAAGAGCCAGGGAATATAGACCACCCCGAAAAAAGAGAAGGCTATCGCCTCTGCCGTCGGCTTTCCCGGATTGTTGCGGCCGAATTCCCTGAGAAAAAGAGCAAGGATGAAGAAGGCCAGAAGGGCTGCGTCCACAGCGAAGATTTCGCCTCCTCCTTGGACCAGTGGCATGGCCATGGCCGGCCGCCGCAGAAGCCAGAAATTTAGACAAAGCAGTAGACAAGCAGCTCCCATGCCCATCCCGCGGTGATGTGCAATCCCTCCCGCCTTGAGTAGGGCAAAATATTCCCAGAGAACCCCCAATGAGGGGAAGGCTATCATCAGCAGGAAAGCGGGCTCGGACTTTGTCCAGCATGCCGCAACGATGACCATCCAGATGATGATCGTACTCAGGGTGCGTGCAGGAAAAGATGGGGGAAGCTGTTTCATCCGGCCCGCCAAAGGTAGAAATACCCCCCGGAAAGGCAAGCCGCCGTTTTCCGTTTGCTCAGGACCAAGGGAGGGTTACCCTAATGTTTTCACCAAAACACCAACCCACTTACCTTCACCAACCATGCCGAAAGACGACGTACCCGCCGCAGAGAAACCCGCTGACAAAGCTGCCGCCGCACGCGCTAAAAATCTGGATCTTGCTATTCAGGCGATCGCCAAAGACTACGGTGATGGTGCCATCATGCGTTTGGGAGGGGAGGGATCTCGGGAGATCAAGACGATACCGACGGGCAACCTCCTTATCGACCGAGCGCTAGGCGTCGGCGGATTTCCACGCGGTCGCATCATCGAGGTCTTCGGTCCTGAGTCCTCCGGCAAAACCACCCTCACCCTCACCGTTGTGGCTCAGGCGCAGAAGCGCGGTGGAGTTGCTGCTTTTATTGATGTCGAGCACGCGCTCGATCCTGGCTACGCCCGCAAACTTGGCGTGAACCTCAAGGAACTCCTCGTTTCCCAGCCCAGCTCCGGAGAAGAAGCACTCAGGATCTGCGAAACCCTTGTCCGATCGAACGCCGTTGATGTCGTTGTGCTTGATTCCGTCGCCGCGCTGGTCACCAAGTCGGAACTGGAAGGGGAGATCGGGGATTCCGTTGTCGGTGCCCAAGCCCGTCTTATGAGCGCCGCCATGAGAAAGCTGACAGCCTTCATTTCCAAGGCCGACACATGCTGCATATTCACCAACCAGATCCGCGAAAAAATCGGTGTTATGTTCGGAAACCCCGAGACCACACCCGGAGGTAAAGCTCTAAAATTCTACTCCAGCGTACGGATTGACATCCGCCGCATAGGGGCGATCAAGCAGGCCGACGGTACGGTTACCGGCAACCGCACCCGCGTGAAGATCGTGAAGAACAAGGTTGCACCCCCGTTCACGGAGGCCGAGTTTGACATCATGTACAACGAGGGTATTTCCTCCACCGGATCGCTTCTGGATCTGGCGCTTGAAAAAAACATCATTGAGAAGAGAGGGTCTTGGATGAGCTACAAGGGAAACCAGATTGCCCAAGGCCGCGACGCCGCCAAGGAGATGCTTAAGTCCGATGCTGCTCTCTATGCCGAAATCGAGGATGCAGTGAAGGTGCTTCTCGAGGCGGAGGCTGCAGGAAAAAAATAGGATGGGGAGCTCACGCCGGAAAAAGGTTGTTTAAAAGGCTTTAGGCTGCAGCAGATATGCACACTTGGGAGCATTTACCCGAATCGCCACAGTCATTCTCCAACCTCTCCTCACTTTCCCCTTCACTCCTGTCCGTAATTTCTGGATAGTTTTGGCCTCCCGTCGGGGTCGGTCTTCGACGGATGAGATACCATGGCCCGCACGATTTCACTGCCTTCCAAATCCGAAATGACACCCGTCAAAAAGACAGCCCGCTTCGTTGTCTCCAAGGTTGATTTGGAGAAGGGGGCCAGCGCCCCTGTTAATGTCCGCCTCCACGCGGACGAGAAAATCGGTTTCCTCCGCCAGATGCTTCGCATCCGCCGCTTCGAGCAGCAGGCCCTTAAGCATTACAATCAGGGGGCTCTTGGTGGATTCCTGCACCTCTACATAGGACAAGAGTCGGTTGCCGTTGGGGCCGCTTCCCTCATGAACGGGCGAGATGAGATGATCACAGCCTACCGGGATCACGGGCATGCTCTGGCTGTCGGAATGGAAATGAACGAGTGCATGGCCGAGCTTTTCGGAAAGGGCACGGGCTGTTCCAAAGGCAAGGGGGGATCCATGCATTTTTTCGCTCCTGACAGGCACTATTGGGGAGGTCACGGCATCGTGGCCGGCCAGACCCCTCTTGGTCTTGGACTGGCCTTTGCCTTAAAATACAAGGGGATCGACGGATGTGCCCTTTGCTTTCTTGGTGACGGAGCCGCCAATCAGGGCGTCTATACGGAGTGCCTCAACATGGCCGCGCTATGGGAGCTGCCAATCGTCTATGTGATAGAGAACAATGGCTACTCGATGGGAACAAGTCTTGTGCGATCCTCTGCCATCAACGAAACGCTCGCCTCGCGAGCCAAGGGATTCAACGTGGACTGGGCTCTGGCCAACGGCGCCAACATATACGAACTGCGCGCGACTCTCTACACGGCCATGGAGCGTGCCCGCAAGCACTCCAGGCCGACCGTTGTTGAAGTTGCCACATACCGTTACTACGGCCACTCGGTCGCGGATGCGAACACCAAGAAATATCGCACTCCCGAGGAGATCGAGAGCTACAAAAAAGAGGTCGATCCAATTACACTCTGGGAAAACCAGCTCCTCAAGGAAGGGGTAATCACCCAACCCGGCATTGAAAAAATCGACGCCGAGGCAAAGGCCGAAGCTGCGGCTGCAGCCGAGTTCGCGCTCGCCAGCCCTTGGCCCACGGAGGAGAGCATCTTCGAGGATATCTATCACGAGGTCGATCACGGAACGGAAGCCGGCAGAACTGGGCGCCACTTCTTCAGCGAATAGCAGTTGCCATGCCACAGCCTTCATCCTCACACCCGCAGCCCAACCGGAATTATCCTTTCTAGCCGTGCCTGTTATTACCTACCGCCAGGCTCTCAACGACGCCTTTGCCGAAGAACTCGCGCGTGACGAGAACGTCTTCCTCATGGGCGAGGAAGTCGCCCAGTATAACGGCGCCTACAAGGTCACCGAGGGACTCTGGGAACGCTTCGGGTCTAAGCGTGTCATCGATACCCCGATCAGCGAGGCTGCCTTCCTTGGACTTGGCGTCGGAGCGGCGATGATGGGCCTCCGCCCTGTAGTCGAGCTCATGTTCTGGAGCTTCGCCTATGTCGGGTTTGATCAGATCATCAACAACGCTGGGTGCATACGTTACATGTCGGGGGGACTGATCAACGTGCCTATGGTCATACGAGGACCCGCCAACGGCGGCACAAACGTTGGAGCCACTCACTCCCACACTCCGGAGAACTTTCTGGCAAACACTCCCGGTCTTAAGGTTGTCTGTCCCGCCACCCCACGCGATGCTAAGGGACTGATGATCTCCTCTATCCGGGACAACGACCCGGTTTGTTTCATGGAGAACACGCTGCTTTATGGGGAGCTTGGAGAGGTTCCGGAAGGCGACTGTGTGATACCGCTTGGCCTTGCCGAGGTGAAACGCGAGGGGATTGATGTTTCCCTCATTGCGCACGGTCGGGCCGTGGTGACCTCGCTAGCAGCAGCAGCCATACTTTCCGCCGAACATGGGATCGAGGCCGAAGTCGTTGATCTTCGCTCCATCCGTCCGCTCGACGAAGAGACCATTCTCAACTCCGTCGCCAAGACCCACCGCGCCGTTCTGGTGGACGAGAACAAGCCCTTCTGCGGCGTCAGTTCCCAGATAGCTGCGCTTCTTGCAGAGCACGCCTTTGACGAACTAGATGCACCCATCCTCCGAGTCACCGCGCTCGATGCACCCGCCATCTACAGCATGCCTCTAGAGAAGCTACAGCTTCCCGACGCTGGGTCAGTGGTCGCAAAAGTCCTCTCTAGTTTCTAACGACTTTCCAAACCCTCCTCCTTCCCCGCGTATGCCAGAGATTACAATGCCCAAACTGAGCGACACCATGACGGAGGGAACCCTCCTGCGCTGGCGCAAGAAAAAAGGCGATAAGATTGAGGTGGGTGATATACTTGCCGAGGTTGAAACCGACAAGGCCACCATGGAAATGGAAGCGTTCGACGAGGGAACCCTTGCTGATATTTTTGTCGAGGAGGGGGGCAAGGTTCTCGTAGGAGCACCGATCGCCTTGGTTCTGGCCGAAGGCGAAAAAGCCGGGGATAAACCGACGACCTCTAAGGCGAACCCAACGCCCACTTTGGAGACCCCTCCTCCCATGGTTTCCTCCGGTCGCCCACTGACTCCCCGCGCCCGTGCCGCTGCACTCCGGGGTGGAGTTGTCGCAGGTGAGAAAACCGGCATCCGTGTCAAGGCGACGCCGCTGGCCCGTAAAATGGCAGGCACCCGAGGCGTTCGTCTGGAAAATGTAAAAGGTACAGGGCCAGGCGGACGCATCATCGCTTTTGATGTCGAGAACGCGCCTGCAGGCGGGGCACTGGCTCCATCGGCAGCGATACCATCTGCTATTCTCCCAATGCCAATTGCTGGGATGCCCGAAACGAGGGTGGCACTCAGCGGCATGCGTCGCGTCATTGCCGAACGCTTGCTTGCCAGCAAGACTCAAATCCCGCACTTCTACCTCTCCATAGAAATCGATGCCGCCCCGATGACCGCCTTCCGCAAGGAGTTTAACTCAGCAGCTCCGACCGGCACCAAGATCACATTTAACGACATTGTTCTGCTGGCCGTGGCTCGCGCTGCCATCCAGCGGCCGAAGGTTAACGCGGCCTTCGCCGGAGACTCCATCGTCCAGTATGGCAGCGTGAATCTCTGCGTTGCTATCGCCGTGGAGGAGGGGCTTGTCACGCCCGTCCTTCGTGAAGCCCAGAACCTCACGCTTTTACAGATCAGCGCCTCAGTGAAGGATCTCGCCCTTCGAGCAAGGGAGAAGAAGCTAAAGCCCGAAGAGTATGCAGGAGGAACCATCACTGTTACCAATCTCGGTGCCTATGGCATCGAGCAGTTCTACGCGATTGTGAACCCGCCACAAGCTGCGATCCTTGCCGTCGGAGCTATTCTCAAAAAACCGGTTGTCAATTCAAGCGACGAGATCGAGGTTGGCCTCCGCATGAGCCTCACCCTCAGCGGTGACCATCGCGTTGTAGACGGTGCGGTAGCGGCGGAGTATATGGCGGCCCTTCGCAAGCTCTTGGAAGCGCCAGCGCTGTTGCTCCTTTAAAAGGAAGCAAACAGTTTAGCTTGAGTGTCTGGCGGATCCGTTTGCGGCCATACTTCAGACTCCACGGGACTTTAGGATGCAAAGAAATAAATTACCAAACAGCTGACTGTCGGGAAAGGGGCGGCTTGGATATCAATACCAAAGCAACTTGAAAAACGGATAGTTTGCTAAATTTTCCGACCCAATGAATTCTCTCAACAGATGAAGCGGCGAACATTCCTCAAGACGGGGGCGGCAGCGACAATGGTAACTCTGCTGGGCACCGTCAGGGCGACGAAGGCAACCGTTCGGGAACTGCCGGAGGCAAGTGCCGGCAAGTTGCCACGCTGGCGTGGGTTCAATCTTCTGGAAAAGTTTAGGGCCGAGCAAAACGGCCCATTTGTTGAAAGTGATTTCGAGTGGTTGGCGACATGGGGATTCGACTTCGTGCGGCTACCTATGGATTACCGCTGCTGGGCCAAGACGCCGGAGGCGGAATTCAGCGAGCAGACAATGGCTGAGATTGACCAGGCCGTGGGGTGGGGCAAGCAATATGGGGTCCACGTCAACCTCTGCTTTCACCGTGCCCCAGGTTACTGCGTCAACAAACATCCTCAGGAAGCAAGCGACCTATGGAGTGATCCGGTAATTCAGGGGCAGTTCGCACGGCATTGGGGGGTCTTTTCAAAACGTTACATCGGTATTCCTGGCCGACAACTCAGCTTCGACCTCGTCAACGAACCTCCGGATATTCCCGGCGCACAATACGCTGCTGCGATGAAACCGGCCATCGACGCCATTCAAAGCACAGATCCACACCGAGTCATCATAGCTGATGGGCTTGCCTGGGGTGGGAAGCCTGCCGCGGAGCTCATTCCCTTCCATATAGCACAGAGCACGCGTGGTTATTCGCCGCTCCTTGTGAGCCATTACAAGGCTTCATGGATGGATGGCGCCGACAAATTTCCAGTGCCGGTCTGGCCAATTCCGGCAGAACTCAACAGCCATCTCTATGGAGCCAAAAAGCCGGAATTCCAAGGCCCGATTACCCTTCAGGTCAATTGCCCGCAGGCAACATACTTCAGTATCCGTGTGGATCATGTTTCAGGAATGGCCGAGCTCGTGGTCAAGGCGGACGGTGTGGAGCTCATACGGCAGATGATAAAGGTCTCAGGCTCAGGCGGTGGACCCGCAGGTGACTGCAAATACGAATATGGAGCGAATATCCCCGCGGGAACGCGAGAAATTCAAATCGGAGTGGAGCAAGGGGACTGGCTTGCCTTCTCCTCCATCGGCTTAAACGGGGCAATCATTAATCCCACATCCCGCAGGTGGGCAAAGAAGCAGGGCGTGTTCATCGTGGACAACACAGGGGTACACACCCTCAACGCGCCTCCTTACTGTAGCAAGGAAACGCTCTGGGACGAGCAGGTCAAACCATGGCAGGATCTTGCAGCCAAGGGGGTAGGGGTCCATGTCGGTGAATGGGGCGCTTTCAATCACACGCCGCACGACGTGGTGATGTCATGGATGCGTGATTGCCTGGAGAACTGGCGGAAGGCTGGGTTCGGTTGGGCGTTGTGGAACTTCCGAGGGCCCTTTGGGATCCTCGACAGCGGCCGCAAGGATGTGGCATACGAAAATTTTAACGGCCACCAGCTAGACCGGCAGATGCTCGAATTGCTGCGAGCATCATAGCACGAAAACTCACGGGAAAATTTACCGACAGAGATGCGCTTCCCCAAGTAAGGGCAGGCGAGGCAGCAAAGGGAATACAGACCGTTAACTGGGACATCAGATCCCTCGGCGACGAAAGTATACTGGCCGGATAGTTTCAGTCGCAGAGTAGATGCCGAACAAGTCTTTCAAATGCATGAGAACCCACGGCTGTCCGAAGTTGCCACCGTTCTTTGTGAAGACGACATCGTCTGCAAGGTAAACTGCGGCATGGCTGTACGTATTTTCCTTGGTTAGAAAGAGAACGATGTCCCCAGCCATATCGGGCTTCCCGATCTGGTAGTAGTTGTCGGCGAGATAGCGGGACGCAAAAGCAGGATCGGACAATCTATTATCCGGCTGAAGCTGGAAAAAGTTCAGCGACGTCCAGAAGCAATCGGGAATCTTGGTGTCAGTTTTATCGGGAGGAAGGGGAGAGGTGTAGAGCCGCTCTCTCGCCAGCGGAGGAAGGAGAAAGAGAATGCTGACGTCTCCTCCATCTGGGAGTGACTTCGCCGCTTCAAAGAGCGGCCTTAAATCCTTCAGCGTCACATTCGGCATCGAGAGCGCCCAGTAACTCAGCGGTTTTTCGATGTCCGTATCAGGGCGAATCATCAGTCGTGCTTTGACAACATCCAGACCGGTGAGGATCTTCACAAACTCCATCCTCTTCTCTGATGTGGGCAGGTGGCTGCAAACGACCTCTATGTCACTGAAGTAGGTGAATCCATTTCGATTATAGCACAGCTTTTTCACCAACCCAATCAACCTTGAATCGAACCCTAGGTGATTGGCAAACAACCTGTCCACATTGCCATCAGGGATATATGCGGGGCGGATTTGCCCCAAGTTGGCTGGGTTCTGTGAGAGCAACAGATACAGTTTGGAACGAACCTCGGGCGAAAGAGACAGAAGCGTATCTTCATCGGGTTGTAGAACCATGCTTTCTTGTGTGTCGGCCAGTTGGGTTGTCAGAAGTTTATTTGCCTGATCCTCAGAGCAACCCAACGACAAGAGCAGACTTCTGACTGCCGGTGAAGTGAGAGGACCAAAGTTCCATTTTGGTTTGTTGGCGGAGAGAAATTCAAAAGATACATACTCATCCGGTTGCTCAAGTCGCATGTTCCACTCATTAAGATCCCCCCAAGCCCCGGAACGAATTTCGGGCAGGGTTCCGAGTGTCAGATGTTCGATAAACAAGTCATTGAAATGGATGCCTGCGGCTACTGTGATCAGCAACCCGATTGCGACCGCACTCCATCGTTTGCTCGGGAAAAATGATTTCCAGTAAGCGGATGCCTGCGTGTGCATAAAAGTGATTCCTTGCGAATTGGTAAAGGCATCACTTGGGGAATGCTCTGCCTCAAAACAAGTAATTCACTATACAGATAGTTTCGTGATTTTCCACTTCTATCGTGGGAAACGACGCCCGCCCGTGCTGTTTTTTTGATTGGGGAGTGAAGCGCAATTCTTCCAGTAACGTAAAGACGGACAAGGAATCCAGTCATCTCATCACTCCCCTGGTCGCTCCAGTACTTTGATTCCGTTAAGATCGGGAAGGCTGATGTCCAGAATCACAACACCCGGGGATCGGAATGCAATTTCAGCAAGTGCCAGCGTTTGCTGCAACGGTGTTAATATGGAAGAATACTGCTAGGGATTTGAAATTCTTTGCGGAAAACACAAAAATTATGCGAAACCAATTTCTTTTGGTGACTATCCCTTCCAACCAATGGATTGCAGAATTAGCTAAAATCGAGAAAGGGAGATACAAACTGACCAATGCGGATTCTTGTTGTTGATGACGAAAAGAATATCCAGCGGACTATGACGCTGGCTCTCGAGTCGATGGGTCATGAAAGCATGGCAGCTCAGACAGGGGCTTGCGCGATTGAAGAACTCAAGGAGGCTCAGTACGATGTCGTCTTTCTTGATCTGAATCTCAGTCAGGAAAGCGGGCTGGATGTTCTTCAGGATATACTCAGAGTTTCGCCGCGGACCGAGGTGGTCATCTTTACAGCTTTTGCCTCCATTGACACCGCTGTTGAGGCCATGCGTCGTGGGGCCTTCGATTATCTACCAAAACCCTTCACGCCCGATCAAATCAGGCAGGCTCTGGCACATGTCGAAAGGACTCGACGGCTGGAAAATCGCGTTGCCGAACTGGAATCACGAGTCGCCTCTGAGGGGCCCGAGATGGACCTTAGAACCGGGAACGACTCCATGCAGAAGGTCCTGGACATGGCGTTCAAAGCCGCCAACAGTGACACCACTATCCTGCTACTGGGAGAAAACGGAACCGGAAAGAGCGTGTTGGCCAGGGCCATTCATCAACGCAGCCCGCGACGGGATGCCGCCTTCGTTACCGTCAGCTGCCCGAGCCTTTCTCGCGAACTGCTGGAGAGCGAGCTCTTCGGCCATGTCAAAGGTGCCTTCACCGGCGCTCATGCCGACACCAAGGGCAAGGTGGCGGCGGCGGACGGTGGCACGCTGTTCCTAGACGAGATCGGAGAACTACCCTTAGAGATACAGGCCAGACTTCTCCGGCTTCTTCAGGAGCGTGAATACGAGAGGGTTGGAGAAACCAAGCCCCGCCGGGCCAACGTCAGGATCATTTCAGCAACAAACCGAGATCTTTCCGCTGCTGTGCAGGAGGGGAAGTTCCGCGAAGATCTCTATTATCGGCTGAACGTGATATCCTTGAAACTTCCCCCCTTACGCCATCGGGTTCAGGACATCAAACGACTGGCCCTGCTGCATCTCCAATTCACAGCCTCCCACGCCGGCAAACAGGCGCAGGTATTTTCGGAAGAGGCACTTGCAGCCATGGAAACATATGCCTGGCCTGGAAACCTGCGCGAACTACGCAATGTGATTGAAAGGGCCGTCATTCTTTCGGATGGTGCCATGATTGAGGCAACGGACCTTTCGGACATTGTTCAACCCGCCTCAGAGATCCGTCTTGGTGGACGGTTTTCGCTGGAAAAGATTGAGGCGGAGCATATTCGTCGGCTAATTAGCAATACTGGCACCCTTGAGGAAGTGGCCAACATCCTTGGTATCGACCCAGCAACTCTATACCGGAAACGCAAGCGTTTTTAGACGCTCGTTCAGCACCTTGCGCGTTTGCAAGATGAAAGGAGCAGGGTCGTGCATTTCTGCACGATCGGCATGCCGTGAGTTCCCCAGAAAAAAAGACACAACTCATTGGTTCACAGTGTATAATGATAGAAGGTCAGACTTGGCACGGATCCAGCTAGAGAGAATCTATGGAAGATCATGCATATCTCGGTCCTGCAGAGGTTAGGCTCAGACATTCGGATTCCTCTGCAAAGAGAGGGTTCGCCGTTGCCCGGGAGGCTGTCAGACTGTGAACCATGAAGCGCCGCATCTTTTTAGGGCTGGCACCCATCTTCGTGCTGATTGTCGCGATGGGAGCCTATGCCATATTTCTTTTTTCCAAGCTGGGATCTGAGGTGGATGTGGTTCTGCGTGAAAACTACCAGAGCGTGATTGCCGGCCAGAAAATGAAGGAAACCGCTGAACGCATGGATTCCGCTCTCTCATACTCGCTCTTGGGGGAGGAACAACGTGGTCGCCAGCTCTACGACGACTCTCTGCCGAAATTTGAGGAGGGTCTTCGCACGGAGCTAGGCAACATTACGCTCCCGGGGGAAGACGCCCTTGCCCACGAGATCGATGCGCTTCATGGAGAGTATTCGAGACAGGCAGAGGTTTTCTGGAAGACATCTGATACGCAAACGCGCCGAGACCTCTATTTTCACCAACTGTTGCCGAATTTCACAAAAATCAAAGAGGCTGCCCAGGCAGTAATCACCCTGAATCAGGACAACATCGTCAGGGTGGATCATCAGACACGTGACCTGAGCATGAGGTCGGGCCGCTACATGATCCTCGCAAGCATCTTGGGAATTGCAGCCGCCATTCTGTTCGCGGGGCGGCTTCAAAAGTCGATACTCTCCCCCATCCAGACGCTGACCGCGGTTTCAAAGGAACTCGGCGAGGGGAAACTGGATCAAGCCATTCCCGTGGGGTCCCGGGATGAACTTGGGGACCTCGCGGAGGCCTTCAACAAGATGGCAGCAAAGCTGCGCGCCTACAGGCAGGTGTCAACTGATCAAATTCTTCAGGCCCGCCAAATGACGGAGAGCACATTCACAGCCTTTCCCGATCCGATCATCGTGCTGACACCCGAAGGAGCGATTAATTTTACGAACCCGTCGGCTCTCACCCTTCTTCAGAAAATCGGCTCCGCTATGAATCTCCCCGAGGAGGTCCAGAAGCAGGCGGAAAAGGTTCTCAAGGGAGGAGGGGACTATCTGCCCACCAGTTTCGAAAAAACCGTTGTTGTTCGAGTGGATGAAAGAGAGATTTTCCTCCTGCCTCGTGTCATTGGAGTGGGGGACGATGCAGGAAGGATTTTTGGTGCTGCCGTGATCCTTCAGGATGTCACCCGGCTGCGGCTCCTTAATGAGGTGAAGACGAATCTTATCTCGACGGTTAGCCATGAATTGAAGACCCCGCTGACCAGTGTCCGCATGGGTCTTCATCTCCTGCTTGAGGAACGGATAGGTGCGTTGAATCCGAAGCAAGCCGAGCTTCTCCTTGCTGCCCGGGAGGATTCTGAACGGCTGTTGGATATGATCAACGACCTCCTTGACCTTGCCAAACTGGAGTCAGGAGGCGTTAAACAGGATTCTGAGGTCATAAACGCTGGAAGCCTCGTTCAAGGAGTCTCGGAAGAGCTCGAGGGATATGCGGAATCTCACGGGTGCGGCTTGACGACAACTATCGATAGCGACCTTCCGGATGTACGCGTGGACTTCCGTCAGATCTCCCAAGTTTTTTCCAATCTGGTTTCCAATGCCGTAAAACACACGAAGTACGGCGAATCCATTCATCTTGAAGCAGGCAGCTTGGAGGGGCGGGTCCGTTTTACAGTCACTGACCAGGGGCCGGGGATTCCGCCCGAATATCAGGCCCGGGTATTCGACCGCTTTTTCCGGGTGGCTGGAGACACCACGAGTGGCGCGGGACTCGGGCTTGCCATCGCCAAGGAAATCGTCACTGCTCACGGAGGGACAATCGGCCTTTGCTGCAAGCCTGAGGAAGGATGTCAGTTCTATTTCGAACTCCCGGCCATTCACTGCGCGGAGGTGTCCTGATGCTTCTGTTCGTTCCTATGATCCAGCATTTCACCATGTGGGCGGGACTTCAAATCAGGCAGAAATTTTACTCATCACAAACCACGAAACCCAAGAACAACCAATACACACCATGACCGACATCCTCTACACCGCAGCCTCCATCGGATTCTTTGTCCTGATGATTGCCTTCATCTGGGCCTGCGAAAAAATCTGAAAAACACAACCTATGGAAAACATAATCGTCGGCCTCATTGCTTTCGGGCTCATCGTGTATCTCATCTTCACGATCATTCGCCCCGAAAAATTTTAACTTACACTACCCATGAACATCTCAGGTTGGATCCAACTCGCCTTTTATGTCGCCGTTCTGCTGGCAATCACCAAGCCGCTCGGACTTTACCTGTGCAGGGTACTTGATGCGGATGGAAAGACATTCCTTGATCCCGTCATCAAGCCCCTGGAGCGCCTCACCTACAAGCTGATCCTTGTTGATCCGAAGAAAGAACAGGACTGGAAAGGATATGCCGCCTCGATGCTGCTCTTCAGCCTCGTCACGGTGCTATTCACCTATGCCATCCTGCGACTCCAGGCGGTCCTTCCCCTTCAGGCGCTTCTCAATCCCCAGAAGCTTCCTGGTTTGACCGGCGACCTCTCGTTCAACACGGCGGTCAGTTTCTCCACGAATACGAACTGGCAGAGCTATGGCGGCGAGAGCACGATGTCCTATCTCTCTCAGATGGTCGGATTGGCCAGCCATAACTTCCTTTCAGCCGCCATGGGGATCGCCATCGCTGCTGCGTTGGTGCGTGGGATCGCCCGCCACACTGCGAAGACGATCGGCAACTTCTGGGTCGATCTCACCCGCAGCACCTACTACCTGCTCCTGCCGATCTGCATCGTCTTTGCGGTCATTCTTGTGTCTCAGGGTATGATCCAGAACTTCAAGCCTTATGAATCCGCCACCCTGAGCGATCCATTCACCACGCAGGTCCCTCAAGTGGATGACAAGGGAAGCGCGGTGACTACCACGGATGGCAAACCGGTGCTCGTCGATCAAAAGGTTGACAAGCAGACCATTGTGCAGGGTCCGATGGCCTCCCAGGTTGCGATCAAGATGCTCGGCACCAATGGAGGCGGCTATACGAATGCCAACGCCGCCCATCCCTATGAGAACCCGACTCCCCTCTCGAACTTCCTGCAAATTCTCGCGATCTTCGCGATACCGAGCGCCCTGACCTACTATCTCGGCCGCATGGTGAAGAATCAGGGGCACGGCTGGGCGATCTGGGCAGCAATGTTCGTTCTTTTCCTCGGCGGCGCCCTTGTCTGCTGGCATTACGAGGCAGCTGGCAACCCGAACCTCGTCGCGCTTGGAATTGATCCTTCCACCGGCAACATGGAGGGTAAGGAAACCCGCTTCGGCATCTTTAATTCGGCCCTCTTCACCACCATCACGACTGATGCCTCCTGCGGCGCGGTCAACACGATGCACGACTCGCTGACCCCGATGGGCGGACTTATTCCGATGCTGAACATCCAACTTGGAGAGGTTGTCTTCGGCGGCGTCGGCGCAGGTCTTTACGGCATGCTGATCTATGTAGTCATCGCCGTCTTCATCGCGGGCCTAATGGTGGGGCGCACGCCCGAATATCTCGGCAAAAAGATCGAGCCCTATGAGATGAAGATGGCTTCCTTGGTCATTCTCGTTCTGGCCTTTTCCATCCTGGGCCTTACCGCCTGGGCCTGCGTGAGCAAGTTCGGCGCACCCGACCCGTCGACCCACCAGCTTACCGACGGCACCAACAACAACGGACCGCATGGCTTCAGCGAAATCCTCTATGCCTACAGCTCCTGCACCGGCAACAACGGCAGCGCCTTCGCGGGCCTCTCGACGAACACACCCTGGTACAACAACACGCTCGCCGCAGCGATGCTCTTCGGGCGTTTTGCGATGATCATCCCAATCATTGCGCTAGCCGGCTCGCTCGCCCGCAAGAAACTGGTGGCCTCAAGCGCCGGAACCTTCCCGGTTTCAGGGCCACTCTTTACCAGTCTCATCGTCGGCACCGTGCTGCTCGTGGGGGCGCTCACGTTTGTTCCGGCGCTCGTGTTGGGACCGGTCGTCGAGCATTTCCTAATGTACTCCGGAAAGCTTTTTTAACCAACTGCTCACCCGTCTCACCAACACCTCTTCATTAAACCCTATGGCTGCTAAAATCCATTCCATCTTCGATCCGGCGATTATCATCCCCGCGATCGGGGAGTCGTTCAAGAAACTCAATCCCGCCCACATGATCGGGAATCCCGTGATGTTTGTCACTGAGGTCGGGGCACTGATAACTACCGTCCTGATGTTCACCGGAGGACAAGGGGCATCTTTCGGCTTCCTTCTACAAATCTCGCTCTGGCTTTGGTTCACCGTCATCTTTGCAAACTTCGCAGAGGCCATGGCGGAGGGACGAGGCAAGGCTCAGGCGGATACCCTGCGCAAGGCACGCACGGAGACAATAGCCAAGCGCCTCAGACCCAACGGCGGTTTAGAGGAAGTTCCATCAAGCAAGCTGAGGAAGGGAGACGTCGTCGTTGTCATCGCCGGTGAGTTCATCCCCGGTGACGGAGAGATAATCAATGGGGCAGCCACGGTTGATGAATCGGCGATCACCGGCGAGTCCGCGCCCGTTGTGCGTGAGTGCGGCGGAGACCGCAGTGCGGTCACGGGGGGAACCCGTGTGCTCTCCGACGAGGTCAAGATCCGCATCACTGCCAATCCCGGCGAAACCTTTTTAGACCGGATGATCGGACTGGTCGAAGGCGCCAAGCGGCAGAAAACACCCAATGAGATAGCCCTGACCATCCTGCTCTCGGCGCTCACAATCATCTTCCTGATCGTCCTCATGTCGATGAAGGCGTTCGGAAGCTATCTGGGCGTCGAATTCTCGATCACCGTCCTTGTGGCACTGCTGGTCTGCCTGATCCCCACGACGATCGGTGGCCTGCTCAGCGCCATCGGCATCGCCGGTATCGACCGCCTTGTTCAGAAGAACGTTCTCGCCATGAGTGGTCGCGCAGTTGAGGCGGCGGGCGACGTCGACGTGCTGCTGCTGGACAAGACGGGCACGATTACGCTTGGCAACCGCCAGGCGACAGAGTTTCTCCCGACTCCGGGAGTAACCCAGGAAGCTCTGGCTGAAGCTGCCCAACTTGCTTCTCTTGCCGACGAAACACCCGAAGGTCGCAGCATCGTCGTGCTTGCCAAGGAGAAGTACTCCCTACGCGGACGCGAACTGAGCGAACTGCCCCATGCAACCTTCGTCTCATTCAGCGCGCAGACACGCATGAGCGGTGTTGACACCGATGGCACAAGGTTCCGGAAGGGCGCGGCGGACGCGGTGGCTGCCTTTACCCAAAAGAGCTTGCCTGAGGCAGTCAAGCAGGACATCGACAGGATTGCCGGGCTGGGCGGAACACCCTTGGTTGTCGCCGCAAACGACAAGGTGCTAGGAACGATCTACCTGAAAGACATCGTGAAGGGGGGCCTTGCGGAACGTTTTGAGCGCTTCCGCGCGATGGGCATCCGCACCATCATGATCACCGGCGACAACCCGCGCACCGCGGCGGTCATCGCTAAAGAGGCGGGAGTCGACGATTTCCTTGCCGAGGCGACTCCGGAGCAGAAACTAGCCCTCATTCGCCAGCAGCAGGAGGGTGGTCATCTTGTCGCCATGACGGGTGATGGAACTAACGACGCGCCGGCCCTTGCTCAGGCCGATGTGGGAGTGGCCATGAACACAGGCACCCAGGCTGCCAAGGAGGCGGGAAACATGGTGGACCTGGACTCCAATCCGACCAAGCTCATCGAGGTCGTGGAGATCGGAAAGCAGCTCCTCATCACACGTGGAGCCCTCACAACGTTCAGCATCGCAAACGATGTGGCGAAGTACTTTGCCATCATCCCCGCCATGCTGGTCGTCACCTTTCCACAGATCGCTCCGCTAAACATCATGAACCTCGCCTCCCGGCAGAGCGCCATCCTTAGTGCGGTGATCTTTAACGCCCTCATCATCATCCTACTGATACCCTTGGCCTTGCGAGGAGTGAAATTCCGCCCGCTCGGCGCGGCAAAGATCCTGCAGCGCAACCTGCTCATCTACGGAGTGGGGGGCGTTATTATTCCGTTCATCGGCATCAAGGCCATTGACCTGCTTGTCGCTGCGCTTCATCTCGCCTGATTCCTCCACCTGACTTATCCAAATGAAAAACATCATTCAAAACATCATCTCCTCGATTCTCGCCACACTGGTTTTCGCTGTTGTGCTCTGCGGAATCTATCCGATCCTCGTCTGGGGTGTCGGCCAAGCCTTGTTCAACCATCAAGCCAACGGTAGCCTTATTGAAGACAACAAAAATCAGGTCGTTGGATCGGAATGGATAGGTCAGAACTTCACCAGCGCGAAGTATTTCCAGCCCCGTCCATCATCTGCTGGAACTGGCTATGATGCCACTAGCTCCGGAGGCAGCAATCTCGGGCCAACCAGCAAAAAGCTCATCAACGGGACAACCAAACCCACGGCGCTGCCTCCAAAGTTGGCAGGCGGACCCCTCCAGCCGGGGCCCGATGTTGAGGACTTCGACGGGATCAAGATCCGCGTCCTGATATACTGCGATGCCAACGGCATCCCTTTCCGGCTTATCCAGAACGGCATGGAGGTTGATCCCAAGGTCTTCAAGACCGAAAAGGGCGATTTCGATCCAGTTAAGCTAATAACCGCCTTCAACGACGATGCCAAACCGCTGACCGTCAAGCCAGCTAGTCTTATCCCAAGTGATGCAGTGACCGGATCGGGAAGCGGCTTGGATCCGCACATCAGCCCGAAGAACGCTGAGATTCAGGCCACCCGCGTTGCGAAGGAGCGGAACCTCAACCTCGACGCCGTCAAAGCCGAAATCGCAAAAGCCACGGATCACCCTTCTCTTGGTATTCTCGGAGATGCCGGTGTGAATGTTCTCAAGCTCAATATTGCCCTCGATAAATTCGCGGCACACTAAGATGCAACGATTGATGCTGGCCATCAGCGACCACAGCCCCAGGGCAACGTTCCTGGTGGAGTCCGCAGCAATGATCGCCGGGCACCTTAAGGCTGATTGGTTTGTCGTCCACGTGCGACAGCCCAGCACGCTTCATTATCGCATGTCGGCAACCGAACATCCTGTGCCCAAGGAAGTGCTTTCCCTTGCGCGGAGGCTGGGAGCACACGTGATCATCGAACGGGGCAAGGTCGCTGATGTGCTGGTCTCTTTTGCCAGGACGATGAGCATCAACTACTTTCTCACCGGGCGCTCCCAGCGATCTTGGGTTGCCTTCGCCTGGCGCCTGCCGCTTGTGGAACTCATCAAGCGTAAGCTGCCTCAAGCGGTCGTGATGATTGTGTAGCACGACAACACGCTCGCCTCTGCCCTATAATGACAGCTTCTTCGACAGCAAGGGCGCGGCTGGCAAATCCAATAGTTCGTGCACATGTGGAGAGAGAAGAGCGCTTCAAGGGAAGTCTGGCCAACACCCACGGACTTGGTTAGTTGATTGAGTGGAAAAAGCCAACCGGATCAGAGTGAATGCCAGAAAGCTCGAAAGCCCTCTGTAAATGAGGATGCGTCCAGAATGAACGATGAATGACCTGCCTCCCTTAACACGATCTAGCGCCGATGATTTTTTGACTATCATCCGTAGCCAGCAAGTCGGAAAGTTAAAAATATATCTCGGTCCCTGTCCCGGAGTGGGCAAAACCTATCTGATGCTCCAAGAGGGGAACCGGTTAAAGAGGAATGGCGTGGATGTCGTCATTGGCTATGTCGAACCACATGACCGGCCCGAAACAACGGCCCAGATCGGCGATCTAGAAATCGTCCCCCCCCGAGTTACCAAGTATCATGGCATTGATCTCCGGGAAATGGATGTGGATGCCGTCATTGCCCGCAAACCGACCGTCGCCTTGGTGGACGAACTTGCCCATACGAACGCACCGGGCAGCAAGAACAACAAACGCTACGAGGATGTCACCTGCCTTCTCCGGGCCGGGATCAATGTCATAGCAACAGTCAATATCCAGCATTTCGAGTCGCTCTACAATATCGTTGAGGAAGCGACAGGGGTACGGGTCAAGGAACGCGTTCC
>Ga0007854_10000235_pt1 | contig 38648 bp, 34 predicted proteins | sample CryBogCBH12Aug08_FD_60382 | JGI IMG/M metagenome (GOLD analysis project Ga0007854, IMG submission 60382) | Freshwater microbial communities from Crystal Bog, Wisconsin, USA - CBH12Aug08 | ecosystem: Environmental > Aquatic > Freshwater > Lake | place: Crystal Bog, Wisconsin, USA | collected... | reverse complement strand
CGGGCCGCTAGCTCATCGGGAAGAGCAGGAGACTTTTAATCTCAAGGTGCTGGGATCGAGACCCAGGCGGCCCACCAAACGTGATCTCATCTATCGGGCGACAAACCCGCGGAGACGGGTCAGCCCCTCTAGAAGTTCTTCGCGCGACGCGGTGTACGAAAGGCGCACGTAGCGCTCACCGGCGTGCTGACCGAAATCCTTCCCCGGCGTCAAGGCGACGTGCGCTTCCTCCAGCGCGCGTTCGCAGAACTCCCACGAGTCCATCCCCGTCGAGGTGACGTCGAAGTAGACGTAGAAGGCGCCGTTGGGGGCGACGGGAACGCTCAGTCCCATGTGAGCCAGCTCTTCGAGCACCAGGGCGCGACGCGCCAGCAATTCCAGTCGCCGCTCTTCGCACAGTGCCAGTGACTCGGCTGAGAAGCAGGCGAGGGCGGCGTGTTGCGCCGGCGTCGACGCGCACAGGAAATAGTTCATGGCCAGTCGCTCCACCGACTCGACCAAGGTCTCGGGCAGGACGCACCAACCTAGGCGCCAGCCCGTCATGCCGAAGTACTTCGAGAAACTATTGATGACGAGGGCGCCGGAGTCCACGCTTAAGACGCTACGTGGCGACCCTCCGTGGTCATCGTGATCGGAGAGGTTGAGGTAGATCTCGTCCACGATCCTCCACGCACCCCGCTCGCGGGCGAACTCGCAGATCCTTCCCATCTCGTCGAGCGGTATCGAGGTGCCCGTGGGGTTGGACGGCGACGCCATCATCACCGCGGCGCTGGAGTCGCTCCACGCGGAGGCGGCCAGGTCGCGAGTCAATTGGAAATGACTGGCGGGCGACGTCGCGACCGGGACCACCCGACCGCCGAAGGACTCCACCAGCTGCCGGTTGCAGGGGTACGAAGGGTCGGCCATCACGACTTCGCGGCCGGGGTCGATGGTGGCGGCGACCGCGAGCAGGAGGGCCGCCGAGGCACCCGAGGTCACGGCGATACGCGCCGGATCGACGGACACCGCGTGTCGCTGCAGGTAGAAGTTCGAAATAGCCTCACGCAGTTCGGGCGTTCCCAGGGCCGAGGTGTAGGCGAGCGGCCGTCCATCCATCGCTTCGGCCATCGCCGCGCGCACCGCTGGAGGCGCCCCGAAGTCGGGCTCGCCGAGGCAGAGCTTCACCACGTGGACGCCCTCTCGCTCGAGGGCCGCCGCGCGGTCGCCGAACTCCATGGCGTAGAAGGGCTCGACTCGTTGGGCTCGATCCGACAACTTCATGCTCCGCTCCCCACGCCTCAGGCTGTCTAGCGCGAAGATTAGCCCCTGACCGATCCTCGAGAAGTCGGCGACCACCGCCACGTCACGCCCGTCACCGTTTCCACGATGGCCATCGCGCACACGGGTGACCCATGGCGCCCCGCGTCGTGCTTGTCGTGGGGGAGGCCCGACACTAGGATTTCTGAAACGTTACAATTTCGCGGGTCGCTTCGCGAAGGGTGGCGCGGTCAATCGATAAGGTCGCAGTAGCGGGACCCGGTCTCGAGGGAGGGGCGAAGGATGAAAGTGGCGCTCTTCATCACCTGCGTCAATGACGGCCTCTTCCCCAACACGCCCCGGGCGGTCGTGGAGGTGCTCGAGCGCCTCGGGCACGAGGTCGTCTTTCCCACCCAGCAGACCTGCTGCGGCCAGATGCACCTCAACGCCGGTTACCGCGAGGAGGGGCTGCACCTGGCCCAGCGTTTCCGCGACGTCTTCGCCGGCTACGACTACATCGTCTCGCCCTCGGCGTCGTGCGCGGGAACGGTGAGCGAGCTCTACGCCAGTTCGGCCCGGTCCCTCGGCCGCGAGGCGCTGGCGGCCGACCTCGACGAGGTGGGTCGGCGCACCTTCGAGTTCTCGCAGTTCTTGACCCAGGTCTTGGGCGTCACCGACGTCGGGGCGAGCTTCGAGCATCGCGTCGCCTACCACCCCACCTGCCACTCGCTGCGCGTCCTCGGGCTCGACGACGCCCCCCTCTCGCTGCTGCGCCACGTCAAGGGCCTCGAGCTCGTCCCCTTCACGAATCCCGACTCCTGTTGCGGTTTCGGTGGAATGTTCTCGCTGAAGAACGCGGACACCTCGACGGCCATGGGACGCGACAAGCTCGCCGCGGTGCGCGCGAGCGGCGCCGAGGTGCTGTGCGCCCTGGACAATTCCTGCCTGACCCACATCGGCGGACTCGCTTCGCGGGCGCGCAGCCGGCTGGTCGTGATGCACCTGGCCGAGATCCTCGCGAGCCGCGAGGGAGCGGCGCGTGTCTAAGGTCTTCGACACCGAGCTGCCCTTCCCCACCCTCGCCAAGACGGCCCTGGCCGACGCGCAGCTGCGCGCGAATCTGAAGCACGCCACCACCACGATTCGCGACAAGCGGCTGCGTGTCGTCGGCGAACTCGACGACTGGGAAGAGTTGCGCAGCGCCGGTGCGGCCATCAAGGACTACGCGCTCGAGCACCTCGACGATTTGTGCGTGCAACTCGAGCGCAATGTCCAGGCCCACGGCGGGGTGGTCCACTGGGCCCGCGACGCCCAGGAGGCCAACGACATCGTGCTGCGCCTGGTCCAAGCCACCGGCGCCGACTCGGTGGTGAAGGTGAAGTCCATGGCCACCGCCGAGATCGAACTCAACGCCGCCCTCGAGCGACACGGCATCACCGCCTACGAGACCGACTTGGCCGAGCTCATCGTGCAACTCGGCGACGACTTGCCCTCGCACATCCTGGTCCCGGCGATCCACAAGAACCGCTCGCAGATCCGGCGCATCTTCCTCGACGAGATGGGCAAGTCGGGCCTGGCGGCCCCCGAGGGACTCACCGACGAGCCCGCCGCCCTGGCGGCGGCGGCCCGCGCCCACCTGCGCCAGCGCTTCCTCTCGGCGAAGGTCGCCATATCGGGGGGCAATTTCCTCATCGCCGACACCGGCGCCCTCGTGGTGGTCGAGTCCGAGGGCAACGGACGAATGTGCCTCACCCTGCCCGAGACCTTGATCTCGGTGGTCGGCGTCGAGAAGATCCTGCCCGACTGGCGCAGTCTCGAGGTCTTCCTCCAGTTGCTGCCGCGCTCCTCCACCGGCGAGCGGATGAACCCCTACACCTCGATCTTCACCGGGGCGACGCCCGGCAACGGGCCGTCGAACTTCCACCTCGTCCTCATCGACAACGGGCGCTCCTCGGCCCTGGCCGAGGACACCGGTCGCGACGTGCTGCGCTGCATCCGCTGCTCGGCCTGTCTCAACGTCTGTCCGGTCTACGAGAGGACCGGCGGCCACTCCTACGGCAATCCCTACCCGGGTCCCATCGGCGCGGTGCTCGTCCCCCAGCTGCGCCGGGGCGTGCGCACCCCGCTCGAGGACTCGCTCCCCTACGCCTCGTCGCTCTGCGGCGCGTGCTACGAAGCCTGCCCGGTCAAGATCGACATCCCCAAGATCCTCGTGCGACTTCGCTCGGAGGTGGTCGACGAGAAGCGCCGCACCCACCCCCGCGACCCCGAACTTCTAGCCATGAAGGCCGTCGAACGGGGTTTCTCGTCGGCGCGGTTCTTCCAGCGCCTGGTCGCCGCGGGCCAATTGCTGGGCCGCCTGGGCCCGCGTCGGCTGCGCTTCATGCCGCCGCCGCTGTCGAAGTGGAGCGCGACGAGGGACGCGCCGATGCCGCCGGCCACCTCCTTTCGCCACTGGTTCGCCGCGACCCACCCCGACGGACAGGTCGATTCGGGCGCGCCGCGCGCCGCCGACGAGCCGCTCGTGCATCGCCACGACCAGCTCCACGACGCCCGTCCCGGCCACGTCGGACGCGACGTCCCCGGACGCGAGGGCGTCCTCAGTTCCCTCGCCAGCGCCCTCGCCACCCGCGAGCGCCACGCCGTGATGCCCGAGCGTAACTACCGGGTGACGGGTTCGCGCGACCTCGACCAGCGCCGGGAACTGTTGAAGGAGCGCCTCGTCGACTACCGCGCTCAGGTCGTCGAGTGCGACGAGTCGTCGATCGGGGCCACCATCAACTCGCTCCTCGTCGCCCACGAGAGCCGCCGCGTGGCCTTCCCCGCCGACGCCCCCGCCGGCTGGCGTGACCACCTGGACGCCGAGGTCCGCCTCGACGAGCCCGCCTTGAGCGTCGAGGAACTCGACGCCATCGACTCCACGGTGACCGGCTGCGCGGTGGCCATCGCCGAGACCGGCACGATCGTGTTGGACTCCGGCGCCCACCAGGGCCGTCGGGCCCTCTCGCTCGTGCCCGACCATCTCATCGTGGTCATCGACGACGAGCAGATCGTCGATGTCGTCCCCGAGGGGGTGGACCGCCTGCGCCCGGACGCCAGCCAGACCTGGATCTCGGGCCCGTCGGCGACGTCGGACATCGAGCTCGAGCGAATCGAAGGGGTTCACGGACCCCGCAGCCTCGACGTCATCCTGGTCCACTCGCTAACGCGTGGTCGATGAGCGACACCCTCGGCGGCACCGTTAAGTTGGAAGACGGCGGAAGGATTCGCGATGAGACGAGCAAGCAAAGTCGTGGCGCTGTTGACGGCCGGGTCCCTGGGCCTGGCGGCCTGCGGCACCAGTGTGCAGAAGACCCTGAAGGGGGCGATCTCCTCGGTCGGGGCGCAGCAGTATCTCCAGGTCCGCGTGAACGCGGACGTCGCCGGCACGGGTGCCCAGGCCGCGAGCGCCGCGGCCGTCGAGAAGTACGCCAAGCTCCTCTCGCTCACCCTCAGTGAGCAGAGCACCGGCGGCGGAGCGATTTCGACGGCCGGCACGGCGCTCAACCAGCGCCTGACCCTCGCGGTGGGCTCGACGCCCCTGCTCACCCTGATCTCCATCGGCAGCCGCCTCTACGTGGACCTGGACTTCTCGACCCTGGCGTCCCTGCCCGGGGTGGGCGTGACGACGTCGGAGTTGACGGGACTGCAGCTGCTCCTCGGCGGCAGGTGGTTCGAACTCCCGTCGACGACGCTCAACCGCTACGTCCCCAAGGCCGAACGCTCGGCGACGAACAGTTCCGCGCAGCGCCAGATCGAGCAGCGCGCGATGGACGCGCTGACCAAGCTCATCGAACGCACCCCGTCGACGTCGACCGGCCACGGCTACGCGCAGCGAGGGACCCTGCAGTCCGTCGTCACGGCTCTCGAACCGGTCATGGCGCTGGTCACCCACCGCGCCGCCACGACGACGCACGCGGTGCCGGGCACCTACCGTCTCGCGCTGTCGCTCTCGGGCGGCGTCGCGACCGCGGCGCAGGTCGGCGTGAGCGTCCCCGGTGGCCACCGGGGATCGATGAGCGTGACCCTCAACGCGACGATCACCCACGACGCGACGCCCGTGAGCGCTCCCTCGCCGGTGACCGTCGTGACGCCCGCCTTCTTGAAGGGGCTCTCGGGGCTGACCGGGAGCGTAAAGCTCTAGGCCGTGGCCGTCTCGTCGCGCGGCGCGAAAAGACGCCGCTCGAAGTCGGCCCACGACGTCTCGTTGGCCGCGACGGGTTGGTAGGTCGCCGTCGGGAATGACGCGGCCGCGACCGCGCGCAGCGCCGTGAGGTCGCCGTCGAGGGCTCCCAGCGCCGAGAACTGCACGAGCGCGTTGCCGAGGGCCGCCGCCTCGACCGGACCCGCGATGACCACGACGCCGCAGGCGTCGGCCGTCAATTGGCACAGCACCTCGTTCAGGGCGCCGCCGCCCACCACGTGCACCGCGTCGACGCGCACCCCGCTCAGCGTCGAGATCCCCCGAATCGCTCGCCGGTAGGCCAGGGCGAGGGAGTCCATGATGCAGCGCGCGAACTCGGTCGCCGCCTCGGGGGCCGGTCCGCCGAGGCGGCGACAAGCCGCCGCCAGTCGACCTCGCATGTCCCCCGGGCCCAAGAGTTCCGCGCTCTCGGCGTCCACGAGGAACCGCCCGGCGGGCAGCCGGGCCGCTTCAGTGCTGAGCTGGGCCGCGTCGTAGTCCTCGCCCTCGAGGGCGTATTCGCGGATCACTTCCTGCAAGAGCCAGAACCCCGTGATGTTGCGCAGGAAACGCGTGCGGCCGAAGGCCCCGAGCTCGTTGGTGTAGCCGGCGGCGAAGGCGTCGTGGTCGATCAGGGGGTCGTCGAGCTCGACGCCCACCAATGACCAGGTGCCCGAGGAGATGTAGGCGAAGTTGCGACCCTGGGCCGGCACCGCCACGACGGCCGAGGCCGTGTCGTGCGAGGCGACCGTGATCACCTGAGTGTTCGCTGAGACCCCGGCGTCCAGGGCCGCGCGCGACGTGACCGGACCCAGCACGGTGGCGGGCTCGACGAGGTCACCCACCAGGTGACGCGCGAGGCCGAGTCGACGAAAGAGCTCGTCGTCCCACTCACGACCGAGGTCGAGCAGTTGGGTCGTCGACGCGTTCGTCCGCTCCCAGGCCTCGACCCCGCACAAGAAGTAGTTCACGAGGTCGGGAATGAGCAGCGCACGCGCCGCCGAGTGGGCGAACTCGCCGTCGGCGACCAGTTGGAAGACCGTGTTGAAGCTCAAGAGCGCGATGCCGCTGCGCTGGTAGATCTCCCAGGGGTCGATCAGGGCGGTCGTCGCGGCGTAGGACGCCGCCGTGCGCGGGTCGCGGTGATGGGCCGGCAGCCGCAGGAGCTGGCCCGTGGCGTCCAGCAGTCCGTAGTCCACGGCCCAGGAGTCCACCCCGACGGACGACAGTTCCAGTCCGAGACCGCGCGCTTCGCGGGCCGCCGCCGCCAGGCCGCGCTCGACCTCGTCCACGAGGTGGGGCAGGTCCCAGGAGAAGATGCCCGCCACTTCGCGCCCGCCGTTGGCGAAGCGCGACACCTGGCGCAACTCGATCCGTCCGTCTCGCAGTACCGCCAAGAGGACCCGCCCGCTCGACGCGCCGAGGTCGACCGCGGCGACGCACAGCGGCGAGTTCTCCACGACCTATCGCAAGAAGGCGGCGGCCACGCCGGAGTCGACGGGGATGTGCGCGCCGGTCGTCAGGGCCAGGTCGCCGCCCAGCAAAGCGAAGACCGCGCTGGCGATGCTCTCGGGCAGGACCTCGCGCTTCAAGAGGGTGCGCCCGGCGTAGTAGGCGCCGAGCTCCTCCTCCTTCACGCCGTAGACGGCGGCGCGCTGCGCGCCCCAGCCGCCCGCGAAGATCTTGGAGCCGCGCACCACGCCGTCGGGATTGACGCCGTTGACGCGGATGCCCAGCTCGCCGAGTTCGGCGGCCAGCAAGCGCACCTGATGGGCCTGGTCGGCCTTGGCCGATCCGTAGGCCACGTTGTTGGGGCCGGCGAAGACCGCGTTCTTCGAGACGATGTAGACGATGTCGCCGCCCATGGCCTGCTCCTTCATCACCTTGACGGCCGCCTGGGCGGTCAAGAAGGAGCCCTTGGCCATGACGTCGTGCTGGAGGTCCCAGTCGCGTTCGGTGGTCTCGAGCAGGGACTTGGAGATCGAGAGTCCGGCGTTGTTGATGACGATGTCCACGCCGCCGAAGGCCAGCACCGCCTCGTCGAGCGCGCGTTGCACCGCGTCCTTCGAGGCCACGTCGATGGCCACGCCGCGCGCCACGTCGCGCGAACCCAGCTCCGCCGCCATCGCCACCGCCGACGCTTCATCGAGGTCGGCGACGACGACGTGCGCCCCCTCCGCGGCCAGTCGACGCGCCGTCGCGGCGCCGATGCCCGAACCGCCTCCCGTGACCAGGGCCACGCGCGACGCCAGCGCCTTGGCCTGGGGCATGCGACGCAACTTCTCCTCTTCGAGCTGCCAGTACTCGATGCGGAACTTCTCCGACTCCTCGATCGGGGCGTAGGTCGAGATCGCCTCGGCCCCCGTCATGACGTTGATGGCGTTGATGAAGAACTCGCCGGCCACGCGAGCCGTCTGGGCGTCCTTGCCGAAGGAGAACATCCCCACTCCGGGAACGAGCACGATGGCCGGATCGGCGCCGCGCATGGCGGGCGAGTCCGCCGTGGCGTAGGCCTCGTAGTAGGCGCGGTAGGCGGCCCGGTACTCCTGGTGCAACTCCGAGAGGCGCGCGATCTTCTCCTCGGCGGAACTCGCCGAGGGCAGGTCCAAGATCATGGGGCGGACCTTGGTGCGCAAGAAGTGGTCGGGGCAGGAGCTCCCGCGCGAGGCCACCTCGGCGTGACGCTCGGATTCGAGGAAACTCAGCACGGTGTCGGTGTCGAAGAAGTGACCGACCTGGGGGCGGTCGACGCTGGCCATGCCGCGAAGGGTCGGGAAGAGCGCGACGGCCATCGCGCGTCGCTCGGCGGGGTCGAGGCGCGCGAAACGCTCGAGCCGGGGTCCTAGCGGATCGGGCCGACCGTGCTCGGCGATGTAGCGCTCGGCGGTGCGGATGATGTGGAGGGCGTTGCGTTCGCACTCCTCGCTGGTCTCGCCCCAGGCCGTGATGCCGTGTCCGCCCAAGATGACCCCGAGCGACTCGGGGTGGGCGTCGCGGATGGCGGCGATGTCGAGTCCCAGCTGGAAGCCCGGGCGGCGCCAGGGCGTCCACAGCACCTGGTCGCCGAAGATGGTGCGCGTCAGGGCCTCGCCGTCCGCGGCGGTCGCCAGCGCGATGCCCGAGTCGGGGTGCAGGTGGTCGACGTGCTGGCAGCGGACCAGTCCGTGCATGGCGGTGTCGATGGACGGCGCGGCGCCCCCCTTGCCGAAGAGGCAGTAATCGAAGGCCGCCACCATCTCGTCTTCGAAGTCGGGGCCGCGGTAGACCTTGGTCAGGTTGCGCATGGCGTCGAGACGCAGCGCCGCGAGACCCGCGAAGGACAGGGTGCCGAGGTCGCCGCCCGAGCCCTTGACCCACATCACGTCGATCTCGTCGCCACTGGCGGGGTCCTGCACCCGGGCCTTGGCGCTGGCGTTGCCGCCGGCGTAGTTGGTCACCGTGGGGTCGGCCCCCAGACGATGGGCGCGTTCGAGGAGTTCGCGCACGGCGGCGGGGGCCTCGTAGGAGAGGTCGGGCATCAGGCGCCCCAGCCCGCGGCCTGGCCGCCCACCCGCTCGCTCTCGATCTTGGCCTGATAGCCCGAGCGCTGGTAGGCGCCGATGGGGTCGGGGTCGAGGCCCATGTCCTCACGCAACTCGGCCAGGAGCGGACGCACGTCGGTGTAGAAGGCGTCGGTGAAGATCGCGTTCGCGCCCAGCACGTCGCCCGCGAGCTGACACGCGGTCAATGCGTCGCGGTCGACCAGCAGCGCCTTGGCGGTGGCCTCCTGGACGTTCATCACCGAACGAATCTCGGCCTGGACCTTGGGCTCGATGTTGTGGCATTGGTCGAGCATGAAGGCCACGTTGCCGTCGGGGGTCACCACACCGGCGTCCACGATCTCGAACATGATGCGGAACAACTGGTAGGGGTCGGCGGCGCCGACCATCAAGTCGTCATCGCCGTAGAAGCGCGAATTGAAGTGGAAGCCGCCCAGGCGACCCGCCCGCAACAGCACCGCGACGAGGAATTCGATGTTGGTGGCCACGGCGTGGTGCCCGGTGTCCACGAGGACCTTGGCCTTGGGACCGAGCTCGAGGCACTGCACGAGCGAGGTGCCCCAGTCCGGAACGTCCATCGTGTAGAAGGACGGTTCGTAGAGCTTGTACTCGAGCAGCATCTCGACCCCGTCGCCCATCGCGGCGTAGGTCTCGGCCAGCGCCTCGTGTAGTCGGTCTTGGCGGGCGCGAATGTTGTCCTGGCCGGGGTAGTTCGTGCCGTCGGCGAACCAGAGGCTGATGGCGAAGGACTTCGTCTCGTGGGCGATGTCCACGCACTCGAGAAGGTGGTCGATCGCCTTGCGGCGGATGCGCGGGTCGGGGTTGCAGACGCTGCCGAGCCGGTAGTCGTCCTCTTGGAAGACGTTGGGATTGATGGCGCCGATCTTCACGCCGAGGTCGCTGGCGTGCTTGGCCAACTTGGAGTAGTCCTCCACCTTGTCCCAGGGGATGTGCACGGCCACCGAGGGGGCGACGCCGGTCAGGCGGTGCACCTGCGCGGCGTCCTCGATCTTCTCGAAGGGGTTCCGCGCGACGCCCGCCTGGCCGAAGACCTTGAAGCGCGTGCCCGAGTTCCCGTAGGCCCACGAGGGGGTCTCGATCCACTGGCGACGAAGAACGTCCTTGATGTCACTTCGACTCATCATCTCTGCCCACTTTCTAAAACTGCATCTGGTCTGGGGAACGGACCCCAGAGAACTGCCCACCTACGCGAGGTGGAAGACTTCCTCGAGGGGTCGCATGCCCTCGTCCGGCGCGCCGTCGAGTCCGACGAAGAACTCCGCCATCGACGCCTGCCAGCGAGCGTTGACGTCGGTGCTCGCCATCAGCGCGAGGCACTGCTCGAAGCTCTCGCACTCGAGGTAGCCGATCAGCATCCCGTCGGGGGCCAAGAAGAGCGAGTAATTGGTCCAACCGGCCGCGCTCAAGGCGCTCAGCATCTCGGGCCACACGTCGGCGTGACGGGCCTTGTACTCGTCGGCCTTGGCTGGGTTGACCCGCAACTGGAAACACACTCGTTCCACCGCTCCCCCTCGTCACTCGCGCCCTCACGAAATCCCCGGAAGATGTCGACGTATCGGCCTCTGGCGAGGGTCCCGCCACATAGCGAGACCGCCTCGACTATAGCCGGAATTATTGAAACGTGTCAAGAACCTCCGGCGCGGGCCGCGGCTCAGGGCTTGGAGGAGGTCCGCACGACGAGTTCGGGTTCGAAGCGGACCTCGCGGTGACGGTGATCGGGGTTGCGCACCTCGTCCAGCAGCAGCTCCGCGGCCGCCACGCCGAGCTCGAAGGCGGGCTGGCGCACCGAGGTGAGCGCCGGCGAGAGCATGGACCCGAAGATGAGGTCGTCGTACCCGGTGACGGCCAGGTCGGCGGGTACCCGAACGCCCCGGGCGGCGAGCCCGCGCAGGACCCCGAGCGCCAGTAGGTCGTTCGCGCACATGACCGCGGTCGGCCGCGGCGACATGGCCAAGATCCGCTCCACGACGTCCTCGCCGTGGCGCACCGTGAGAGCCCCCACCGAGATCTCGGTGACCTCGACCTTCTTCGTCTTCGAGACCGCCCGCACCGCCTTGCGCACGCCTTGGCGGCGGTCCCGGCACTGGCGAACGGTCGCGGGACCGTTCACGAAGACCAGTTCTCGATGTCCGCTCTCGAACAAGTGGCGCGCGGCCAGTTCGCCGCCGCGCACGTCATCCACGGTGACCGAACAGAATTCGTCGGCGGTCGCCTTGCGGTCCAGCAGAACCGTCGGCACCCCGCGCATCCGCAGGCCCGACAGGGCCCCGAGATCGGCGGCGGCGGGAGTGATCAACACCCCTTCGACGCGGTGCTCCTCCATGGCTCGCACGAAATTGGCCTCACGGTCGGCCGAGCCGTCGGTGCTGGCGAGCATCAAGACGTAGCCCTCCGTCTGGAGTCGACTCTCGGCGCCGCGGAACATCTCGGTGAAGAAGGGGTTCGCGACGTCGAGCACCACGACCCCCACCGTGTGCGAGCGGCCGCCGCGCAATTGATGCGCCTGGGTGTTGCGGATGAACCCCGTGGATTCGACCGCGGCCAAGACCCGTTGGCGCGTGCTCTCGGCGACGATGTCGGGCCGATTGAGAACGTTCGACACCGTACCCGTCGAGACCTTGGCCACCTTGGCGACGTCGCGAATGGTGACGGGGACCCATGCGCTGTTCGGGCTGGGCGGCACGGGACCGTTCTTCTTGGGAGTCATGGGCAGGTCAAGTCTCCCACCTGCACTCTGGGGGCGCAAGGAAGTACGCGGGTGGTCAGGGACGACGTCCTCAGCGAGGGGTGCTCACGGGGATGCGTCCCCGGGGCCGTCGGGTGCCCTAAGCGGCGGGGGCAGCCGTCGCCGAGAGCGCCTCGATGACGGCGCGAGTGACCTCGGCGGTGCTGGCCGTCCCGCCCAGGTCCGGGGTCGCGACCGCGCCCTCGAGCAACACGCTCTCGATGGCCTCGATGATCCGCCGCTCCCATTGGGGGTAGCCGAAATCGGTCAACATCATGCCCACCGCCCACAAGGTGGCGATGGGATTGGCCATCTGGCGTCCGGCGATGTCGGGCGCCGATCCGTGAACCGGCTCGAACATCGAAGGGAATTCCTTCGTCGGGCACAGGTTCGCGCTGGCGGCGAAGCCCAGTCCGCCGGCCAGGGCGGCGCCCAGGTCGGTCAGGATGTCGCCGAAGAGGTTCGACGCCACCACCACGCCGAAACGCTCGGGCGTGCGCACCATGTGAAAGGCTGCCGCGTCGACCAGCAGGTTCTCCGCGGCGACGTCGGGGTACTGGGCGCGCACCTCGTCGAAGATGCTGTCCCAGAGCACGCCGCTGTAGTTGAGGGCGTTGCCCTTCGAGACGCTCTGGAGGGGGCGGCCCAGACGCTCGGCCATCTGGAAGGCGTAGTGCAGCACGCGCTCGACGCCCTTGCGGGTAAAGACGCTCGTCTGCAGGGCCGCTTCTTCGGGCGTGCCCGGGTACTCGATCGACCCCACGCCGGAGTACTCGCCCTCGGAGTTCTCGCGGACGAAGATCATGTCGATGTCCGCGACGGTCTTGTTGACCAGGGGGGACGGCACTCCACGGAGGAGTCGTACCGGTCGAAGGTTCACGTATTGGTCGAAACCCTGCCGAATGGCGAAGATGAGCTGGCGCAACGCGATGTGGTCGGGCACCCGCTTGTCGCCCACCGCGCCGAGGAAGACCGCGTCGTACTCGCCCAGTATCTGCAAACCGTCGGGGGGCATCATCGATCCGTGCTCGAGGTAGTACTCCGCGTTCCACGCCAGGACGTCGACGTCGAAGCTGATGGTCGGGTCGAGCCGCGCAATGGCCGCCAGCAGTCGCTGGGCTTCGGCCGTGACCTCGGGCCCGATCCCGTCACCGGGCAAGAGGGCGATCCGGTAGGGCAGTGGCGTCAACTTCTCACCGAACTCTTCGCTCACAATCGGCCCTTCGCTTGGCGGTCGGCGTCACCGGGACATTCGCCCACCCGTCGACTAGTCGAACAGGCAACCCCAGAAGGGGAGTCAGGGGAAACGACGACTGGGGTTGCCTGCTCATCACGACTAGTCGGAGTCCTGCCTCTCGACGTTGACACGCGAGAAGTATTGACGCCACCAACCCCCCAAGGTTAGCATCTCTGGATTCGATTGCAAGGCCTTTGTTACAGTTTGATTGAGAGTATGACGTCGCCGTGAATTCGGCGCTGTGCCCACGACGAGGTGACGGACAGGTCATACTGCAGACGGATGGGAAATGCGCCCGGTGGGCGCAGGGGGGCGTGAGATGGTGTGGAGCATTGACTCCGGTCTCGAGAGCAAAGTGGTCATCGTGACGGGCGCCTGCGGCGGCATCGGACGGTCGGTCGCCGAAGCCTTCGCCCAGGCCGGGTCGAGAGTCCTCGCCACCGACCTCCACCAGCCCGCGCTCGACGAGCTGATCGCGGCCCTGCCCGGCGATGGTCACCGCGGCGTGGCCCTCGACCTGGTCGACGAGGACGCTCGCGAGACCCTCGTGAGCATCGCCACCCAGCAGATGGGCGGCCTCTACGCGCTCGCGCACACCGCGGCGCTCCTCATCCGGCGCAGCAGTCTCGATCAAGTCACCGAGGCGGACTGGGACGCCCAGATCGACACCAACTTGAAGGCGACCTTCTTCCTCAGCCGTCGGGTCGCCACCGCCATGGCCGAGCACGGCGAGGGGCGTATCATCCTCTTCACCTCGCAGAGTTGGTGGACGGGCGGCTTCGGCGGCTCCTCCGTCTACGCCGCGTCCAAGGGTGGCGTGGTGTCGCTCTCGCGAAGCCTGGCGAGGAACTTCGGACCTTCGGGCATCACGGTCAACACCGTCGCACCGGGTCAGATCAACACCTCCATGTTGCTCACGGACCTCGATCCCGCCGTCTACGAGAAGATGCGCTCCGAAACCCCCCTGGGCTACGTGGGCGAACCCGACGACGTCTCCGGCGTCGTCGTCTTCCTCGCCAGCCGCCACGCGCGCTACGTCTCGGGTGCCACCATCAACGTCAGTGGCGGCTACTTGATGTACTGAGGGATACCGCGGTGCGGGACCGCTCAGAAATGCTTGTAATTACAGGGAAATGGAGAAACTGACATGGCGAGACTGCCCATCGTTGACACCCACGTTCACTTCTACGACCTGCGCCGCAAGGACCTGGTCTACTCGTGGCTGCAGCCCGACTACATCCATCCCCAGCTGGGCGACATCAACGCGGTGAAGACCCTCGTGTACGGCGCCGAGGCCTACCTCGCCGAGTCGCGCTTCGCCAACGTCGCCAAGGTCGTCCACGTCCAGGCCGCCCTCGGCGCGCCGGACCCGGTGGCCGAGACCATCTGGCTCCAGGAGATGGCCGAGCGCACGGGTTGCCCCGACGCCATCATCGCCCACGCCCCCCTCGCCGACCCGGGGGTCGACGAGATCCTGGCGCGACACGTCGCCGCGTCCTCGCGCGTCGTCGGCATTCGCGACTTCGGCGAGGGCGATTACCTGACCTCTCCCGAGTGGCACCGGGGCTACGCGCTGCTCGAGAAGTACGACTTGCTCTGCGACCTCGACTGCGTGTGGGAGAACATGGAGAAGGCCCGCGACGTGGCCAACATGTTCCCGGCGACCCCCATGGTCCTCGAACACGCCGGCTACCCCCGCTCGCGCTCGGACGAATACTTCCGCGACTGGCGCGGCGGCTTGCGCAAGATGGCCGAGGCCGAGAACACCTGGTGCAAGATCTCCGGCCTCGGCATGTACGACCACCAGTGGACCGTCGAGAGTTGGCGGCCCTGGGCGCTGTCGTGCATCGAGATCTTCGGCGTCGACCGGTGCTTCTTCGGCACCAACTGGCCGCTCGACCGTCTCTTCAGCTCCTTCGATGCCGTCATCGACGCCTACGAGGTCCTCACGGCCGAACTGACCCCGCAGGAGCAAGAGGCGCTCTTCACCAAGAACGCCACCGCGCTCTATCGCCTGGCCTAGGCGCCGGGGGCCGCGGCGAGCTCGGAATCCATTTGACACGGGGTGTCCGAGACCCTAGTGTTGGAATCGATTGTAAGACTCCTCTCCGCGTGACGGTGGTCGGCTCTCCGGCCCCTCACGGGGCGGGGCGCGGGCAGTCGCAACCATCGACGGATCGAGCGGGGACAGTAGATGAGACTTCGAATGAACCAGGCCATCGCCCTGGCAATTTCCGAGGAGATGGCCCGCGACGACAGCGTGGTCGTCTTCGGCGAGGACGTGGCGGTCGCCGAAGGACCCTTCAAGACCTCCGAAGGACTGCTGACGACCTTCGGTCCGGACCGCGTCCGCGACACCCCCATCTCCGAGACCGCCTTCCTGGGCGCCGCCGTGGGCGCCGCCATGACCGGTCTGCGCCCGGTCGCGGAGATCATGTTCGTCGAATTCATGGGAGTGGCCTTCGACCAGATGGTGACCGAGGCCGCCCTCATGCACTACATGTCGGGCGGGCGCTACGAGGTGCCCATGGTCATGCGCGCGTCGGTGGGCTCGGGCCTGGGTTTCGGCTGCCAGCACTCGCAGACCCTGGAGCGCTGGATGCTCGGTACCCCGGGACTGAAGCTGGCGGTCGCGTCGGGGGCGCGCACGGCCTACGGACTGACCAAGGCCGCCATCCGCGACAACAACCCCGTCGTGCTCCTCGAGCCGCGCGCCCTCTACGGCCAGCGCGAGAACCTGGAGATCGGCGATGAGGCCATCATCGAATTAGGCACCGCCCAGGTCGCGCGACGCGGGGACGACGTCACCGTCGTCGCCCTGGGACAGACTGTCGGCATCGCCCTCGAGGCCGCCGAAGGAGCGCCCTGGTCGGCCGAGGTCATCGACCTCTTGTCGCTCATGCCCTGGGACCGCGCCACCGTCCTCGAATCGGTGCGGCGCACGCGACACCTGGTCCTGGTCGAGGAGAACCAGCGCAGCGGTGGCTGGGGGACCGAGATCGCCTCGGTCGTCGGCGCCGAGTGCTTCGGCGACCTGCGCGCGCCGATCCACCGCATCACCGCGCCCGACGTGCCCGTCCCCTACGGCCCGGACCTCGAGAAGCGCTTCCTGCCCTCCGCCGAGTACGTCGGCGAACAGATCACCGCACTGCTGTCCACCAAGACGACACCATCACCGTGGTGGGAGGAGTTCGTATGACCACGCCCAACTCGGCGCTACCCGCCAGCACCCGTCGCCGACACGACGTCATCGACGGTCGGCTCGCCCGACTCGAGCGCATGATGGAGATTCGCCTCGTCGAGGACCGTATTCAGGATCTCTTCGCGCAGGGTCTCGTGAGTGGCACCACGCACACGTCCCAGGGGCAAGAAGCGGTGGCCGTGGGCGTCGCCGCGGCCACGCGGCCCAGCGACTACGTCTGTTGCACCTACCGCGGACACGGACACGCCCTCGCCCTGGGCATGACCCCGGAGGTCGTGCTCGGTGAAGTCTTGGGGCGTCAGATCGGCTGCATGGGCGGACTGGGGGGCTCGATGCACTTGAGCGACCCCGACGTCGGACTGCTGCCCACCTTCGCCATCGTCGGGGCGGGCATTCCGGTCACCGTGGGCGCCGCCCTGCAGTTCGCCACCAAGAAGACCGACGGCGTCGCGCTGAGCCTCTTCGGTGACGGCGCGACCAACATCGGCGCCTTCCACGAGGGTCTCAACATGGCGGCCGTGTGGAATCTCCCGGCCATCTTCATCTGCGAGAACAACCTCTACGGCGAGTACAGCCCCCTGGCCACCACGACGGCGGTGGGCGACATCGCCGAACGGGCCCGCTCCTACGCCATGCACGCCGAGATCGTCGACGGCCAAGACGTCGACGCGGTGGCCGACACCATCGCCCGGGTGGTGGAACGAGCCCGTTCGGGCGGCGGACCCAGCTTGATCGAGGCCAAGACCTATCGATACGTCGGACACTCACGATCCGACAAGGCCCCCTATCGCAAGGAGGGGGAACTCGAGGAGTGGCTGGCCCGCGACCCCATCGAGCTCTACGCCCAGAAGCTCCTCGCCAGTGGAGAGCTGAGTGCCGAGGGTCTCGCCAAGATGCGCGCCCACCAGCTCCAGCTCATCGACGAGGCCCAGGCCACGGTGCTGGCGAGCCCGGCGGGCACCATCGCCCAGATGTTCGAGAACGTCTTCACGTCCCCGCACTCGTCCTCCGGAGGAAAGAAATGAGAATCACGGTCCCCCTGCCCGTCCTGGGTGACACCACCCAGACCGGCGTCATCAGCGAATGGGTCATCGCCCTGGGCGCCCACGTCGACGAAGGCGAGACCCTGGTCGTCGTCGAGTCCGACAAGGCGGTCGTGGACGTACCCTCCCCCGTCACCGGGACCCTGGTCGAGTACCTCGCCCAGGTCGACGACGAGATCGACATCGGTGCGCCCATCGCCGTCATCGACGATGGTGCTGCGTAGGGTCGAATCGGCGGCCTTCTCGGATCTTGAGAAAGTAGGGGGACATGGGGAAACTGCGACTGGGGGTCATCGGGGCCGGATCATGGACCGTGGCGTCGCACCTGCCGGAACTGGCCACGCGCCGCGACGACGTCGAGTTCGTCGGGGTCGCGCGCAAGGGCAGCGAGTTGCTGGCCAAGATCCAATCGGACTGGGGCTTCGCGGTCGCCAGTGAGGACTACCGCGACGTGCTGGACGCGGGGGTCGACATCTGTCTGGTCGCGAGTCCCAGCGGTCTTCACCACGAGCAGGCCAAGGCGGCGATGCAGGCCGGCGCCCACGTCCTCGTCGAGAAGCCCATGACCATCCGTCCCGACGACGCGTGGGACCTGGTGGACACCGCGGAGCAGCTGGGCCGTCACCTCGTCGTGAGCTTCGGCTGGAACTACAAGCCGATGACCCGCCAGGCGAAGCAGCTGATGACGGACTACGGGATCGGACGCATCGAGCAGATGATGATCCACATGGCCTCGCAGACCCGCGAGCTCTTCCTCGGCACCGGGGCCTATCCCGACGCCGCGCCCGATTCGGTTCCCGAGACGCGCACCTGGAACGACCCCGCGCTGTCGGGCGGCGGCTACGCCCAGGCCCAACTCAGCCACGCCCTGGCGATGGCGCTGTGGTTGACCGACCTGCGCGCCACCGAGGTCTTCTCCTTCATGTCCGCCCCCGAGGAGTCGCCGGTGGAGTTCCACGACGCCGCCAGCATCCGTTTCGCCGGTGGGGCGATCGGCACGATGAGCGGCGCGGCCGACCACATGAACGCCGGGGACAACAAGCACCAGCTCGAGATGCGCGCCATCGGCTCCGAGGGCCAGTTCCAGGTCGACTACGAGCGTGAGGCGCTCTGGCTCTTTCGCGCGCCCAACACCAACTACCGCCCGGAGCTCGAGGCCAACGCCGGACTCTACGACTGCGTCGGACCGCCGCACGCGCTGGTGGACCTCGCCCTCGGCAAGGACGTGGTCAACTGTTCGCCCGGTTGGCTGGGCGCGCGCACCGTCGAGATCCTCGACGCCTGCTACCGCAGCGCCGCCAGCGGCACCGTCGCCACCATCGCCCCGCGAGACCACCAAGGAGAATGATGCAACGTCAATGCTTCTCGTTCCAGATTCGGCCGGGCACCCTGGCCGAGTACCAGAAGCGGCACGATGAGATCTGGCCCGAGCTCGTGGCCGAACTCAAGGAGGCCGGCCTGTCGAACTACACCCTGTTCCGGTACGACGACGAGCACGTCATCGGCTACGTCGAGTGCGAGCCCGACGCCGCCACCTGCTTCGGGCGCCTCGCCCACGCGGAGGCCAACGTCCGTTGGAGCAAGTGGTTCGAGGACATCATCGTCTCGCTGACCGACGATGATGGGAACATGCATTCCATGCAAGAACTCTGGCACCTCGCCTAAGGAGAGTACGTGAGCATCGTCCGCGTCGACGCGATCCCCGTCGTCTACACCGAGCCCAACGACTGCGACTCGACGCGGTCGCTGCTCTTCTGTCGCCTCGAGACCAGTGACGGCGTGGTGGGCTGGGGCGAGGCCATCACCCAGTTCCCCGAGGCCTCGCGCTCGGCGGCGGTCTTGTTGGAGGGCGTGGCCGACACCCTGGTCGGGCGTAACCCGCTCGACCACCACGCGATACTCACCGATCTCAACAAGCGTTCCTGGTGGTACAGCTACGGCGGCGGCATCGGCGCCTTCGTGCTCAGCGCCATCGACATCGCCCTGTGGGACCTGCGCGGCAAGATCCTCGGCGTGCCCGTCGCCACCTTGCTCGGCGGAGCGCTGCGCAGCGAATTGCCGGTCATCGCCTCGACCCACGCCTTCAACGCCTCCTTGGACTTCGAGGTCGAGCGCCACGGGGCCTACGTGAGAGACGACGGCTACCGGGGCGTCAAGATCGGCATGGGCAAGCGCGGCGAGGCCCGTCTCGGCTACGACATCGACCGCGACGTCGCCTTCGTCGCCCGCTTGCGCGAGGCGATCGGAGCCGACGCGCTCTTGATCATGGACCGCGGCCAGAGCCTGCCGTGGAGCGTGGCTGACGCCATCCGGCGCACCCGGGCCTTCGACGAGTACCAGTTGGCCTGGATGGAGGAGCCCCTCGAGCCCTACGACGTCGAGGGCTTTCGACGTCTGCGCTCCCAGGTCAAGTGCCTCATCGGCACGGGCGAACGGGAGTTCACGGTTCGCGGCTACCAGCGGCTGATGGCCGAGGGGATCAGCGACGTCGTCGGCTTCGACCCGGCGCGGGCCGGCGGCATCAGCGGGGGGCTCGAGGTCATCAAGCTGGTGGAGGCCAACAACGTCTGGTTCAACGCCCACGCCTGGAGCAGCGCCATCACCACCGCCGCCAGCATCGCCCTGTCGGCGAGTACTCAGCGCTGCCTCCTCTTCGAGATGAAGCCCCTGGCCAATCCGATGCAGGACGAGCTGGTGACCGCACCCTTCGCCCAGCGCGACGGCCTGATGACGGTCCCCACCGCCCCGGGGCTCGGGATCGAGGTCATCGAGTCGGTGGTCGAGCACTACCGGCTTCGCTAGATGGCGGGGTCGGACGACCCGCGGGAACGACACGCATCACGGCCCCAACGACTATCGAGGTGAGGACATGCACATAGACCCCGAGTTGGCCGTCTTCTTGGAGACGCCCTTCCCCAACAACTTCGACGACCTCGCGTGGTCGCGCGCCGAGCAGCGCCGAATGGCCGAGGCCCACCCCGCGCCGCCCTCGACGACCGTGCACTGGGACGACCGCAGCATCGGTACCTCGGCCGCGGGCGCTGATCTCACGGTACGCGTCTACCGCCCCGCCACCGCCGAAGGGATCCTGCCGGCCGTCTTCTTCGTCCACGGCGGGGCATTCGTCTTCGGGGACCTCGAATCCGAGCACGCGCGCTGCCTGCGCTACTGCGCCGACGCCGCGTGCGTGGTGGTGTCCGTGGACTACTCGCTCGCCCCCGAGCACCGCTTCCCCGCCTCGCTCCACGACGTGACCACGGCCTACGAGTGGATGCTCGGCGAGGCGTCGTCGCTCGGCATCGACCCCGACCGCGTCGCCGTCGCGGGAGTGAGCGCCGGCGGGGCGATCGCAGCGGGCCTGGTCCTGCAACTTCGCGACCGCGGGGCCCACGTCCCGCGAGCGCAGCTGCTCGTGTACCCCGTGACCGACTCGGCCACCGACACCAAGTCCACGCGGGAGTTCTTCCACGCCGAGCCCTTCGACGGGGACCGCGCCCAGCGCATGTGGTCCCTCTACGTCGAGGACCTGACGTCGGTCTCGCCCTACGCCTCGGTGGCGAGGGCGTCGGACCTGAGTGGACTCCCGCCCACCTACATCGTCACGGCCGACCTCGATCCGCTGCGCGACGAGGGCCTCAACTTCGCGCGAGCCCTGATCGACGCGGGGACGACCGTCGAGCTCCACCACTTCCCGCGCACCTACCACGGCTTCGACGCCGTCGCCCCCGACGCCCGGGTCAGCCGGCGCGCCCTCGAGGAGCAGTGCCTCTTCCTGCGACACGAGCTCGCCGCCTCGTAACCAGACGTCACGCGGCGGTACCGCAGGGAGCAGGTGGACCTTGCGCGCCGAAGATGTCGAGGTGGGACCAGACAGCCGAACCCCCCGGAGCCTTGCGGCTCCGGGGGGTTCGGCGTGGTACTGCGGAACGGCCGTGGGCTACTTAGAAGCCCGCACTGCCAACGTTGGCCTTGGTGAAGACCTCAGCGTTGCCCGCACTGACCGTCTGGCCGGGGAGAACAACTTCCTTGACACCAGCGCACATGAAGGACTGGCCGGTCTTGCCGGTCAGCTTGCCGGCGAGGACCGCGCTCATCGCACAGGCGGCAACCTTGCCCTCCTGGGTGAAGTTCCACAGCGCGAAGCTGTGCACGCAGTTGCTCGTCATGAAGGGCTTCATCTGGTTGGGGTCACCGAGTCCGGTCAGCACGTACTTCGAGCAGACCTTGTTGGTGGTCAAGTACTGAGCCGCGGCGGCGATACCAACGGTGGTCGGCGAGATGATGCCGGTCACGGTCGGGTTGGCGGCCAGGGCAGCCTGCAGGCTCGACGTGGCGTCCGCGGCGGAGTCCGACGGCGGGTTCACGATCGACACCAGCTTCATCTTGCTGTACTTCATCAGCTTGAGGTCGGCCTTGACTTGCTTGTTCCACGTGACCTGGTTGGAGTCAGTGGCCTGGGCCGACAAGATGATGAAGTTGCCGGTGTAGGCGGGCTTCATCTGCGAACCCAACATGTCCAGCTCGGTCTGAGCGATCGACGCGGTGCTCGTGCCCTCGACGTACACGGTGCGGCCCGACGGCAGAGCGTCGGAGTCGAACGTGACCACCTTCACGCCGTGCTTCTCAGCACGCACGAGGGCGGGGTTGGTCGTCGCGGCGTCGTCGTTGGAGATCAGGACGCCCTTGTCACCCGCGGCCACGGCGTTGTTGATGAAGTTGACCTGGTCAACCGCCGAACCGGTGGTGGGACCACCGTAGAGGCAGTTCAGACCCAACTTCGCGCCCTCGGTCTTGCAACCGGCGGCCGCCTGGGTAAAGGGTGCGATGCCGGTGAACTTCGGGATCATGTACACCTTGACCGAGCCCGACGCCCCGGCGCTGTTCGCGCCCATAATCGCAACCGGCAGCACTGACGCGGTGGCCAAAACAATCCCCGCAACTGCTCGGATAACACTTCTTTGATTCTTCATCTATCCCCCTAAGGTTGAAACCGAAATCCGTTTTGACTCCGGTGATGATCCGTTACTGGTGTTACTTTCCCTCCTCGCTACTACTTAGAACAGCATTAGCGACCGTGACCGGGCTGGCGCTGCGGCGCCGCTTCCAGTCCTTGTACTTCTGCGACAGGGGCGGGAGTCCGATGGCGATGATCAACAAGAAGCCGATCGCCATCGTCTGGCCTTCGCCCGAGAAATTGTGTAGTCCGAGGGCCGACTGCAAGAGGGCGAGGAGCGCCGCCGCCAAGACGACTCCCGGGATGGTCCCGGTCCCACCGTAGGCGCTCACTCCGCCCAGGATCACGGCGGTCACGGCCGGCAGGAGCTCACTGGCGCCCATTCCGGCCTGCGCCGTCTGGTAGTTGCCGAGGAACAGCAATCCGGCGATCCCCGCCATCAGTCCCGATATGACGAAAGTGGTGATGCGGACCCGATTCACCGCGATGCCGGAGAACAGCGCCGCCTTGCGGCTGCCGCCGATGGCGAAGACCGACTTGCCGAAAACGGTCCCATGAAGAATGAATGACAATATGGCGGCGAAGACGATGAGCAGCACCACCGCGAAGGGGATCTGCGTGCCCGTCACGTTGGAGCTTCCCATCGACACGATGACGCTGGGGAAGGTGGAGATGGCCAGCCCCTTCAAGATCAAGAAGGAGACGCCGGTGTAGGCGCCCATCGTCCCCAGGGTCACCGCCAGGGCCGGCAGGTCGAAGAGGACGACCAGCAGACCGTTGATCAGGCCGCACACCAGGGAGATCGCCAGACCGATGCCGATGGCCAACCAGGTATTGGTGCCGTGAGCCGTCAAGTCGCCGATGACCACGCCCACCAGGGCGAGGGTTCCCACCACCGACAAGTCGATGTCGCTGGTCATGATGACCGGGGCGAGGCCCAGGGCGAGGCACAAGAGCACCACGCTGTTGAGGGCCGTCGTCTGGAGGTTGAAGCTCGACAAGAGGTCGCCGTCGGCCCACTGGCCGAGGACCATGACCAGGATGATCAAGAGGACGAGGCCGGACTCCCAGCGGACCACGGCGTGACGCAACCTATTCATGGCTTCCGCCCTCCGATGTCGCGCCGGCTAACGGCGTGGCGGCACCCATCGTGGCGACCGCCATGGCCTCTCGACGAACCGGGCGGCGCAGGCGACGACTGACGACCGCGTAGACGGCCACCGCGACGACGATGGCCACGCCCTGCAGGGTCTGCTCGGCGAAGACCGAGATCCTCGTCAGTTCCAAGATGTTCTGGATCTCCCCGAGGAGCAGCGCACCGAGCACCGCGTTGTAGGCGTTACCCGATCCACCGAAGAGGCTCACGCCACCGACCACCGCGGCGGCGATGACGGTGAGGTTCATGCCGCTGCCGGCCGTCGCGTCGACGTTGCCGAACTGCGACACGTAGAGCAGTCCCCCGAGACCGGCCATCGCTCCGCAGAGGGCGAAGAGCTGATAGGTCCGCAGGCGAACCTTCACGCCCAGGTAGATCGCCGCCTCGGGGTTCGACCCCAGGGCGTAGACGTCGCGTCCGAAGCGGGTGCGACGCAAGATGAAGCCGACGACCAGCATGCAGATCACCGCGACCCAGATGAAGGTGCTGATGCCGAACCACGTCGCGCCGCGCAGGCCCGACAGCCACTTGGGCACCTGCGTCAGGTAGAGCTGCGAGCCGTTGTTCACGAAGATCTGCACGCCCGTGTAGATCGACAGTGTCGCCAGGGTCGCGATGATGGCCGGCATCTTGAGGGCGTCGATCAAGAGGGCGTTGCCGAGTCCCAGCACGCCGCCCAGGGCGAGGGACATCGCCACGCCCACGACCGGACCCAGGGGGCCCGAGATGTGGTGGGTCGTCTCACCCACCAGGTAGGCGCAGATGCCCAAGATGGCCCCGACCGACAGGTCGATCTGGCGCGCGATGATGGTCACCGCTTCGCCAATCGCCACGATGGCGATCAGGGCCACCGTGTTGAGCAGGTTCGAGAAGTTGCTGATCGTGCGGAAGTCGCCCAAGGTCGCGGCGGCCACCGCGGTGACCACCACGATCAGGACCAGGAGGCTGGTGTCGCTGCGCTTGAAGAAGCCCGATCCGAAGACCCGCTTCAAGGCGGACGCGGGGGCCGGAGTGAGTGACGACACCGTGCTCATTGCCCCACCTTCACGACGCCCGAGGCTGCTTCCAAGATGAGGTGGGAGTCGATGGGTGTCGCGAATTCCGCCACCACCGAACCCTCGCGCATCACCAGGAGCCGGGTGCTCATGGCACGAACCTCCTCCAACTCCGAGGAGATGATGATGACGGCCACGCCCGATTTGGCCAACTCGGCCACCATGCCGAGGACCTCGGCCTTGGTTCCGACGTCGATCCCGTGAGTCGGCTCGTCCAGGATCAAGATGCGCGGCTCGGTGGCGAGCCACTTGCCCAGCACGACCTTCTGCTGGTTACCGCCGGAGAGCGAACTCGTCAATTGGTCCAGGCGGCCAGCCTGGAGCTGCACCCGCTCGGCGAGGTCCGAGGCCTGGCGGTACATGACCCGCGTGCGGAAACGGCCGAAGCGGTTGGCGATACTGCCCCACACCGACATCGTCATGTTGAGCGGCACGCGCATCCCCGAGACCAGGCCGTTGCCCAGCCGGTCCTCGGGGAGATAGGCGATGCCGCAGCGGATCGCGTGGCGCGGCGACTGCGCGGTGTAGGGGTGGCCCTCGATCGTGATCGAACCCGACTCCGCGGGCGTGATGCCGAAGATGGCTTCCGCCAACTCGGTGCGACCCGCTCCCACCAGTCCGGCGAGGCCAAGGATCTCGCCACGACGCAGGACGAAGGAGACGTTCTGGAAGTAGCCCGGTCGCGTCAGGTCCTTGACCTCCATGATCACCTCGCCGCTGTTGCGAGTAATCTCGGGATAGAGGTCGCCCACGTCGCGGCCGCACATCATGCGCACCATCTCGGGGATGGTGAGTTCCGCGGTGGGCCGCTCGGTGATGAGGACGCCGTCGCGCAGGACGACCACTCGATCGGTCAAGGCGGTCACCTCATCGAGCTTGTGGCTGACGAAGACCAGGGAGATGCCCCGACCGCGCAACGACCTCAGGAGCTCGAAGAGGGAGTCGACCTCGCGGTTCGACAGCACCGATGTGGGTTCGTCGAGGATGAGGACGCGCGCACCCGAGACCAGCGACTTGGCGATCTCGATCAACTGCCGGTCGGCTATGCCGAGTTGGTAGACGGGGGCGTGGACGTCCAACTCGATGCCGATCTCTTCGAAGATCTCGGTCGCGCGGCGGTACATCTCGGCCCAGTCGACCACGCCCTTGCGCATCGGCTGACGGCCGGCGAACACGTTCTCGGCGACGTCGAGGTCGGGGAACACGGCGGGCTCCTGGTAGGTCGCCGAGATACCGAGGTCGCGAGCCACCCGGGGGTTGGCGATGCGCTGGACGGTGCCGTCGACGAGGATTTGGCCGCCGTCGGGTTCGAGGACGCCCGTCAAGATCTTGACCAGGGTCGACTTGCCCGCGCCGTTCTCGCCCAGCAGGCCGACGATCTCACCGGGGAGGAGGTCGAGGTTGACGCCCTTGAGTGCCTGGAGTCCGCCGAAGCTGCGCTGGATGCCGCGCAACTCGACCACGGGCGTCATCGTCTTCGATTCGTTCGACGTCGTCATGGCGCTCGCGTCACCCCCCCTGTCTTGTTTCAGTCACTACGCATCCCCCACCAACCGACCAACAAGTTGAAACAATTTAACACAGAAAATTGAAACAATTCAACAGTGTGAAGAATTCCAACTTCCCGCCATCGCAACCACGAATACTAGCCCCGCGTGCAACGACTTTGGAAACGATACCAACAAATGTGGGCGGGTGCAAGCCGCCGGACCGGCATTTCGTGTTGCAATCTCTTTACACTTGCAAACAAAGGGATATGAACCTTTACCTGGTGTCGAGAGTCCGAAAGTGCGGGTCACCGATGGGTCGTCACGGATTCTTTTGGCAATTATTTGGAATCGATACCGTGTCTGCGTTATGGTCGTGTGAGTTAGTGCGCCATCGCGGCGCGGGTTGAGGAGAACGGTGACAGTGCAAGCGGACCAGAACCAGGGAGCGGCGGCCTCGACGAGCCTGTCCGACTCCCCGCTGACGATTACTCGGATCGAGACCATCGCCCTGCGCGCGCCCCTGGCCGCCGACTTCAAGGGCAGCCACTACCACATGACCCACCGCTCCACGCTCATCACGCGCGTGCACACCGCCGATGGCATCATCGGCGAGGCCTACGCGGGCGACGAGGACGCCAACCTCCTCGAGATCGAACAAGTCGTGCACCAGGAGATCGCCCCCTCGCTGGTCGGCCTGGACGCGATGGCGACTGAGAAGTGCTGGCAGGCCGGCTATCACGTGACCTTCGACATCCTGCGCGATCGACGCATCGGACTCGTCGCCCTAGCCGGCGTCGACGCCGCCATCTGGGACGCCGTCGGCAAGGCCCTCGGCCAGCCGCTGTGGCGTCTGTGGGGTGGATATCGCCGCCAGGTGCCGCTCATCGCCATCGGCGGCTACTACGACGATCCCCTGGGGACGATCGAGGAGGAGATGAAGTCCTACGTCGACTTCGGCCTGGCGGGCGTCAAGTTCAAGGTGGGCGGTCGATCCCCCGAGATCGACGCCGAGCGGGTGATGAGGGCTCGGGCCGCCACTCCCGAGGGCTTCTTGATCTGCATCGACGCCAATCAGGGCTACAGCGTCGCCCAGGCCCTCGACCTGGGCGAGCGGATTGCCGACCAGGACATCATGTGGTTCGAAGAGCCGGTGGGCTGGGACAACGACGCGCGCGGAATGCGCGACGTGCGGATGCGCGGACCCATCCCCGTGTGCGCGGGCCAGAGCGAGGTGTCGCCGGTGGGATGCCGCAATTTGATGGAGGTCGGCGCCATCGACTTCTGCAACTTCGACGCCTCCTGGTCGGGCGGCCCCACGGTGTGGCGGCGCATGGCCGCCATCGCCGGCAGCTACGGAGTCACGGTCGGGCACCATGAGGAGCCCCAGGTGTCGACGCACCTCATCTCGAGCCAGGCGCACGGCTCCGTGGCGGAATGCTTCCACCCCGACCGCGACCCCTTCTGGTGGAATCTGATCGCCAACCGCCCGCCGCTCGTCAACGGACAACTCCAACTTTCCGACGCCCCCGGACTAGGCTGGCAACTCAACACGGACTACATCGATCGCCATCGAGTCCGAACGGAGTAAGTGGAGTCATAGTGACCAAACCTGGTTCTGCCCCGACCCCTGGTGCCGGCGCGAACAGAATCAGCATGCAAGAGGTCGCCAAGCGAGCCGGCGTCGCGCCCTCGTCCGTCTCCCGGGTCCTCTCGGGTCACCCCAACGTCAGCGAGGTGATGCGCAATCGCGTGATCGACGCGGTCGCCGCCCTCGGTTACGAACCCGACCTCCTGGCCCAGAGCCTGCGGCGAGGGGCGTCCATGACGATCGGCTTCGTCGTGGCGAGCATCTCCAACCCCCTCATCTCCGAAATCGCCCTCGGCGCCGAGACCTGCCTGCGCGCGTCGGGATATTCGATGCTGCTCACCAACTCGATGAACAGTCCGGCTCTCGACGCCGAGCACATTCGCCTCCTCGCGCAGCGTCGGGTCGACGGCCTGCTCCTGTCCATCTCCAGTGAGCAATCCCAGGGGACCATCGACGCCGTGGAGAAGGCGGACTGTCCGGTGGTGCTCGTCGACCGTGAACTCAACGTCACGCGGCCGATGTCGGCCGTCACCGCCGACCACGACACCGGCGTCGCCGAGGCGGTGCGTCACCTGGCGTCCTTCGGGCACACGCGCATCGCCCTGGTCAACGGCCCCTCCGACCTCCGACCCGCGCGCGATCGGGCGGCGACCTTGCGACGCATTTCGCGTCAATTGGGTCTGAGCGCCCTCGTCCGCTCGGGCGACTTCACCACCGAGCACGGTGAGAGCGCGACGGAGAACCTCCTCGCGGAGAACGCGCCGCCGACCGCCATCGTCGCCGGCAGCAACCAGATCCTGGTGGGGGTGTTGCGCGCCCTGCACCGTCACGGCGTGCGGATCCCCGACGACATCTCGCTCGTCACCTGCGACGAGGTCCCGCTGGCCGAGTTCTTGGTCCCCCCGCTCGCCACCATCGAGCGCGACCACCACCGCATGGGCGTGCTCGCCGCGCAATTGCTCCTCGACGCCATCGCCGGTTCACCGGCGAGGGTGCAGAGCATCCCGACCCACTACGTCCCCGCGGCCAGCGTGGGACCCACCCCGACGATCTAGTCGATTTCGAGAAAGAGAGCGTGGCGTATGGAGTTCCTGGTCGAGATCTCAGTTCACGTGCCCGCGGACATGCCCGACGAACGCCGCGCCGACCTCGTCGCCGCCGAGAGAGTCCGGGGAGCGGAGTTGGCGAGCGCGGGAGTGATCCGCGCCATCTGGCGGGTCCCCGGCGAATTCGCCAATCGTGCCATCTGGTCGGCGCCCGACGCCACTGAATTGCATCGAGCCATATCGAGTCTGCCGCTGTGGAAGTACTGCGACGTCAAGGTCACCGCGCTGGCGCAGCACGAATTGGGCGCCCAGTGCCCGGGGCTGCCAGCCGGCCTCGCCTAGACACTCGGATCGCGGCGCAGGGTCGCGCCGCGGCGAGTACATTTCACCCATGACCCTCGATCCAGAAGTCGCCGCCCGACTCGGCGGACCCGACGATTCCAACATGGACGACATCGCCGGCTCGCGCGCCGTCGGTGCGGCCCTCAACGCCCAGGCCAACGCCGAGCGCCCCCCGCTCGCTCCGGGGATCCACGTGCGTGACACCTTCGTCCCCTCCGACAGCGGGCACGCCATCCCCGTGCGCATCTACCAGCGAGAGTCGACCCCGGCTCCCGCGGGCGGTCTGCTCTACATCCACGGCGGGGGCTTCATCTTCGGCGACCTCGACAGTGAGCACGACCGCTGCCTCGAGTATCTCTCGCGGGCCGATATCGTCATCGTCTCGGTCGACTACCGCCTCGCGCCCGAGCACCCCTACCCGGCCGGGCTCGACGACTGCTTCGACGCGTTGCGCTGGCTCGTCGACCAGGCCGACGAGCTCGGTGTCGACCCCGCGCGCATCGGCGTCGGGGGGGCCAGCGCGGGCGGCGCCCTCGCCGCGGGGCTGGCGCTGCGCTGCCGCGACGAGGGAATCCACCTGGCCGCCCAGCTGCTCATCTACCCGGTGCTCGACGACCGCGTGGACACGACGTCCATGAGCACCTACCTCGACTGCGAACCCTGGAGCGGACGCCGCAACCGCCAGATGTGGCCCCTCTACCTCGGCCACGACGGACCCGCGCCGGTCTACGCCGCCCCGCTTCGTGCGCAGGAGTTGAGCGGTCTCGCGCCCGCCTACCTGATGAGCTGTGAGGAGGACCCCCTACGCGACGAGGAGTTCGCCTACGCCCAGCGCCTGCTGGACAGCGGCGTGCCGGTGGAGTTCCACCACTACCCGGGGACCTACCACGCCTTCGACGTGATCGCCCCCGAGGCGCAGGTCAGTCGTCGCGCGCTGGGTGAACACGCCGAGTTCCTGCAGCGACACCTGGGTTCGCCGGCGACGCGCTAGCTCGACGTCGGGCCCTAGGGACGCCGAACGCCACGAGGGCGGCTGCTACGCAGCCGCCCTCGTGGCGTTCGGGGAATCAGTGGACTACTTGGAGCAGATGGCGTACGCCGTCACCTGGTCGGCGCTCGTCGCACCAGCCGAGGTGTCGAAGGACACGGTCCAGCCCGTCGCCGGGGTGGAGGCCGATCCGCCCGAGGGCACCGACGAGGTCAAGACGTCCGTCGCGGTCGCGCTCGAGCCACCGCCGCCGATGGCGTAGGTGCCCGTGGCGCAGGTCGCGGTGGCGGTCCCGGGGCCCGTCGCGGACGCGGTCGTCACGTTGGAGTCCGTTCCGACGGCGCCGGTGGCGCCGGTGGCGCCCTTCAAGCCGGTGTCACCGGTGGGACCGACCGAGCCGGTGTCGCCGGTGGGGCCGGTGGGGCCGGTGGGACCAGTGGCGCCCGTGGCACCGAGAACACCCGTGGCACCCGTCGAGCCGGTGGCCCCCGTCGCGCCGGTGGCACCCGTGTCGCCCTTGGGACCGGTCGCGCCGCGCAGGCCGTTCTTGCCGTTCGCGCCCGACTTGCCCATCGGGCCGGTGGGGCCCTGGAGGGTGTTGACGTCGAGGGTCACGGAGTGGAAGTGGGCCGGGCAGGCGCCGTTGATCACGCTGGCGATCATGCCGGCCTTGTCCTGGCAGACCTGGATGCGGCCCAACTTCGACGACGCGCCGGCCGTGGAGACCACCGCGACGCCACCAGCCATCAACACTGCGGCCAACGCCGCAGCGCCGGCCTTCGACTTGATCGTCGAGAACTTCATGAGACCTCCCAGATAGAGAAAATTAAGTAAGCGAACCGCCAGAAACGAGACGATAGGCACGGAATCGCAACACTTCGGTACGTCTGGGTGACCGGCAGATGAAAAGTTGGTTCTCTTTCGGGACACTGCTCGCACCGTGGGCGGGCGTTTAACGTGGTGGCGACGGCCGACGTCGCTGCGAGCTGACCGCCGGTCACGACACAGGAGCTGAACGAGACACATGAAGGAACGCGCCGACCTCGACTCGACTCGGACCGACGGGGCGTCGCACGGGCTGCGAGAGCGGCTGCGTCGCGTGAGCAGCCCCGCCAGTGCACTCGTCCCCCTCAGCGTCGACGCCGTTGCGTCGCGACCCTGGTGGCGCCCGCGCGGCTTGCACGCTCTCGTCGCCCTGGCGGTCATCTTCAATCTCTGGTCGCTGCGGGCCGAGCGCCTCGCCGTGGCCTACCCCAACGACAGCGGCATGCACCTGCAGATGACGGCGCTGGCCGCTCAGTTGCTGCGCCACGGCATCTCCCCCTTCGACCACTGGTACCCCCTCTTGTCGCTGGGCTCGCCCTTCTTCGTGCAGTACCAGAGCTTCTCGGCGGTCTTCACGGGGGGACTCTCGCTGCTCTTCGGTTCCGCGGCGACGACCTTCGCGTGGTCGCTCTACCTCTTGTTGTGCCTCTGGCCGCTGTGCGTGTACTGGTCCTCGCGCCTCTTGGGCTGGGGACGCTGGGAATCCGCCATCGCCGCGGCGCTGTCACCGCTGATCTTCACGGTGACCGGGCGCGGCTTCGGTCACCAGAGCTACATCTGGATCGGCAGCGGGCTGTGGTCGCAGCTGTGGGCCATGTGGACCCTGCCGCTCGCCTGGGCCTTCTCGTGGCGCTACGTCTCGCAGCGCAAGTCGCTGTTCCCCGCGGTCGTGATGCTCTCGCTCACCATCGCCTTCCACTTCTTGACCGCCTATCTAGCCGCCTTGACGCTGGTGGTATGGGTCCTGATCCGACCGAGCCAACTGCTCGCGCGCGCTGGACGCGCCCTCACCCTCGGGCTGGCCGCCTTGCTCGCCACCGCCTGGGTGACCCTGCCCCTCTTCTTGCACTCCAAGTGGCTCGCGGTCAACCAGTTCCAGGTCGGCACCACCATCAACGACTCCTACGGCGCGCGCCGGGTGCTGAGCTGGCTCTTCACCGGTCAGATCTACGACTGGCACCGCTGGCCCCTCATCACCGTCTTCGCGGGGGTCGGCGTCGCCGTGTGCGTGCGGCGCTGGTACTTCGACGAACGCGGACGCGCACTCGTCGGCGCCTGGCTGCTCAGCCTCGTCCTCTTCTTCGGCCGCCCCACCCTCGGACCGCTCCTCAAACTGCTGCCCGGCAACGAGAGCCTCCTGCTGCAGCGCTACATCATGGGACTGCACCTGGCCGGACTCATGCTGGCGGGGGTCGGCCTGGTCGCCATCGCCGCCTTCTTCCGGCGTCAGGCCGCCCTTCGACTGGGCTCGCTCTCCGCGGGCCTCGCGCGCTTCTTCGCCAAGGACGCGTCGTGGCTGCGGACGCCCGTGCTGGTCGCCCTCGTCGTGGCCCTGCTCACCCCCGCCTGGACCCAGATCAGCACCTACGACGGCTACTCGCGCAACTGGATCACCTACCAGCGCGCCATCGCGAGCACCCAGGGACGCGACGTCGACACCCTCGTCGCCCTGGCCGAGGCGCGCGGGGGCGGGCGCATCTACGCGGGCATGCCCTCGAACTGGGGCCACCACTTCTACGTGGGCGCCGTGCCGGTCTACATCTACCTCGAACAGCTCGGCGTGGACGCCGTGGGCTTCACGCTGCGCACCAGCGGACTCATGACCGACCCCGAGGCCTACTTCGACGAGTACAACCCCGGCGACTACTCGGCCTTCGGCATCCACTACATGATCTTGCCGGTGGGCCACCGCCCACCCACCTACGCGACAGCCCTGCGCACCCTCGGCCCCTACCGACTGTGGGTCGTCGACAACCCTCGCTGGACCACCCTCTTCCAGGTCGTCGACACCCTGGGCGTGATCTTCGCCGACCACGCGAACCTGGGGCTGCAGACGAAGGACTTCCTCAACTCGTCGCTCACCGACCACGCGGCCTACTCCACCATCGCCTACGCCGGCCAGGCGGCGGCCACGCCGACCCTCACCTCCCTCGCCCAGCAGCACGGCCTCGCCGGCAGCGTCCTGCGCCAGAGCCAGGACCTGGTGAGGGCCCAGAGCGCCTCGGCCACCGTCGTGGCGGCGCGGCGCGCCGTCGTCTTGATGAAGGTGGCCTACGACCCCGGTTGGCACGCCACGGTGGACGGTCGCGCGACGCCGATCATCATGTTGGCTCCGGCCCTCATGGGCGTCGAGGTCTCGCCGGGACGCCACGTGGTGGACTTCCGCTACCAGGGCTTCGCCGACTACGCGCTCCTCGACACGCTCGCCGTGCTCACCCTGCTCGGCGTGGCTCTGGGTCCGTGGTGGCGGCGACGCCGCCGAGCGGCCTGATTCAGCGACCCACCGCGGGACCCAGCGAGGGCGCCCACTGGGGACCCGCGAGGACCACCTGCACGTCGCTGATGTGGCGCTCCAAGAAGGCGGCCTCGCAGTAGCTGAGGTACATGTCCCACATGCGGTGGAACTCGTCGCCGAGGCCCAGCGCCCTCACCTCGGCGTCGTGCTGGACCAGGTTGTCGCGCCAACGCGAGAGGGTCTCGGCGTAGTGGCGTCCGATGTCCTCGACGTCCACGATGCGCAGCTCCGCTGCGGAGCTGGACCTCGACAGGGCCTCGAGCGAGGGCAAGAAGCCGCCCGGGAAGATCATCGCCTTGATGAAGTCCTCGCGGTCCTTGGCGCGCTCGTAGCTCAGGTCGTTGATGGTGATGGCCTGCAGGCCCATGAGGCCCGAGGGCTTGAGCAGCGCGGCGCAGGTGGCGAAGTAGGTGTCGAGCTGGCGCCAGCCGATGGCCTCGATCATCTCGATGGAGACCATCTTGTCGTACTGGCCGGTCACGTCGCGGTAGTCCTGGTTGCGCACCTCGACGAGGTGCTCGAGGCCCGCGGCGGTGATCCGCGCCGTGACGAACTCGTACTGGGCGTCCGAGATGGTCACGGTGGTGACCCGGCAGCCGTGGCGCGCGGCGGCGTGCAGGGCGAATCCGCCCCAGCCCGAGCCGATCTCGAGCACGTGGTCCTCGGGTCCGAGGCGCAGTTTCACGCAGAGCTTCTCGAGCTTGGCCACCGCGGCCTCGTGCAGCGATGTGCTCTCGTCATCGAAGTAGGCGCAGGAGTACATCATCGACTCGTCGAGCATCAAGGAGTAGAAGTCGTTGCCCAGGTCGTAGTGCGCGCGGATGTTCTTGCGGTCGCGCTCGCGGTCGACTCGCTCGAAGCGGCGCCACTGGTGCGTGAGGGGTGCCGTCGCGCGCGCCAGACGGTCGAGGGGTCGCATCAGCTGCGACATGTTGCGGATGACGAAGCGCACGAAGGCCGTGAGGTCGTCGCTCTCCCACCAGCCGTCGGTGTAGCTCTCGCCGAATCCCTTCGACCCGCCGAGTAGCAGGGCGTGGAAGGTCCGCGCGTCGTGCACGGTGGCCGACACCACGGGGGCGCCGCGACCGTAGCGGCGGGTGCCGCGCTCGTCCGTCAGCTCCAGGGTGCCGAAGCGGGCCCGCGCCAGCAGCGAGCGGATCACGACCTCGGAGAATCGCTTGACCCGCGGCGCGCGGCGGGCGGCGACGCCCTTGACGGGGATGATGGACTCAGACACCGAGGTCCTCCCTGGTCTCGGCCCGACCCCGACGCGGGTGACCGTGGAAGGGGGCGTGCTTGGCGAAGAGGCGCAGCGCCTCGTAGTAGATGCCGGCGCTCACGCCGAGGGTGGCGAAGGGGTGGCGCCAGGCGAGGTCGCCGAGCGAGGCGCGCGTGATCTCGCGTCGCTCTAGCGACATGCCCGCGTCGAAGACCCTCTCCTCGCCGCGGCGATTTCCCAGGTGCAGCGCCAGGTGCTCGCCGGGCTCGGAGAAGGTGAGCACGTAGTCGTGGTCCATCCCCAAGAAGGGCGAGACGTGCATCTCCTTGGCGAAGCGCTGGGGACTGGTCCGGGCGTCGAGGGCGTAGAGGTGTCGCTCGTGCCAGGGGGTGTTGCGCACCTCGAGCAGGAGCTGGTCCACGTGGCCCGCGGCGTCGAAGCAGTAGTACACGCAGATGGGGTTGAAGAGCCAGCCCCAACGGCGCAGGTGCCCCAACTGGGCGATGTCGCCCTCGGGGCGGCGCCCGCTGCGCGCCTCCACGGCGTCGCGCACCGCTTCATCGAGCGGACGCACCGAGCAGTCCACGTAGTCGCGCCGGCGGAACCATACCGCGTCGACGCCGCGCCGCGACCAGCGCGGGTGCATCGCGATCACCTCGTCGATCTCGTCGAGGAAGAGCAGCGGCAAGGTGATGGGGTAGTGGAAGGAGTGCGCGACCTGGCCGGTGGCCTCGGTCGCGTGGCGCCGATGCGTCACGGTTCCCGCATAGAGGGCGCTCTTCACGCGTCCACCCGCGTCGCGGCGGACAGCGACGCACAGACCCGCTCGGCGCTGCGCGCCCCGTCCTCGTGGAAGCCGTATCCCCAGTAGGCCCCGGCGAAGGACACGCCGTCGACGCCGCTGATCTCGTCGTGTCGACGCTGGGCCGCCATCGCCGCCGCGTCGAAGACGGGGTGGCGAAAGTGCAGCCGTGCGAGCACCTGGTCGGGGTCCACCGCGTCGCTCTGGTTGAGCGTCAGGTACAGCCGACGCGGACCCTCGAGGCCCTGGAGACGGGTGAGGTCGTAGGTGAGCGTCGGCGCCGGATTGTCGGGTTGGCGACGCCAGTTCCAACTCGCGCGCGCACGCGGCCGGCGCGGCATGAGACGCGCGTCGGTGTGCACCACGGCCTCGTTGTCCCGGTAGGAGATGGCCGAGAGGATCTCGCGCTCCAGCGCCCGGGGCGAATCCAAGAGCGCGAGGGCTTCGTCGCTGTGACAGGCGAGGATGACGTGGTCGAAGAGTTCGCGCCCGCCCTCGGTCTCGACCTCAACCCCCTCTTCTCGGCGCGTGACGCGCCGGACCGCGTCGTGGCGCGCTCGCTCGCCCAGGGCGCGGACCACCTGGTCGACGTAGGTGACCGAGCCGCCCACCACCGTGCGCCACTGCGGACGGTCGCGCAGGTGCAGGAGCCCGTGGTTGGCGAAGAAGCGAGCGAAGGCGGCGACCGGGAAATCGAGGAACTGCGCCGGGTCGGCGGACCAGATCGCGGCCCCCATGGGCACCAGGTACCAGTCCACGAAACTCGCGCTGAAGCGGCCCCGGCGCAGGAAGTCGCCGAGACTCTCGTTGGGCGCGTCGGGCGCGTCGAGCAGCGCGAGCGCGGCGCGGTTGAAGCGAGCGACGTCGCGCAGCATGCGCCAGAAGTTGGGGCGCACCAGATTGCTCGGTTGCGCGAAGAGGCTCAAGAGCCCCGAGCCGCACCACTCGACGTCGGCCGCGTCGTCGGCCATCGCGAAACTCATGTCGCTCGGTCGCGTGACGATCCCCCACTCGGCGAAGAGGCGCGTCAGCACGGGGTAGTTACGCTCGTTGTAGACCATGAAGCCGGTGTCCACCGCCATCGCGCGGCCGTCGAGCTCGACGGTGATGGTGTGGGCGTGGCCGCCGAAGGACGACGCGGACTCGTAGAGGGTCACCTCGTGCTCGGGTGCCAGCAGATGGGCGCAGACGAGCCCCGAGACCCCGCTGCCGACGACGGCGATGCGCACGTTGTTCTCCTTCGACGTGTCCACCACTCGATCGGGCAAGACGTTTCAACGCAGCGACTTTACCGGTATGGTGGCCCGGAATCGACAGGAGGGGTCCGTGGCCCGTTTCGAGACAACCATCGCGAGCTCGTGGGACGCCCAGCGGTCCTTTGACTACATGGCGAATTTCGCCAACAGCGCCACCTGGGACCCGGGGGTCGAGTCCGCTCATCAGGTGGGCGAGGACCCGGTCGGCCTGGGCACCCGCTTCGAGCTGGTGGCGAGCTTCAACGGGCGCAGCCTGCCGATGAGTTACGACGTCATCGCCTACGAGGCGCCCCGGCGAGTCGTCCTGCGCGCCGAGACGCCCCTCGTCGTCTCCCTGGACGAGATCAGCGTCGTCGCCACTCCCACCGGTTCGACGGTGACCTACGTCGCCACCTTGAGCCCCCGGGGCTGGCTGCGACTGGCCGCGCCCATCGTGGCGCGCGTCTTTCGCGGGGTGGGCGAGCGGGCCCAAGCGGGGCTCCAACGAGAACTCAACCGGTGAGCCGACTGTTCGCCCGCGCGGTGGACGAGGTACTCGAGGCCACCGTCGTCGGGAGCTTCTCGCGCCTCGGATACGACCTGCGCTCGCGCACGGCGTCGTGGACGCAGCCCGCGAGCCTGGCGGGCCGTCGGATCCTGATCACGGGGGCGACCTCGGGCCTGGGACGCGAAAGCGCGGCTCGCCTGGCCAGCCTGGGAGCGACGGTGACCTTCGTGGCGCGCGACGAGGCCCGGGCCCGACGCACGCGCGAGGAACTCGTCGCGCAGTCCCCCAACGACGACATCGACTACCTGCTGGCCGACGCCAGCGACCTCACGGCCATGCGCTCGGTCGCCGAGGCCGTCGCGCGGCGGGGGGCGCTTGACGTGCTGATCCACAACGCCGGCGCCATCACCGCCTCCCGGACCCTCAGCGCCCAGGGCAACGAGATGACGGTGGCGGCGCAGCTCCTCGGCCCCTTCCACCTCACCCGGCTCCTCCTCGACTCCCTGAGGGCGGCCCAGCCCGGGCGAGTGATCTCGGTCGCCTCGGGTGGCCTCTACACCCAGGCCTTCTCCCTGGCGGGACTCGACCCGAGCGTGGCGGACTACGACGGCGTGGTCGCCTACGCCCGGGTGAAGCGAGCCCAACTGGTGCTCAACCACGCCTGGGCCAGCCACGTGCCGGCCTCCGACGTGGTCTTTCACGCCATGCACCCCGGGTGGACCGACACCCCGGGTCTGGCCGACTCGCTGCCGGGCTTCCACCGCGTGATGGGACCGGTCCTGCGCTCTCCCGCCCAGGGGGCCGACACGCTCGTGTGGCTCTGCGACTCGTCCGAGGCGCGCGACTCGACCGCGGGATTCTGGCTGGACCGGCGCCGACGTCGCGAGCACAAGGTCCCCTGGACCCGCTCGCGCGACGCCCGCGCCGACCAGAGCGCCCTGTGGCAGTGGTGCCTCGAGCGGACCGCCGACTACTGATCAGAGAAGTTCGCGTCCCCTCGACCAGCGCCGGGCGATGTCGTGGCGCAGGAGGTTCCAGGGGAAGCGGCTGAGGAGTCGCGGCGCCCGTCGGTTCCACCATCGCGCCAGCGCCTTGATCCGCTCGAAGCGACGCTGGTCCGCCTCGCTCCAGGTCAGTCCGAGCCCGTCGCGAAAGACGGGCTCGAGGTAGCCGCCCACCACCACCCGATGCCACGGCGCGAGGGGACGCGCGACGGCGGCCGGCCAGAAGCGCAGTTCGACCACGCCGCGAAGGTACTGGCGCGTGACGTCGTCGAAGGCCACCCGGGCGAGCGAGCCCCGCCAATACTCCTCGAAGGCGGCGAGGTCCTGGGGCCACTCCTCGAGGGGCACCTGCAGGGTGGTGGCGAAACGCGCGCAGCGCGCCAGCAGCGCCTCGCCCTCTGCTCGGCCGAGCCCTCCGTAGAGGGTCTCGTAGCCCTGGCGCGCACCCACGAACATGCACGCCGCCACCCAGAGCTGCAGGGCGGGGTCGACGGCGTCGTAGGCGACCTCGTCGCCGGGCGAGGACCGGACGTGACGATGCTGGGCGTCGACCGCCTGGCGCAACCGGGAACGCTGGTCGTCGCTACCCCACAGCGCGACGGCGATATAGGTCAAGGTGGTGCGGGTGCGGCGCAGGGGGTGACGCATCAGCGAGCCCTTGGACTCCGGGCTCAGCGCGACGCCGCGGCCCACCGG
>Ga0007854_10000234_pt1 | contig 38725 bp, 31 predicted proteins | sample CryBogCBH12Aug08_FD_60382 | JGI IMG/M metagenome (GOLD analysis project Ga0007854, IMG submission 60382) | Freshwater microbial communities from Crystal Bog, Wisconsin, USA - CBH12Aug08 | ecosystem: Environmental > Aquatic > Freshwater > Lake | place: Crystal Bog, Wisconsin, USA | collected... | reverse complement strand
AGTTCTGAGGATGTACTAAAACACCCTTCCTTTGGAAAACGCTGAATGTGGGAGGCGCCCACGGAAAGCCGAAATCCGACCCCTTGGGGAACCAGAGGTAACAAGGATCAAACAGAAAGCCACTCCACAAAGTGCGACACCAAAAAAGACCGAAAGAACCGAAAAGAGAAAAAGAAAGGAAGGAGACAGAGATGGGAAAAACAAAAAACCTAAAAAAATCGCGACTTCGAACCCCGAAGGGGTGCGGCAGTCCAGAAAAAAAGTTAAATAACTGGATAGCCGCGGCCGCCAGCGGCCTCGCTATGACGAAAGACTTCTTTAACTAAGCAGGAAGAACGCAGACGAACGAACGGTCATTACGACCTTTTGAGAATTCAACCCGTCCAGTAATTGTTGCAAATAAAGTGTGGTCCTTACCCATACCTACATTAGATCCTGGGTGAAATTTTGTACCCCGTTGGCGCACAATAATATTACCGGCAAGAACACTTTCTCCACCGAATTTCTTAACTCCTAGGCGTTGGCCATCTGAATCACGGCCGTTCCTAGAACTACCACCAGCTTTTTTTGTTGCCATGTTTTATTTCTCCTCTGCCTGAATCTTGTCAGCTTGAGCTTTCGCCCCAACAATCTTATTGATTTTCAAAACAGTCAGATGCTGACGGTGTCCCTTCTTACGACGGTAATTGTGACGACGTGTCTTTTTGAAAATGATGACCTTGCGATCACGCATTTGCTCCATAACAGTAGCCTCAACCGTTGCCCCTTTAACAAAAGGCAACCCAACGGTCACTTTTTTACCATCATCCAGCATTAAGACTTCGTCTAGGCTGATCTTGGTTCCTGCCTCAGCGACTAACTTCTCAACGCGGATGATATTATTTTCAGCAACTCTATATTGCTTACCGCCGGTCTTTACAATTGCAAACATGGTTCACTAACTCTTCGAAATAACTTATTTTGAACGAAATTTTATACGGCCTCAGTAACTGATGAAACAGAAACCGTTACTCCTATCTATCTTTTTATAGGGAATCTGTCAAGTTTTTTGCCATGAAAAATTACAAATAAGTTTCTTATCTTATTCATATCGATTACCCATAAAGATTATTTAAATTTTTACGAGTCTATTCCATAAAGCGATTGATTTCAAGGTCCGGAGCTCTTATAAAAGGGGAAGTTCTCTTAACGTTAGTTTTAGCATGTACGCAATGGCTCGAAAGAATACCCCCTCTTCAAGTTCACTCCCTATCACAAAAGATACTGTTCTAGACCGATTAACGCTTAAAAACATACAAGATGCAGCTTCTTTATTGCAGGGGTTTGTGCAAAAAACCCCCTTAATTCAGGCTCCTTGGCTGAATGAATTAACAGAAGGCACGGTCTATCTCAAGCTTGAAAATATGCAAATTACGGGATCTTTTAAGCTAAGAGGAGCCTACGTAAAGCTTTGCTCCTTGACTGAAGAAGAAAAGGCGCAGGGGGTTATTACCATGTCTGCAGGGAATCACGCGCAAGGGGTTGCGTATCATGCCAAAAAAATGGGGATTCCAGCTGTCATTGTCATGCCTGAAGACACCCCCATTGCAAAAGTTGAAAGAACACGTGATTACGGCGCTTCTGTCATACTCCATGGCACAAACTTGGCCGAATGCCGTGACTTTGTTATGCAACTGATTAAAAAGCACCATTACACCCTTGTTCACCCTTTTGATGACCCAGAGGTTATTAGGGGACAAGGAACCGTTGCCCTTGAAATGCTGGATGATGTCCCTGACCTTGATGTGCTTCTGATTCCAATCGGGGGCGGTGGCCTGGCTTCTGGTATGTGCATTGCTGCCAAAGCCCTGAACCCAAAGATTCAAATCATTGGCGTTCAATCTGCTTACTGCCCAGCTGTTGCAAGACTTTTGTTCCCCAATGCAGTTCCAGCAAACGGTCCCAAACAAACCATAGCCGAGGGAATCGCCATTAAATTCCCTGGCGAGCTAAACCTTGCCATTTTAAAAGAACATCTGGACGACCTTGTAGTCGTTGATGAACACCATATTGAGACCGCCATTGAAGCCCTCATGATCCAAAGCAAAACCGTAACAGAGGGGGCAGGCGCTGCAGCCGTTGCCGCATTAATGAGCGACCCCCAGCTGTTCAAAAACAAAAAAGTGGGGGCTGTTGTCTGCGGCGGGAACATTGACTCCAGAATACTTTCGAACATTCTTTTAAAAGGGATGGTCGAACACGGCCGGCTAATCCGCTTTAAAATTGAAATCAATGACGTTCCAGGCATCTTGGGTCGCTTAACGCAGATTATCGGTAAGATCGGCGGCAATATCTTTGAAATCAGCCATCAACGGGTTTTTGAAAATGTCGCCGTTAAAATGGCTTTTATTCACGCAGTTGTTGAAACTCGCGATGCAAACCACGCCGAAGAAATACGCCAGTCCTTAATCGCCGGCGGGTTTCCAACAGTCATTGTTGAAGAATAAAGTTACAGACCATTTAAAACCGCCTCAAAGTGACCTGGAACCTTGACTTTCCGCCATACATTTTGAATTACAAAGTTTTCGTCAATCAAAAATGTTGACCGGTCAATTCCAAAATATTTGCGGCCATACATGGATTTTTCCGCCCATACCCCATACAACTCACACACTTTGGCATCTGGGTCTGATAGCAGGGGAAAGTTCAGCTGATACTTTGTCTTAAAGTTTTGGTGACGTTTCGTGTCATCACGGGATACGCCTATGATCTTAGCCCCTTTGGCCTCAAAGTCTGATAGGTTGTCCCTGAAATCGCAGGCCTGCTTCGTACACCCACTGGTGTCATCCTTTGGGTAAAAATAAAGGACGATTTTCTTGCCCTTCAGTGAAGACAGGGTAAAAGACTGCCCATCATCGGCAATCAACGAAAAATCAGGGGCGCTTTTCCCAAGAAGAGGGTCTACCAAAACAGCCATAATGTGACTCCTAAAAATAGGGGTAAAAGAAAGCAACACGACCACCCCATATAGCCCAAAAAGCCTGGCATAGGGATGCCGCTTTGTTTTGCGATTGACCGTACCATAAAATTGGGGGCATTACCAATATAGGTCATGGCCCCCATGAAAACGGCCCCCAAAGAAATGGCCATCAATGTTTTGGCCTGAAGGGTCATCAAGGTTTTTGCATGCCCACCCGCCATTTCAAAGAAAATCAAATAAGTCGGCGCGTTATCCAAAAAAGCTGAAAATATCCCCGTCAACCAAAAGTAAAGGAAAGACTGGTGATCTGTGTTTAGGACCTGTAAAAGCGGGGCAAATGGCCCCTCCCCCCCTGACTTCAGCATAAGATTCAAGGGAATCATGGTTATAAAAATGGTCAAAAATACCCGCGCCACCTCTTGAATGGGGCCCCACGAGAAATGGTGGGATGTTGATAAGGATGTTTTGTATGAAATAAGGGCAAAGCCCAAAAGAAAGCCATCCCTTAAAAGATGATTCACTGAAACCATTTGGTCGCACAAGATGAAATGCGGCAAGAAATCTATGAAGTTTGACCCCACCAACACAAGAAGAACTCCGCCAAGCAGGATCAGATTCTGTTTCCCTTCAAGGGAGAATTCTTTGCCCGGATGATCTTCCTGGGCGTGCGGGGGATCTTTTTTATAGAACCATAGGTCAATGATATAATAAGCAAGAAGCAAAAGCCCAATGGTAATGACAAAGGGCGTGAAAAGGTTTAAAAGCGGCCAAAAGAAATCAACCCCATTCAGATACCCTAGAAACAAAGGGGGGTCACCAAGGGGGCTTAGACAACCACCAATATTAGCCACAATAAAAATAAAGAAAATAATACTGTGGGAAAGATGGGCACGGCCCCGGTTCATATGAATAAAGGGGCGCAGCAAAAGCATCGCAGCCCCTGTGGTCCCGATCAAACTGGCTAAAAGGGACCCAATAAGAAGAAAACTGGTATTTTTAAAAGGAGTTGATTTTACCTTGAGCCTAATATGAAGACCGCTTCCGATACAATAAAGGGCCGTTAAAAGAATGATGAAGGGAAAATATTCGTGAAGCGCCACACCCAAAAGGGCTGATCCAAGGCGGCTAAAGCCCAATTCACCCAAAAGGAGAAAAAGGGCTAAGAGAGTCCAACCGCTTAAAAAAAACGTCTCAAACCGATGCCATAACCTTGGGATGGCAAGGGGAAAAAAAGCCAAAGACAAAAGAACACCGATAAAAGGAAAGGCGGTATACAAGGGCATCATGATGCCTTCCCAGAGGATTCTTGCCTAGGCCATTGGTTAATCAAAAGGCCCAAAAGAATTAACCCGCTTGCAAGAATTACAGGCAACGACAGGGATTCGCCTAAGAATAAGAAAGACGATAAAAGCCCAAACACTGGAATCAAAAGCGAATAAGGAGCAACAACCGCTGGGGAATAAAGGCTAAGAAGACGCCCCCACAAAGTTGCCCCAAGCCATGTTGCAGCCCAGGCCGTGTAGAGGGCGCACAAAAGGGCAGTCCAAGTCAAGTTTGACCAGACTTCGGAAAAGATGTTACCCCCCCCTTCAAACTGAAGGGAGAGTCCCAACATAGGTAAAGGTGGAACAAGACTTGTCCATAGGATCAAAGGAAACATATCAATTTTTCCAGCTTTCTTTGTGATAATATTAGAGATAGCCCAGAACAAAGCAGACCCTATGAGAAGGCAAAATCCAAGAAAGGTAGCACTTCCATGGGCCTCAATACCGATCAAAGAAATTCCAATAAAAGCAATGACCATTCCCACAATCTGCTGAAGCGTTACGCGAGATTTTAAAAGAAGAACCGCAAAAAGAACCGTAAAGAACACCTGGGTTTGCATCAACAAAGATGCTATCCCCGCAGAAACCCCTAAATGCATCCCCCAAAAAGCTAACGAAAACTTTGCAACCCCAATGCTAAAACCGACACCAAGAATGATCCAGTTCGAAACCGGCGGCTTTTTAAAGAAGAAAATCAAAGGGAAACAGGCGCAAAAATAGCGAAAGCCAACAAAGAAAAAGGGCGGGAACACCTCCAGACCCTTTTTTACCATCACAAAATTCAGTCCCCAAACAGCAGCCACAAAAACAGCCATGAGGATATGACGAATTTCCATACAATGGGTAACATTTCTAAATTGAACTATACCACATATAGTCCTTTCTAGATCCTTTTACTAGGGTCTCCTCGACGATTTATTTACTATGTAAATGGTTGATACCGTCCCAATCTTTGGGGGGCGGGGTCTTTTTATACCCCTGGCACCTTTCTATGTAAAGGCCGCACGGCAAGTCTTCTGGATAGCGCATCTGTAGATCCTTGAAGGCATCAATAGCCTCATCCCACCTTTTCTCCAAATACAGAGTAAACCCACGGGTGAATTGTTCTGTAAATTTCAGCTGCGCATCTGTGGGCAACAAAAGGGGATCGGTCCCCTGCAAAGCAACCAATTCGTAAATCTTGATTCCTTCGTTTTTACCTTTAACCGCGACTACATCTAGGGGACGTACAATCGCAAACTCGGCAATATCTTTGTAAACAACTTCGCTGATAATCACAGAGGATCCGTAGCTTTTATTCACCCCCTCTAACCGTGCAGCAAGGTTAACCGAATCCCCAAGGGCCGTATAATTCAACCGTTCATTGGACCCAATATTTCCAACAATCACATCCCCTGTATGCAAACCGATGCGTGTATACAAAGGGGGCTTTTTCTCAAAAATCCATTTACGATTCAAATCAGTAAGACGTCTTTGACAAAGAAGGGCTGCTTTGGATGCGTGTAAAGAATGGTCTTTGTCGTACCCAGGGGCACCCCAGAAACACATAATTCCATCACCTATGTATTTATCGATTGTTCCATTTTCTTTCGTGATGATCTGGGTCATCTCCTCAAAATACTCGGAAACGTGATTCATCAGTTTATCAGCCGGATATCCTTCCGAAATTGTAGTAAAGCCAGCAATATCCGAAAAGAATAGGGTTAACTGTTTTGTTTTTCCGCCAACCTTAACATCTATTCCCTTGTCAATAAGCTTGCGCACGAGACCTGTTGGAACAAACTTAGCAAAAGAAGAAAGGCTGTGTCTCATTCGTGTGATAGAAGATTGAAGCTTTTGAATTTCTATAATTCCAGATTGAACCTCTGGAACATCTGTTAGGTCAAAGGTTGTAATTTTGTTGGCTTGCTCTGCCAGTGAATTAATGGGCCTGGCAATGCGGTGCGCTATGTACGCAATCACAAATGTTGATAAAAAGAGAATGGCCAAAGAGATTAAAAGACACTTTTCCTGAGTTTCCTTAACCTTTCCAACAAAGACATCAACAGGGGTAATCAGCGCAAATATCCAGTCCTTGAACAAAGCTTGATCAAAATTCTTATAGGTGGTTACAAACTGTTTTTGATTAAAATCAAAGATAAAGCGACTCTTCTGGGTAGATATAAAATTCTTAAAGGCAGAAAAAGGACCTTTATCTTCCAATTCCTCTAAGTTCAGCAAGTGCGTTTCGGAGGAATTAACAACTTTCGCTGTGTCTTTTTTTGTAGGGTGCGCAATGATTTCACCTTTCTTGTTGATAATCATCGCCAGCCCATTCATGGAATTTTTTTCAAGAATTCCAGCCAAACTTTGCAAAGGAATATCTGCCCCAATCGCCCCTATATATTTTCCAGAATCATCTTGCAAAGGGTAAGCAGTTGCAACCCCCGGAACCTTTGTTGTGCTAAAAATATAAATACTGCTCCAGATACCATCCTCCATCTGCATGGATTTTGTGTACCATTCCCGCGTACGGTGATCGAAGGTAATTTCAAGGTCAGGAACAGCCTCCTTTTCCAAGACTTTTCCTTCATCATTCATGTAATACCAATTTTCTTGCTTAAGCTTTTCCGTTCTGTCCAGAATTCTAACAGCTATATTTGCATTCTTAGGGAGAAGCTTGGTTGTCGCAGAACGATAGGTTGAACCATCTGGGAGCAACTTAACCTGCATAAAGCGGCCAGATTCCAAACCAATAAACATACTTTCCAGATACGGATATTGCCTAACAGTCCCGATCATATAATTCACTAAGTTTTTGTTCGTTATATCCACATCTTCATTCCGGCGGATGATATAGGATCCAAGGTCCACAGACCGTTGAGCGCTGGTGAAGTGATGGGAAATTGAGTCAATTTTTGTATCGCTCAAATCCTCCATCATCTTATCAGAAAAATCCATAAGCGTTTCTTTGTTGCCGCTGTACATATAGGTAATGATTGACGCGGCCGTCAGTATTTGAAGGATAAGAAAGCTTGTTGAGATATCGAACCTCAACCGCCTTTTAAAAAGCAATTTATGAAGAGAGTTGAAAATACTGAGCATAAAAACACATTACTTTAACTGAAGAATTCTGACCTTAAATATAAAACGTAAAAGGTTTATAGAAAGTTAACGTGCTCAATGAAATAGGGAATCTCAGTGTTTCTCATCTTGAGTTTTTTCCGTTTCTAACCCAGACTTTCCCTTAACAACCCCTCAATGCCGAACCTCACAAAACATGACCATCCCTCTCTTCCCCCGTCTAGCCACCTTAGGTATCTTCTTCCTATCCTCTGGATTTCTTTCCGCAGCTTCCAACGACACAGATGCCGTCCCTGACGTAGACAACACAATGGTTCAATCGACAAACTTAATTCCTCAACCAACTCCTTCTCCCTCTCAGCCAGCCTCTGTTCCGCAGGCTTCTGCTGCGACTATTCCCAGTCCTGTTGTTGATGCCCTTGTGATCCCTGAGGTAGCACGTGGTTATGAGGATATTTACCGTCGGTTTTTAGGGGGGAAGTTAATTTACACGGACCCAAACGGCATAGAAAAAAAAGAGCTACCGATACGGGCGTTAGCGAATCCGTTAAAGGGCACCTTCGACTTGTCTGAGTGCGGAGATACCAGCCAGTATCTGAGTATCTCAACAGGTTACCGGAAAGCTCAAAAGGCTGCAAACTCATCCAAAGTTGAGATATGGCTTGCCCCGTGGTTTTTGGTCAATAAAAACCTCAGCTCATCAGCAAAGCACTTGCAGCCCATCATGGGCAATTGGGATGCAGCGGCCGCCCCCGTCGGTTTGCTCTGGACATGGGGTGGTTGGAGTGATTTGGCTCGGTATGATTATCTAGTTACGAATTCTTTGGAGGATTTGGGTTCTGAGGATATGCATGAAAAATGGAAAAAAAGCGGCGGTTGGCTAGGTGGCAGTGCCATCGGCGATTGGATCATGCGGAAGAACGTGCACCTGTTTCAAGTTTCATTTGATTTCTCCATAAAGCACGGAGGCGCGTTCGTGAAAGGGCCTGATCGTCTCTTGGGATGGAAGGATCTTGAGTGAATCAATGTAATCCCCAAGAAATTGAAGCCATGGCAGGGTTTGCCAATGAATGTTTTGAGAGGGTGAACCCATACACCTAACAAAACCCCATTGCAGAACCACGCCGGGTCACGGTAAAGTGTGTTTCATCATGGATGAAGAGTCTGGATCGCCGCGGCCGCCAGCGGCCTCGCGATGACGCGGGGGTTTCGTCATTGCGAGCGAAGCGCGGCAATCTAGAAAAACAAGCATCTTCAAGTCCATTAGGTGTAGAACCTTTCAGGAGACGTCAATTATGCTTTCCGCTTCTAAAATTATTTCAAAAGCCCCCGGCCCCTTGTCCAAAATGGTCGTTTTTTTGCATGGGTATGGTGCCTCTGGCGAAGATTTGATTGGCCTTAGTCACTCCTTTGAGTCCCTATTACCACCCACAGTTTTTCTAGCACCCAATGGACCTGACCGCTGTGACGCCAATGTGTTTGGGTACCAATGGTTTGGACTTCCCGATTTTTCGCCAACCAATATGCGTTTGGGCCTTGACCGCATTCGCCCCGTTTTGGAAAATTATCTAAGGTCTCTTTTGACCCAGTATCAACTTTCACCCCAAGATTTGGCGCTTGTTGGGTTTTCGCAAGGAACGATCGTTGCCCTTGAAATGATGTTTGCCATCCCAGACATAAGGTGCATTTTGGGCTATTCAGGGGCCTTTTTTTGCCCCCCTTCCCCGCCTTTACCATTGGCAAAAGTCATGTTGATTCATGGGGATTTGGACACAGTTGTCCCCTATCCAATTTTTCTTCAATCCAAGAAACAATTAACGGACCTTGGAATTCAGGTGGAAGCCCATACGTGCCCCGGAGTCCTTCACACTATTGATGAAAAGGGTATTCAACTAGGTGCACGGTTTCTTGCCCAAAATTTGTCCTTGGATAACAGTTAGGAGATATCATGTCACGTCCAAAAATTGCTTTGATTGGCGGGGGAAACATTGGGTCAACAATGGCCCATCTGGCTTTACAACGAAGATTAGGAGACATCCTTATTATCGATGTGGCTGAGGGTGTTCCCCAGGGAAAAAGTCTTGATCTTCTTCAAAGCTGTACCATCGATTCTAAAGATGGTGACATTCAGGGCAGTAATAAATTTGAGAACATCAAAGGGGCGGACGTTGTCATCATAACAGCCGGCGTTCCCCGAAAACCAGGAATGAGCCGAGATGATCTTTTAAGCATCAATGGTAAAATCATAAATAGCGTTGGCAAGGCTGTGAAAGAGTATTGCCCAGATGCCTTTGTGATTGTTGTAACGAATCCCCTTGATGTGATGGTTTGGTTATTTCAAAAAGCTAGCAACCTTCCCCACCACCGCGTCGTTGGAATGGCTGGTGTTCTGGACAGCGGACGTTTTTGCTATTTTCTAAGCGACGCCTTGGGTATTTCCGTTCAGGACATTCAAACCATTGTTTTAGGGGGACATGGAGATGCCATGGTTCCCCTTCCCCGCTATACAACAGTTGCCGGCATTCCCTTGTTAGACCTTGTGAAACAGGGATGGATATCTGAGGAAAAACTGAATTCCATTATTGATCGCACCCGAAACGGAGGGGGCGAGATTGTAAACCTTTTAAAAACGGGATCAGCTTACTATGCTCCGGCCTCAGCGGCTCTTTTAATGGCAGAATCCTATCTATTTGATCAAAAGCGAATTCTTCCCTGTGCGGCCTTCCTAAATGGGGAATACGGCGTTCATAATACTTACGTTGGTGTTCCTGTTGTCATTGGTAAAAAGGGTATTCAAAAAATCATTGATCTTCCCTTAAGCGACGCCGAGAAAGAACAATTCAAGGCATCCGTAGCCGGAGTTCATAAGCTTATGGATGATGCCAAAAATCTGGGGTTGTAATGGATATCCATGAATATCAAGCCAAGGAAATTTTAAACCGTTACGGAATTCCCGTTCCAAAGGGGCACCTTGCCAGAATCCCTGGAGAAGCAACTGCTGCTGCAGAGGCCATCGGTGGTGACTCATGGATTGTCAAAGCCCAAATCCATGCAGGCGGCAGGGGGAAAGCCGGCGGCATCATCAAAGCCCATTCGCTGACTGAGGTTCAAAAGACTGCCCGTACCCTTTTAAATCAAAATCTTGTTACCCACCAGACAGGGCCCAAGGGAGAAAAGGTCAGATGCGTCTATATCGAAGAAAGCTGTCAGATTGATCAAGAATTCTATCTAAGCCTGATTCTGGACAGATCCCATGGATGCCTTTCCTTTATTGCCAGTTCTGCCGGGGGAACAGACATTGAAGAAATCGCAAAAAAGAGCCCAGAGAAAATAATAAAGCTTTTGATTGATCAAGCCAAAGGCATTGGGGAAGGTCAGATTCAAAATCTTTGTCAGTCTTTAAAGGTTCAAGATAAAATTGACCAATTCAGTGATCTTCTTAAAAACCTTTACAAAGCTTACCTAGAAACGGACGCTAGTCTGATTGAAATTAATCCCCTTGTCATTACACAGGGCGGAGACTTAAAAGCATTAGATGCAAAAATTTCCTTTGATGACAATGCCCTTTTTCGCCATCCAGAAATAGAAATATTAAGGGACGAAGATGATGAAGACCCCCTAGAAAAAGAAGCTGGGGAGCACGGCCTTAATTACGTCAAACTTGATGGAAAGATTGGGTGCATGGTCAACGGAGCTGGCCTTGCGATGGCAACCATGGACATCATTCAACTGCATGGCGCCAAACCTGCCAACTTTCTTGATGTGGGGGGGAATGCAGATCAAAAGAAAGTGGAGGTTGCTTTTAAGCTGATTTCAAAAGACCCGAATGTCAAAGCCATTTTGATTAACATTTTTGGGGGAATTATGAAATGTGATATCATAGCGGAAGGCATCGTTGCTGCAGCCAAGGAAATAAAATTGAAAATTCCAATTGTTGTTCGCCTTCAAGGCACTCACAAGGACCTAGGACAAAAGATTCTAATGTCCTCTAATCTGCCTATTATTACGGCTGACAACTTTGAGGAGGCAGCTGTAAAGGTCCTAGAGGCTGCAGATCTTTGAGCATATTAATTGATAAAAACACTAAGGTTATCTGCCAGGGCTTCACGGGTAAGCAAGGGACGTTTCATTCTGAGCAAGCCGTTGCTTATGGCACAAAATTAGTCGGCGGTGTCACCCCCGGAAAGGGCGGATCTACACATCTTGGCTTGCCTGTTTTTGATACGGTTCAGGAAGCTGTCGAAACAACTCGGGCCACAGCCACTGTTATATACGTTCCAGCCCCTTATGCAGCTGATGCTATTTTAGAAGCTGCTAATTCTGGAATTGAATTAATCGTCTGCATCACAGAGGGAATTCCCATCCTTGATATGGTTAAGGTCAAACACACTTTATCGGGTACAAAGGTACGTCTGATTGGCCCCAACTGCCCTGGTATTATTACCCCCAATCAGTGCAAAATTGGAATCATGCCAGGGTCAATCCACACACCCGGTTGCATTGGCATTGTTTCACGGTCTGGCACCCTGACCTATGAGGCCGTTGATCAAACAACATCTGTGGGCCTTGGTCAAACGACATGCATCGGTATTGGGGGGGACCCGGTTAAGGGCATGGGCTTTGTTGACGTTCTTAAACTCTTTTGGCAAGACCCTGAAACAAAAGGGATTCTGATGATTGGTGAAATTGGCGGCAATGATGAACAAGAAGCTTCTGAATTCCTAAGCCATCAGCAAAAAATGGGAAGGTCAAAACCTGTTGTTGCTTTTATTGCAGGTGTCACAGCCCCACCAGGGCGGCGCATGGGACATGCTGGCGCCATTGTGTCCGGAGCCGGCGGGTCAGCTATGGAGAAAATTGACTTTATGGAACGTCGCGGCATTACGGTCACACGGTCCCCAGCCCTTTTGGGACAAACCATGTTCGCTGCGATGAAGGAGGCATGATGACAGATTCGGCGAATCGTTTTTCCCCTGAAAGCATTCTATTTGGCAGCAATATTTCCTATATTCTGGCCCTGTATCGTCAGTATCAAAAAGACCCGAATTCGGTATCAATAGAATGGAGGGCGTTTTTTAAAGATTTCTCAGAGGAAGATTTTGAAGAAACCCGTTTTTCTGGATTGCCGCACTTCGCTCGCAATGACGGAACCCCCACGTCATCGCCAGGACCGAAGGGACGCGGCGATCCAGAAACGCTGATAGCCCAAGCCTACCGCACCTTTGGTCATTTAGCCGCAGACCTTGACCCTTTGGGAATTGTCAAACCACAAGGTCATCCCGAACTAGACCCCGCTTTTTATGGACTCCAAGATGCTGACATTAATGATCTGCGCGAGACCTATTGCGGCAAGGTTGGGGCCGAATTCATGCACATTGAAAACGGCGAGGAACGCCTCTGGCTTCAAGAACGTCTTGAGAGTCCAAAGAAACAAGAGGTTTTCCCCGCAAAAGATTTGTTAAGGTGGGTCCTTCAAGGAGAGCTTTTTGAAAAATTCCTGCATGTCAAATTTCCAGGTACCAAGCGTTTTGGAATTGAAGGAAACGAAAGTTTACTAGTCGCCCTTGAGATTATCCTTCAAAAAACCGCCCAAACTGGAACGGATGAAGTGGTCATTGGCATGAGTCACCGCGGACGACTTTCTGTCATGACGCAATTTATGAAAAAACCAATGCGGCACATTTTCGCCCAGTTTCGGGGAACTGAGATTGATCGGCATGAAAATTCAGGGGACGTGAAATATCATCTGGGCTATTCCTCTGACAGAACTATCCAGAATCACACTGTGCACCTTTGCATGCTATCGAACCCTTCCCATTTAGAATCAATCTATCCTGTCGCCCTTGGCACGGTTAGGGGCAGGAAAAATGGAAAAACCTTGGGGCTTATTTTGCATGGGGATGCATCTTTCACGGGTCAGGGAATTACCGCGGAGGCCTTACAACTGTCCACTATACCAGGATACACAGTGGGCGGAACCATTCATATAATCGTCAATAACCAGATTGGCTTTACCGCATCTCCTTCTGAACTAAGATCGTCTCGCTACAGCTCTGATCCTGCCAAGATTATTCAAGCCCCCATCTTTCACGTTAATGCTGATGACCCAGAAGCGTTAGCCCATGTAGTGGACTTAGTCACTGACTATCATGCAAAATTCCAAAAAGATGTGGTCATTGATTTAATTGGCTATAGACGTCACGGTCATAATGAAGGAGATGAACCCACCTTTACACAGCCCCTGATGTACCAGGCAATTGAAAATCACCCAACTGTTGGAACCTTATACCAGCAAACCCTTTTGCAAAAAGGTCTTTTGAGTCCACAGAACATTCAAGAAATCAGAATAGAAGTCGAGGATGACTTACACAAAGAATTTGAAGCGCCCTATGAGCAAATACCTGAAGCAGAAAAGTTAGGGACTAAGAATTTCAACCCCGTACCAGGCGTTGAAATTGCCTTACTTAAAAAATGGGGACAATTAACAGTAAACGTTCCTGAAGGTTTTCATCTCCACCCAAAGATCGAACGGCAATTCAAACAAAGACAAACGATCCTTCAGGAACAAGGGGATATTGATTGGACAACAGCGGAAACTTTGGCCTTTGCCAGCCTTTTAGAAGATGGATTTCCCATTCGCCTAAGCGGACAAGACAGCGTCCGCGGCACATTTTCCCAGCGCCACGGCATTGTCATTGACCAAACAACAGGGACGCCCTATACGCCTTTAAATAACCTACCCTCAACTGGGGCTAAAATTGAACTGCTCAACAGTTCCCTGTCAGAGGCGGCCGTTTTGGGGTTTGAATATGGCTATAGCCTGTCCAACCCAAATGCCCTTGTGTTATGGGAAGCGCAATTTGGTGACTTTGCCAATGGCGCCCAGGTCATCATTGACCAATATATTTCCGCAGCCAAGGCGAAATGGAACCAAACATCAGGGTTGGTTATTTTGCTTCCCCATGGGTTAGAGGGCCAGGGACCTGAACACTCCTCCGCCAGGTTAGAACGCTTTTTGCAATTAAGCGCTGAAAACAATTGGTTCGTTGCAAACTGTTCAACCCCTGCAAATTATTTTCATATCTTGCGAAGGCAGCTTAAAAGTGAGCATCGCCTGCCTTTGATTTTAATGACCCCGAAATCGCTTTTGCGGCATAAGCTTGCTGTTTCACCCCTAGATGATTTAGGACCACAGTCCTCTTTCCAAGAAGTTGTGCCAGATAGAATTGCTCCGCCAGACTTGGCGAAAAGGGTGATTTTGTGTAGCGGGAAAATCTATTATGATCTGCTTCAGCGCCGTCTTGATACAAACAATCAAGAGATTGCTTTGGTTCGTTTGGAACAATTTTACCCCTTTCCTAAAGAAATGTTAAAAACCATCCTTGAACCTTACCAAAAAGCTGAAATTATCTGGTGCCAGGAAGAACCTGAAAACATGGGGGGATGGTCCTTTGTAAGGCCATACCTTGAGGATATCTTAAAGGGATTGGGTCGACAAGGACCCCTTTATAGGGGCCGTCCCAAGGCATCCTCGCCCGCCACCGGCAGCCACGAATGCCACCAGGCAGAACAGGCAGCGTTGGTGGATGAGGCGATTGGAAAGCTTTAGCTGCCCCCCTTGACATCAAAAGAATATAGTCACTATCGTTTAAATGATGGATATTTTATTTAAATAGGATAGGTGATTATGACTATATTATGGAAAAAGCTTTTAATGATTGGTCTGGCAGCGATTTTGTCCGCAAACATTTGGGCAGCAGAAGAGACGGAAGACATACGTGAGGCCCCTGCCCCCGCGCTTAGGCCTCTACCACAGTTCACCCTAGATGAAGACATTGCCACTGGAATGCGCGATTATACAGAAAAAGCAATCACTTTTTATAAAAGGCTTTCTGGCTTTTCTGAAAAAATAACTTGGTCAGACACTATTTTATTTTTAAATGAAACCGGCAATTTCTTGGGTGATAGTTTAAGCTTGCGGGAACATGATCACGATTGTTTCGTTGCTTACCGTACGGTGCCGTTTCTATTTTCGATGGAATCATGCATATTCTTACATAGAATTGTTGGCCCAGCTTGTGATCAGCTTTCGATGGACTTCAGATTACGTGATATTTTTGCTTCAATCTTTCTAGAGACGGGTTGTGCGGATGTCTATACTCATCTCTCAGCTGATTATTCTGAATTGGACGACGAAACGTTTGACCCTGCTCACCACTACGTCCCCCTGCGAGAGACTATTTTCATAGACGCTCTAAAAAACTCGCCCCATTTATTCGATTACTTTTTATATCATATAATAGATAGAGAGCTAAGAGCAATCTATACAAAGATTAAAAAAATTGTGATAAAATATTATGAGGAGTTTGGAGATGTCAGCTCAAGGGATGATGTTGCTCCGTGCTTTCCTATGGAAGCACAAAAAAAAGGATTCCTTGAGGTTTTTAATTCAAGTTTGCGCAAACTTTTTATTGACAGCATAACCCGCTCTGCTAACAAGAAAGAAAGACTTATGTTGCTAGAAGAAGTGGTCAACTCGGCAGAAATTGATCGATATTTCAGACCAGAGGCATTAAAAGGGAATCACTGGACCAAGACTCTCTTCGCTTCATGGCCCCACCCTGGTAAAGGAGATGAAGAGTAATTGCTTTTGGGCTATGGTTCTTTTTCCTTTAGATTATAAATAAAATTTATCTAAAATTTTTTGGGACATTTTGTTTTTTGACAATTGAGTTATTTTTGGTCAGATTAAATATAGAATAGTCGCCGTATTAAATAACGACTATTAACCGGCAGGGTTTCAGCCTTGCCGGTTTTTTTATGCCCGTCGTCACCTGAGTGTCGACGGTTTTTTTATCTCCAAAACCGGAAGGAAACTAAATATGTTTAATAAAATCATAGCTACCCTATTCATCACTTGCCTTTTTATGACAACGTCAATTTTTGGTTCTGATTTTCTGAAATTATCAGAGGAAGAAAAAAAGATACGTGTTTGTAAGCATAATATATCGATAGCTTTTGGAGGATTTAATGTTCTCCTGGACACGATAACCGTATCACAGGAAGAGCATGCAAAGGACACCCTGGACACTTTAGTAAGGGAAGGTCAATTTGAAACCGTTTGGCAAAAGGTCGTTAAATACCAAGAAGACCTTTTTTCTAAATTCCCCCAAATGAACCAAGCTGAGATGAGAAAGTCAGCAATTCTCAAACAACCTTTTATGGCAATAGACGAGCCTTTTATTAAAATTTTATCTTCAGTTCAAGAAGAAGCAGATAGCAAACCTTTTGATAAGCAAAAAGGAATCTTACAAAATATATTAATCCTCCAATTGACAGAGTTCCGCGCTGGAGGAATCGATTGGATTTCCATGGGGCTATAAAATTGCTGCATATGGATAACTCTACCTGATAATCGGCCTTTCAATTCCCGCGGAGGCGAGATCTAGAAACAACCGCTTTCTGGGCCCCCGTCTCCATGGGAACGACACAGGAGGACGCACTTTTAATGTGGCAGGGACACCCGACCTTTTCTTGCTTTCTTATCCAAAATCCCTTTAGAGTGGGCCTAAGGTAAGTCTGATTTGAAATGATTTTATGCAACTTTTGCGTGCTGTTACAACTGTTGGCGGATACACAGCCCTTAGCCGAATCTTTGGGCTTGTTCGTGAGATTTTAATGTCCCACGTCCTGGGCGCTAGTTTTGTTGCGGACGCCTTTGTTGTCGCCTTTAAACTACCCAATTTTTTTCGTCGTTTTTTTGCCGAAGGGGCTTTTAATGCCGCCTTCGTTCCCCAGTTCGCTGGACGTCTGGCGGAAAAAGGACTGTCACCCGCAACAACCCTTGCAGAACAATTATTTTCCGTTATGGCCTGGTTCCTGCTTGGATTCGTCGTTGTGGTCGAAATCTTTGCCCCCACCCTTGTCCCCCTTTTGGCCCCTGGATTTGGGTCGACCCAGGAACGGTTGACTTTGGCTATTGAATTTACCCGAATCACCTTTCCCTATATTTTCTTTATTTCTCTGTCTGCCCTTTTGGCCGGAATTTTGAATTCAATTGATCGTTTTGCAGCTGCAGCTGCTGCCCCCATCCTTCTTAATATTATGATGATTGGTGCCCTGCTTGTCTTTCCAGATGTGGGACTTGAACCTGGATTTACGCTATCCGCATCCGTTTTCTTAGCGGGCGTTGTTCAATTATTGTGGCTTTACTGGGCATGCCACAAAGCACACGTGACCTTAAGAATAAAGATGCCCGCCTTAACAACAGATGTCAAAAAGGTCTTAAAGTTAATGATCCCAGGCACCATTGGTGCGGGCGTCATGCAAATCAACCTGTTGGTTGACATGATTTTGGCATCTTTGTTACCGGCGGGGGCTTTGTCTTATTTATATTATGCAGATCGCCTGAATCAGCTTCCCTTGTCTTTGTTTGGGGTTGCAATCGGAACAGCTTTGCTGCCCCCCTTGTCCCGGTATTGGCGGAAAAATGAAATTGATAAAGCCTTGTCCATGCAAGGAACAGCCTTGGAATTTGCCATTCAGCTAACTGTTCCAGCATCAGCGGGGCTTATTGTCCTGTCACACCCGTTGATAAACTTAATCTTTGGGCATGGCCACTTTACTTTGGATGACGTTAATGCAACAGCACCAGCCTTGGCAGCATTTGCAACGGGTTTACCAGCTTATGCAGTCGGCAAAGTCTTTTCAACAACCTTTTTTGCACGGGAAGACACCAAAACCCCCGTTAAGATTGCCATCCTTTGCGTGGTGTCCAACTTTTTTCTGAACCTAATCTTGATGAGGTGGTTTCAGCATGTGGGTATGGCAATCGCCACATCGATTGCAGCTTGGATTAATGTCATCGTCTTGGCCCTTTTGCTGCGCAAACAAAAACTTTTTTTCTTTTCCAAAAAACTTGTCCTGATGATAGGAAAGGTTTTTGTCCTATCCACCCTCATGTTCTTTGCGCTTTTGTACGTGCAGAACTTTTTTCCAAGCCATACAGCATCCCTTTTAGCCAAGATTACGATAACACTGGGATATGTCCTCACGGGGATTCTGATTTATGGCGCTGGGGGGTATTTGATAGGTGTTACGCCCTGGTCCAAAATTTCCCGCAAGGATTCTTTAACCTGATCCCGGTGGAAAGCTGCATCTTGTTGCAAGGAACCAAGATCAGGGTTCTTGGACGCCAAATCCAGCATGACATATGCTTTTCTTAGGAAAACGGAAATTCCTTCACCATTTTTCAGCATAATACCTGCATTGAACTGGGCAGGACCGTACCCCAACTTTGCCGCCTTTTCGTATAACGTAAAGGCCGTCGCTTTATTAACCTCTACGCCATCGCCTGCCATATAGCTGTCAGCCAAGGCTTTGATAGCTGGGGCAAAACCCAATGCCCCTGCCTTTGAAAAATAATAATTAGCAAGACGTGCGTCTTGAATCCCTGCGCATCCATCAAGATAAAGAACACCAAGAAGATGAATTCCCTCAGGGTTCTGGATATCCTCCAAATTTTTTAAAAATGTGATAGCAACTTCGGGATGTCCTTCCCTTAATTGGACATAGACGTACTTTTCAATACTAGAAAGCTCACAAGCGGGGATTTCCCTTGCCCAGAAAAAACTGATCAAAACAACACATAATGCTAAAACTTTCATAGAATCCCCCTTTAAATGGTCACTATCCGTATACCAAGAAAACCTAAGGCTTGCCAAAAACTATTTAATAATGGTATAGACGTTGAATCGAAGATGGTCACATAGCTCAGCGGTAGAGCACTACGTTGACATCGTAGGGGTCACAGGTTCAATCCCTGTTGTGACCACCATTCTTTCCTGTTATTCTTGCCGTCCTTTGTGTAAAATAGGGACATGCTTTCAGAATCTGTTTCATCATCGTCTTGTTCTTTTTTGGGTGCGCTTCTAAGGCGATTCACCCTTTTTACGCTTATTCTGCTTGTTCTTATATCTTCCCTTCTTTATGTCTTTTACAGCCCTGGCGGGATTCTTGCCGAAGGGGGCCGGGATTCTGACATGACTGTTATTATAAAACCTGGCAGCTCTTCCCTTTCCATTGCGAAGCAATTCGTAAGCGATGGCATTTTAAAAAGCCCGTGGTTTTTTCTGGGTGCCCAGAACCTGCATTATCCCAGGAAAAAGCTGAAAGCAGGGGAATATTTAATCCCAAAGTCAGCTTCTATCCTTGATATAATCGACCAGATGGAAGCGGGGCGAACTGTTGTGCGAAAGCTAACAATTCCAGAAGGGCTAACTGCTCATCAAATTATGAATCGAATTAAAAACACTCATTCCCTCTCAGGTCAAATTGTCCGCCTTCCAGCGGAAGGAATGCTTCTTCCAGAGACCTATACGTATTCTTACGGTGACGACAGACAAAAGCTTGTTGATCGCATGGAAAAAGCAATGAGTGATCTTTTAAAAAGGCTTTGGTTCAATCGCAAGATTGATGATTCTTTGATAGAAACACCTGAACTTGCCCTTAACCTAGCTTCCATTGTGGAAAAAGAAACGGGCCTTCCCAGTGAACGCCGCAGGGTTGCTGCTGTCTTTTTAAATAGGCTTGAAATTGGGATGCCCCTTCAGGCTGACCCAACGGTCATTTATGCCATAACAGAAGGAAGAGGGGAATTAGACAGGGACTTAACACGAAAGGACCTGAAAATTCAGTCCCCTTTCAATACCTATGTCGTAAAAGGTCTGCCGCCCTGCCCCATCGCATGTCCAGGTCGCGCTTCGATCGAAGCGGTCTTGAGCCCAGCAGACACTGATGACCTTTACTTTGTGGCAGATGGTACGGGCGGCCATGCCTTCAGTGCAAACCTTGCTGATCACAATCGCCGTGTTTCAGAATGGAGAAAAGTCACAGGCCACAGGCCTACTAGGGGGGGCTTATGAACCAACAATCTTCTCGTGGTGTTATGCTTGTTTTATCCTCCCCCTCTGGGGCTGGGAAAACCTCTATCACCAAGGAACTTCTAAAGCAGGAAAAAAACCTGGTCACGTCCGTTTCCACCACGACACGCGCCCCTCGTGTGGGCGAAGTTGAGGGGCAGGATTATTACTTTATCTCCCCTGAAATTTATCACCAAATGCTTGAAAGGGAAGAATTTCTTGAACATGCAAAAGTGTATGGAAATTTTTATGGGACACCTAAAACCCCTGTGTTTGAAGCACTTTCACAAGGCAAAGACGTTATCTTTGATATAGACTGGCAAGGAACCCAGCAGCTTGCCCAAAGTGCCCGGACTGACCTTGTCACCATTTTCATTTTACCGCCTTCCCTTGAAGAATTGGAAAAAAGACTTCGAAGTCGTGCCCAAGACTCTGAGGAGGTTATTCAGAACCGTCTAGCGTCGGCTTCCTATGATCTTAGTCACTGGGCCGAATATGATTATGTTATTATTAACGAAAATTTGGATTATAGTGTAGAATGTATAAGGTTTATTCTTAAAAGTGAAAAACTTAAGAGAGTCCGCCAACCCTATCTACACAGTTTTGTTAATACTTTGAGAAATGCTAAATGAGTTTATTTACTAAAAAAACGCCCACAGAAAAAAGTGAACTATTTGCAGCCCTAGATATTGGAGCAAGCAAGATATGCTGCGCCATTGCCAGGGTTAATAATCGCATTTCTCAAGATCAATACGCGAACCGTGACAACCATTCTCAGCTTAGGATTGTAGGGGTCGGATACCAAGTTTCAAGGGGAATAAAGGCTGGAAAGATCATTGATCTGGAAGCCTTGGAAGATTCAATTCTGAATGCCGTTCACAGCGCCGAACAAGTCGCAGATCAAAACATCAATAGTGTTTACGTTAACTTGCCAGCAGGGGCTGCTGTTTCCCATATCGTGAAAACAGAAATTCATCTTTCCGGAAATGCTGTCAATGAAATGCATTTACGCCGACTTCTGACCATCAACCAAGGTGCCTCCGTTGGATTGGATCAGCAAGTCATTCATGTTCTTCCCCTGTCCTATTCCCTGGATTCCATCCAAGGGGTTCGGGACCCAAGGGGCATGGTTGGCGAAAAACTATCAGCAACCCTTCACGTGGTTTCTGCCCCCATTAGTTTAATTCGAAACTTAACCAGCTGCGTTGGAAGATGCCACCTTGATATTGCTGGATTTGTTGTTCCCCCTTATGCCTCTGGACTAGCCATTTTGGTCGAGGATGAACTTGAACTTGGTGTCACAATTGTTGATCTTGGGGGAGGCAATACGACAATCGCATCCTTTCACGAAGGAAACCTTGTTTACATTGCAAGTATTCCCCTTGGCGGCTCAAGTATTACAAACGACATTGCACGGGGTCTTGCAGCGCCCCTTTCTCAGGCTGAACGCTTAAAAACCCTTTATGGAACCTTAATTCCCTCAGCTACAGATGACCGCGAGAATATTATGGTAACCCAAATGGGGGAAACGGATAAAACGCAGGCCTATCAGATCCCCAAAGGGACCCTGATTCACATTATTCGCTCAAGGGTTGAGGAAATTTTCGAACTTGTTGGGGAAGCTATGCGCACATCGCCTGTCGACCCTGTTGCGTATCAACGTATCGTTTTAACAGGCGGGACCAGTCAACTTCAGGGAATACGGGAAATGGCTTCCCAAATTTTAGGAAAACAAGTTCGCTTGGGTCAACCAAACGGACTGATTGGCACAAGTGATATTATTAGCAGTCCGACCTTCTCAACATGCGCGGGGCTGCTGCAATACGGCCTTCAAGATTACAGTGGCAACCAAATAGCCCGGATCACCACAGGTAGATCTCAAGTATGGCAACGTTTGAATCTATGGATTAAGGAGAATTTCTGAAATTTATTCTTGGTAATCAGAACTTCTTTATACTAGAATCTTAGTGATAAGGGTTAGTTTATTTCATTTAGAAACATTTTTAGGGTAGTGGTAACAATGACAACACAAAAAGCAAAATCAGCTACAGAGCTGGACCTGAGGCCAAGAATTAGCGTTATTGGTGTTGGCGGAGCTGGAAGTAATGCCGTCAATAACATGATTCGGGCAAAGCTAGAGGGTGTAGAATTCATTGTTGCCAATACAGATGCCCAAGCCCTTGATCAATCTTTAGTTGCTGCAGAAAGACGTATTCAGCTTGGCCTTCATATTACACAGGGCCTTGGCGCCGGCTCGAAACCAGATGTTGGCCGTGCCTCCGCAGAAGAATCCTTAGAAGAAGTTATTGAACATCTGCGTGGCAGCAATATGGTGTTCATAACCGCAGGTATGGGCGGCGGCACTGGAACAGGTGCCGCACCAGTTATTGCAAGGGCAGCACGCGAAAGCGGCATTCTAACCGTTGGTGTTGTCACAAAGCCTTTCCACTTTGAAGGGTCTCATCGTGCCCGTTCTGCAGAAAAAGGAATTGATGAACTACAACAATACGTTGATACGCTGATCATTATCCCAAACCAAAACCTATTCCGCATTGCCAATGAACGGACAACTTTTGCTGATGCCTTTAAAATGGCTGATGATGTTCTTTATTCTGGCGTTCGTGGCGTCACAGACCTGATGATGATGCCTGGATTAATCAACCTAGACTTTGCTGACATCCGTGCCGTTATGGCTGAGATGGGCAAAGCTATGATGGGAACAGGCGAAGCAGAAGGTGACAGACGTGCCCTTGATGCAGCCGAAGCCGCCATCTCTAACCCACTTCTGGATGATGTGTCAATGAAGGGCGCCAAGGGCGTTTTGATCAACATCACTGGCGGTTATGATATGACCTTGTACGAGGTTGACGAAGCTGCTAACCGAATTCGCGAAGACGTCGAATCAGAAGCCAATATTATTTTTGGTTCCACCTTTGACGAGAAATTGAATGGAAAAATGCGCGTTTCTGTTGTTGCGACCGGTATTGGCGGCGAATTCTTGAGTGGTTCTAATTGGAGAGCCCCTGTTTCTGAGACAAATTTTTCCGTATCTTCGTTAAGGCCTGCAGCCAAAGAAGCTGCGGAACCGGCTTCCCCCACCTATTCCGGTCTATCTTCGCCGACTTCTCAGGATGCTGAGCCTGCAAAAACATCAAAAGACGGTGGCTTTTATAACGAATCCGATGAATCAAGTTTGCAGCAAAATCAGACCCATCCCTACTCCCCTTCAGAAAGATCGGAAGAAATTCCGTTTCCAGAAAGGCATGATAGCTTTGAAGATTCCAGTTTCAGACAACAGTATTCATCATCTGAAGAGAGAACAGAAAAAAAACGTGTACCTTCCCTTTTTGAAAGATTTACAGGTGTTAGTCGAAGCCGCGCCCAGCAACACCCAGTGACAGAACAAACCTTAAAAGGTAGTTCTAAAGATGAAGATGATGACCGTGATTTGGATATACTGGATATCCCAGCTTTCCTTAGAAGAGGGAATAATTAAGGCTCAATGTCTAAACTAACTGTTCTGACCGTCCCAGACCCAAGGCTCCGCATCAAAGCGGAGCCTGTTTCGCAAGTGGATGATGCTGTACGTCGCCTAATGGATGACATGATTGAAACCATGTATGAGAATGATGGGTGCGGCCTTGCAGCAACCCAAGTTGGAATCAACAAAAGGATTGTTGTCTTTGATCTGTCAGAGGTTTACCCTGCCTTGCCTCTTACAAAAATGGCGAATCCAGAAATTATCTGGAGGTCAAAGGAAACGCAAAGCGAGGTTGAAGGATGCCTATCTGTTCCCGAACAGTCTGCTTCTGTCAGGCGTTCTAAAGCCGTTAAGGTTACATATCTGGATGAGCATAATCAGCCTCAAGAAATTGAGGGTGAAGGGGTTTTGGCTGCGTGCTTGCAGCATGAAATCGAACATCTGGACGGCGTTCTTTATATAGACCATCTCTCTTCCTTAAAAAGACAGTTGCTTATCCAAAGGTCACAAAAGTTCAAAAAGACCCGGAAACTTTAATTCTCTTCCAACCAACCCCCTAGATGAGACCAAAAATACCAATCTTTATTTTTAGTATTAGATATGATACTACCATCGCATTAGTAGGATTGGAAAATAGATGATCTTTATTCTCTTGCTCATCGATATGGAATTGAATATAGGCAACCTGGAGCAAGCCACGTAACCTTCGGCTGTCTTAATGGGACTTGCCTTACCGTCCCAGCTCGAAAACCTATAAAAGCGGATCTACATTAGAAGATTCGTGGAAATGATCGAGAATTTATAAAAGGAGGATGACAATGATTGATTATCCATTCACCGTTAGAAAACTACCCTTGGAAGAAGGAACGGGATACCTAACAGAGGTTCTTGATTTAAACAGATGTATAGCTGACGGCGAAACAGCTGAGGAAGCAATTCATAATTTGGAAGATGCTATTATTTCTTGGATCAAAACAGCCGGAGAATTAAATAGACCAATACCTCTACCATCCGATGACTTTTACAGTGGGAAGTGGGTTATACGAACACCTAAAAGCTTACACCGGAAACTCTCTGAACTTTCTAAAAGAGAAGGGGTCAGTCTTAACACACTTACAGTCAGTCTTCTTTCAGAAAGTGTCGGGACAAAATTGCACTACTGATCCTGCGTAAACCCTAAAACCCTATCGATCCCCCCAAGGTCTTGGCGAACGACACTTAGATTAAAGCCATTTTCTTTGGCAATTGCCGCAGCCAATTCCCTTTGCCCCTGCCCTATTTCCATAAAAACTTTGGTTTGAGAATGACAAAAGACCCCTATTTCAGGGAACAAGGCACGATAGGCATCAAGGCCGTCTTTCCCAGCATAAAGCGCTGAATGGGGATCAAAATCTTTGACATTTCTTTCCAAAGAATCATCAAGGCCAATATAGGGTGGGTTGCTGATAATACAATCAAAGGGCCCCGTTAAAGCCTGCCCCCAATCGGAAATAAGAAAAGAAGCACGATCAGAAAATTCCAAAACCCCTGCATTTTCGAGCGCCACCAAAATAGCAGTCTCGCTTTTATCCACCCCGACCCCAAAGGCGTTTGGGTATTCAGATAAAAGGCTTAACAGTAAACACCCGGTCCCAGTCCCAAAATCAAGGAATCGTAGGGGTTTGGTTTGGTCAGGAAAATCTTTAAGAACAGCTTCAATCAGGGTTTCACTATCTGGACGCGGATCAAGGGTGTCTTTTGTAACTTTGAAGGTTAACCCCCAAAATTCGCGCTGCCCTATAATTTTTGAAAGGGGTTCATGACTGCATCGTCTTTGAACAACCTTAAGCAAACTGTCGTACTCAGACGCAGATAGTTTGTAATCCCCATCGAAAAGGATTTGTTCATAGCTTTTCCCCGTCACAAAGGACAGCAAAAGGCGCAGTTCCCGCCATGGATTTTCAATTCCTGCTTTTTGAAGTTGAGAAGCAAAGTCACCCATAGATTATGCCCTTTTGAATCCTTTTACCCACTGGTACATATAAGGCAAAATGAATAAAGTCAGGCCGGTTCCAATAAAAAGCCCCCCAACCAAAACAAGTCCAATGGCCCGTCTTGCCTCAGCTCCAGACCCGCTTGCAAAGACCAAAGGCAAGGCCCCCAGGATCATTGCACCGCTTGTCATTAAAATGGGACGAAGCCTAAGCAAGCAAGCTGACTGGACAGCATCCTTTAATGGCGACCCATCAGCCCTGGCCTTATTGGCAAATTCAACCAATAAAATTCCATGTTTGGTGATAAGACCAATTAAGGTAATCAGCCCTATTTGAGTATAAATGTTCAGGCTTTCACCAAAAGCCCACAAGAAAGCCAGCCCACCGATAGCAGCCAAAGGAACTGTGATCATAATCAAAGCAGGGTCAATCCAGCTTTCAAACTGCATCGCCAAAATAGCGTATATGAATACAAGCGCCAAAAACGTCAGACTTAACAGAGTGCTGTTACTATCCAAAAAGAATTGCAGGCTTTCGCCCCATTCCGTTTTCAGTGTGGCAGGAAGTTTTTCGAGCCTAAGCTTCTGTAACTCTGCCATGCCTTGTTCTAAGGTTTGTCCGGGTTTTAGCTCGGCTGTAATTGATACGCTCCGCATTTGATTACTGTGGTTTAATCTTGCAGGCAATACAGAAGGCTCCATCATCAACAAGGACCCAAGAGATATCATATCTCCCTTTGGCGATGTTATATAAAGTTCATCCAATGACCAGGGTTTTGGGGCGCCCTTTAAAATGACGGGGTAAGAAATTCCGTCTTTTTGAAATTCAAATTTTAAAAGCCCCCCTTGGAAGATCTCTAGAGTTTGCGAAAGATCCCTTAGGGAAACCCCTACATCATTTAGATTTTTAGAAAGGGCTTGAATCTTGTAAGACGGCATATTCAGTTTCAGATTATGCTGAACCTTTGAAAAGATTTTCTTTTGATGGACAAACTTTCTGAAATCCTCAAGCAATGCAAAAAATTCTGAGTAGTCCATGTTGCTTTGAACAACCAATTCAAGACAGGAACCCTGCCCAGAGTTAACCCCTGGAAGACCGCAATCCCAGGACCAACATTCAACATCAAAACTTGGAAAACCTGAAAATTGAGCTTCCAAATCCTGTCTGATTGTTTGGGTATTACGTGATCTTTCCTCCCAATTCTTTAAGACAAGTAAAACGTTAGCACCCCACCCCCCCATAAAGGTCAGCATCATGTTTTTTTCTGGAAGATTTTGGACCGTTCTTTCTATTTTTCCAATATAGCTTTCAAGGGTATCGACGTCTTTTCCAGGCAAAGGGGATATGTAAGCACCAACCATTCCCCTATCCTCCTTCGGTGAGGTTTCATAAGGCAAAAGTTTGTAAAAGCTAACAAGCAGAAAAATTCCCCCCAGAAATCCAAGGCCTATCGTTAGGGGATTTATTTTCAAAAACCGCCCAAGAAGGGTTTCATACCGCCCAGAAAAACGTGTCAAAAACCGATTCGCCATCGTCTCTTTTGATGTATGGGCTTTTTTTAAAAGCCTACTGCACATCATAGGCGATAGGGTCAATGCCACAAACCCTGAGATAATCACTGCACCCGCAAGGGCCACCGCAAATTCCCAAAACAAGGCACCCACAGTCCCTTGAATAAAGGCAATCGGCGCATAAACACTTGCCAATGTTAAGGTCATTGCAATAACAGGAAAGATAATTTCCCGGCTTCCCTTAAGAGCCGCGTCCAAAGGGGATAACCCTTTTTCAATGTGTCTGTGGATATTTTCCAAAACAACGATCGCATCATCAACCACAAGACCGATCGCCAAAATAATGGCAAGAAAAGTCAGCACGTTTAAGGAAATTCCAACCCAAACATAGAATAAAAATGACCCCACAATAGAAAGGGGGATTGTTACAAAAGGAATAAGAACTGACCGCCAGTCTCCAAGGAAAAAAACCACAATTAAGAAAACTAAAATAACCGCTTCGATAAAGGTTGTTCGTATGTTCGACAGAGAACTTTCGACAACCTTAGACTGATCAATAACCAAAGACATATGAACAGCGTCCCCAAATTGTCCCTTCAAACGCTCAAGCTCGGCCCTAACGCCCCTGGCAGTTTCTAGGGGGTTCGCATCCCTTGATTTTCGAATGACAATCAATACCCCTGGTTTTCCTTCAATATGTTGACGAAATTGATCGCTTCGAACCTGAAGTTGGGCCGCGGCGATGTCCTTTAAAAGGATGTCTTGACCTTTATGGTTTTTAATAACAATAGCTCCAAAATCCTCAGGCGTTTTGGACGTGTTATCAAAGGTAATGGGCACTTGTTCCTGAAAGCGTCCTGCAGGCAAAGAAACATTAGCTTTTTCAAAAGCCGCAACCACATCAGGGCAACTGATTTCAAAGGTTTTCATCTTTTGACTGTCCAGGGTCACCATCATGGCATACGGTTCACCCCATAATTCAACAGTGGCCACACCAGGAAGGCTCCGGAAGGGATTCCTTAAGTTTAAATGACCGAAATGGGAAAGCTCTGCCCCATTCATTGTGGAGGAGGAAAGAGAAATCCCCATAAAAGGCCATTCTTCACCTCTGCCACTGCCGCGTGTGATAACAGGCTCCCTGACACCCTCTGGCAAGCGATCGCGGCTTAGCATTAAGGCATCCCGTGCCAAAGTCATAGCCTGATCTAACGAAACAGCTTCTTTAAAACTTAAGGTAATCCTGCTGGACCCAGCCTCGCTTGTTGATGTCATGGACTTTAGGCCCTTAATATCAGCCAAAAGATCCTCTAAGATGTCCGTAATGGATGTTTCTACAAGCTCAGAACTGGCATTAGGGTATTGGGTTTGAATCGTCAATTCCGGTTTTTCAATGGTGGGGTATTCATCAATTGACAAAAGCTGCCAACATAAAAAGCCGGCTAGAAAGATCAGGCAATTAAGAACGATGCTAAAAACGGGGCGGCGAATGAAAAAAGACGTCATTTTTCAAATCGACTTTTGCTGGGATCATAAGGCTCAACATCGATTCCATCATAAAGGCGATTTTGCCCCCGCCAAATGATTTGATCGTTTTCTTTAACGCCATCCAGAATTTCCACCTTATCTTTTTGGCGGATTCCAACCTCAACAAGGGTGCGAACGGCTTTTTTACCCTCTACCCCGTAAACATATGTTTTTTGATCTTGAATAAAAAGCGCTTCATGCGGAATAACCAGGGCGGCAGAGTACTCTTTTACAACCAATTCAACGTCAATTGCTGTTCCGATAATTTGTTTTGGAAAACTATCTGGCAGTTCAATCAAGGCTGATGCCATATGGGTTTCAGGATCAATGACTTTTTGAAAGTAAGACAGGGGTAATAATTGACCGAGGACCCAGGCCTTTGGATTTTCAGGAAGGTCCTTTAAAATGCCTTCTGAGATCTCAACCTCAATCACCTGCCCCTCAGGGTTATAAAGGGAAACAATGGTTTCATCCCTTTTTAAATAGGACCCTTCACGAAATTTATAAGACCCCAAAAACCCATCAAAGGGGGCCGTTAGATGCGCCCTTTCCAGGTTCTGTTTTTCTGCAGCTAATTGCCTTTGAGCTTCAAGCCATTCAAGTTCTTTTTTTTCAACATCAACGGCGCTTGCTGAATTTTTGCTAGCAAGCATTTTTAGGCGTTCATATTGAACTTTTGCAATGCGAACTTTTTCCAAGGCAAGATCATATTGTTTATTAAGTTCAGTATCCTCAATCTCGGCAATCACTGTCCCCTGTTTGACAAAAGTGCCGGAGAGAACATAAATCTTTAAATGCCCAGGGGCCTTTGCGCTGAAGATAACCTCTTGCTTTGCTTGTATGGTTCCAATCAAACGCGTTAAAAGACTGATGGGTTCTTTTTTAACAACGATTGTTTCAACGCATTTAGGTTTTTCTGAGGCCTGATTTGTAAAAAGCAATGCGCCCTTGAAGACAAGAAAAACAACAAGTAAAGCACCTAAAACGATGATCTTCCCCTTATAGGTCAAAAGGGCGGATAGATGAGCTTTTAAGAGAGTTTTCATGATAAACCAGTTACTGTATGAACCTTTTCACACTATAACATTGGTACTGTTCTGCCAATTGGGAAAAAACAAACAAAGGGTTGTTCTAAAGAAGTGAATTTCTTCTGTCAGTCCTTGCAGGGAACCTGATATAACTTGGGCATAATACGCTTTAGAATTGACACAAAAAACGATGTCCCAAGACGCGCAAAAACTGTATCTGATTGATGGTTCTGGTTTTATTTTCAGGGCCTTTCATGCCTTGCCGCCCTTAAGGCGACCTGACGGAGTACCCGTGGGTGCGGTTTATGGTTTTTGCAACATGCTGATTCGGTTTTTAGAGCAAGTTGATCATAACAGAATCGTGGTTGTTTTTGATGCAGCGCGGCAAACTTTCCGCCAAGGAATTTACCCAAATTACAAGGCCCACCGCCCAGAAACACCCCCTGACCTAATCCCCCAGTTTTCCTTAATTCGGGAAGCGTGTCAGGCTTTTGGTGTTCCCTCTCTTGAAATGGCGGGGTTTGAGGCAGATGATTTGATTGCAAGCTATGCTGAGACCTCAAAAAATCAAAATTACGAAGTTATTATTATTTCCTCTGACAAGGATTTGATGCAGCTGGTTGATGAAAAGGTTTCTCTTTTCGACCCCATCAAAAGCCGCCCCATAAAACGTCAAGAGGTTTTTGAGAAATTCGGCGTTTACCCGGATCGCGTTATTGATGTGCAAGCCTTGGCAGGTGATTCATCTGACAATGTTCCTGGTGTCCCTGGAATTGGCCCTAAAACCGCAGCTGAACTGATTAACCAATTTGGCACCCTTGAAACGCTACTTTCCAACTTATCGTCTATCAAACAACCAAAACGTCGTCAGGCCCTTATAGATCACGCTGAGGATGCGCGAATTTCCTATAAACTTGTAACGCTGATCAGGGAGGTCCCTCTGCCCCTTCCTCTTGAGGCTCTTAGGTTGCAATCGGTTGATACAGCCCTTAGAGAGGCCTTTCTTCGCCAACAGGGATTTAACAGCCTGGTGGAACGTTTTCAGAGCAAAAAAGCAACAGATTCCAACACTGCTTATTCTACGGTTTGCGCAGAAACCACCCTTAGGGAATGGGTTCAAAAGGCTTATAAGTCAGGCACCCTTGCCATTGACACAGAAACCACATCCCTAAACATTATGCAGGCAGAGCTGGTTGGGGTTTCCCTAGCCCTTGAAACTGATAGCAAGATCGAAGCCTGTTATATTCCAGTCGGTCATAAAACGGAAGGCGTCCAAATTCCCCTTCAAGATATGGTATCCATTCTAAAGCCCTTATTGGCTGACTCAGGGGTTCTTAAGGTCGGTCATAACTTAAAGTATGATCTGGCGATTTTAAAAAAGTATAACCTAGAGGTCACTTCCTTCGATGACACAATGCTTTTGTCCTATTGCCTGGATGCGGGAAAAAATGGACACAGCCTGGACGAACTGGCACTGCGTCATTTGAACCACAATACGATTAAGTTTTCAGAGGTGGCGGGGACGGGCAAAAACCAAAAAACCTTTGACCTGGTCCCAATTGATCAGGCAACAAATTATGCTGCTGAGGACGCCGAGATTACGTTGAAGCTTCATGGCCTTTTCAAGGCACGCCTTCAAAAGGAACTACTGAACACCCTTTACGAGCGAATCGAACGCCCCCTGATCCCTGTTATCGTGGCCATAGAAAACACAGGGATTAAGATTGACCCAGTTGTCCTAAGACATTTGGGGGATGAGTTTACAAAACGCCTTTTGGTCCTAGAAGAAGATATTTATAAACTAGCAGGACGGCCGTTTAACATCGCTTCCCCCAAGCAAGTTGGTGAAATTCTGTTTGATGAATTGTCCCTGCCCGCCCCCAAGAAAACCAAAACAGGCGCGTATGTGACAGACGCTGATGTTTTGGAAAATTTGGCTGGCCAAGGGCATACTCTGCCAGCACGAATGCTAGACTGGCGGGCCTTGGCTAAATTAAAGTCCACCTATGTTGAAAGTTTAGCAACCGCCATTGACCCAAAAACAGGCCGCGTTCATACATCTTTCTCCATGGTGGGGGCGGCAACGGGGCGTTTATCTTCGTCCGATCCAAACCTTCAAAACATTCCCATTCGAACCGAGGATGGACGCAAGATCAGAAGTGCTTTTATTGCCGAAGAGGGATTCCAGTTGGTTTCCCTTGATTATTCGCAAATTGAATTGCGCCTTTTGGCCCATATGGCCCAAGTGGAACCCTTGATAGAGGCCTTTAAAAAGGGCGAAGATATTCACAAAATCACAGCGTCCCAAATTTTTGGCGTTCCCTTGGAAAAGGTTGATACGAACCTGCGCCGGCAAGCCAAAACAGTTAACTTTGGCATTATCTATGGAATCAGCCCCTTTGGATTAGGCCAGCAGCTGGGCATTCCAACAAACCAAGCGGCCCAAATCATCAAGGCATACTTTCATCAGTACCCAGGGATTGAAACCTATATGCAGCGTTATAAAACAATGGCCCGTGAAAAAGGGTACGTTGAAACCCTTTGGGGACGTCGCTGTCACACGCCCGGCATTAACGATAACAACCTAAATCTTCGTCAATTTGCGGAACGTCAAGCCATTAACGCCCCCCTGCAGGGCAGCAATGCGGATATTATCAAAATGGCCATGCGCAAAATTTATGATTATCTAAAGGGGGAAACCTTTAAGACCACCCTTATTTTACAAGTTCACGACGAACTTTTGTTCGAGGCCCCCGCACAGGAAATCAATACCCTGATACCCACTTTGAAAAAGATGATGGAGGATATCGTGTCCCTATCCGTCCCCCTGGTTGTTGATGTTGGCACAGGTAAAAATTGGGACGAGGCCCATTGATAAGCGGGGCACCAGCTATTGAGTAATTTTACTCAGCACATTGAGTAAAATTACTCAATGTGCTATAAAGTGTTGATTATCCGACATATTGACCTTAAAAAGAGGCAAGGAAAATGAATTTTGAGCGGCCCATTCTTGAAACACTGATTCAACGTTTGAAGGAATCAAGACAGAAAATTCAGATTCTTTCTGGCCCAAGGCAAGTCGGAAAAACAACCCTTAGCGTCCAAGCCTTAAAAAAAATCACACAGCCATATCTTCAAGTTATCGCAGAAAGTGGATTTACAACCAGTTGGCTTGATCAGCAATGGGCAGTAGCACGCTCTTTATCTACACAGCATCCTGAAGGGGCTGTTCTGGTAATCGATGAAATTCAAAAAATTGATAATTGGTCAGAGCGTGTTAAACGATTGTGGGATGAGGATACTGTTTCCGAAAAATTGGTAAAAGTTGTTCTTTTGGGATCATCCTCGCTTCTTCTGCATCGGGGGCTTACGGAAAGTATGGCAGGAAGGTATGAAGTTATTCATATTCCCCATTGGTCATTCACCGAATGTGAATCTGCTTTTGGTGTGTCTCTCGATGAGTATCTTTATTTTGGAGGGTATCCAGGGGCTTTAACCTACCGTCACGATGAAGATCGTTTCTTGGCATACATGCAAGATGCAATTATTGAACCTGTTGTTACAAGGGATATTCTCTCTCAGTTTGTTATTCACAAACCTGCCCTACTCCGCGAACTCTTTCGGCTAGGCTGCGAATATTCAGGCCAGGTTCTTTCGTATAACAAAATGATTGGACAAATGCATGACGCTGGCAATACCACAACACTTGCCCATTACCTGAATCTGTTAGATCAAGCAGGGGTTCTGAAAGGAATTGATAAGTTTGCCAATGAGAAAGTTCGGCAACGTCAAAGTTCCCCAAAACTTCACGTTTATAATACTGCATTGATGACGGGCGCCAGCAATATAAGCTTTGTATCAACAATAGAAGACCCTGAGCTAAAAGGACGCCTTGTGGAAAGCGTAGTGGGGGCAAGCCTTTTGATGGATTCGAAATCTGAGGTTTTTTACTGGCGAGAAGATAACAAAGAGGTTGATTTTATACTGCGCATCAAAGGAAAATTAATAGCAATTGAAGTTAAAAGCGGAAGAAAAGTTAAAAACTTATCAGGGCTTAACATATTTCACAAAAAATTTTCGCCAGATAGTACGCTGTTGATTGGAACTGGGGGAATTCCTCTGGATGTTTTTCTAAAAACACCCATAACTCAGTTTTTGTAAAGATGGTGTCCATTTCCGATTCCCTTAATGCAGAAACAGACCGCTGGTTTCTTTGGTGGCCGGTTGGAATGGGTATGGGGGCGCTTCTTTATTTTAATCTACCATTTGAGCCCCCTTTTCTCCCCGCCCTTTTTATTTTTCTGGGTCTTGTTGCCCTTTTTAAAACGTCCCTCAATCGGTTTTTTTTATGCGCCCTTTTAAGCATAAACCTTGGCTTTTTAGCCGGAAAAGTTCGAACTGAAATCCTTTCAACGCCGATGCTAACCCATACAGTAAAAGATGTATTTGTAACGGGCATCATCAAAGACATCGAACATCCAGCCTACAAAAAGGGGGCGAGGCGACGGATTATCCTAACCAACGTCGTTTATGAAAATCCCATAGAAAAGCCACCGCACACCCTTCGCCTTAATATCGCCGATCATTTCATTGAAGGAAAACCAGGGGATCGTGTTCGGTGTTTTGCTGATCTTCTTCCTATTTCTTACCCCCTAAGCCTTCATGGATATGACTTTCAAATACAGGCCTATTTTGCCGGTATTGGCGCAGTTGGCCGGGTCAAAAAAGCCTGTTCATTGGTTGCTGAAGCCCCCCGCACCTTTCTTTCCAGAATTCGCTACCAACTGACCCAAACCCTAAGGAACGTAATGCCAGGACCAACCGGGCAAATCGCAGCCGCCCTTGTCACCGGGGACAAATCAGGCATACCAAAAGACATTCGCCAAAATTTTACCGATGCCGGCATTGCCCACATTCTGGCCATTTCTGGCCTTCATATCAGCCTTGTCGCTGGTCTGATTTTTCTTGTTATGCGGCGAGGATTTTCCCTGATTCCCTTTTTGGCTGAACGGTTCCTTATCAAAAAATGGGCAGCGGTTGTGGCTATTTTTACAACGGGTGGATACCTTGCCATTTCTGGCTTTGGGTTTCCAGCCCAGCGGGCCTTTTTCATGACAGCCCTTGTGATGATTGGTGTTTGTCTGGATAGAACCCCCCTTTCTATGCGGTCCCTTTCCCTAGCGGCAACAGTCATTCTTTGCTTCTTTCCAGAAAGCATTTTATCGATAAGCTTTCAGTTGTCCTTTGCTGCGGTGATTGGCCTTGTTGCGGTCTTTGAAGGGGGCTGGACGCCCCTTCGGATTTGGATATCCTCTGGTCCCTGGTGGCGGAAATATCTGGGTCACGGTTTTGGAATTATGACCACAACCCTTGTTGCAACTATAGCAACCACACCTTTGATCATATCGACGTTCAATCGTTTTACCCTTCAAGCCCTTGCTGGAAATTTACTGGCTATCCCTTTGACCAGCCTTTGGATTATGCCTATGGCTGCTTTGGCCCTTTTATCACTACTTTTTGGGGAATTTTCTTGGCTTTTCAAAATCTGGCATTATGGGCTAAGCCTTTTGATTGTCATTGCTGACAAAATCGCGCATCTTCCAGGTTCTGTCATTCTGGTTGCCACACCTTATTTTCCCTTTTTAATATTCACCACCCTAGGCGGACTTTGGTTTTGCTTGTGGAAACAGCGCTGGCGCCTATGGGGCCTTGGGCTGATTGTCTTTAGCATTCCCTTTCTTTTCTATGATCATCACCCAGGTATTTATGTGACCGAGGATGTGATTGCTTATAGGTCTGGCAAAATCCTGAAGGCATCTTCTTTAAAACGCGGAAAATTTGCTGTGGATATATGGGCCCAGGAATTGGGATTAACCAAAATAGAACCCTGGAATACACAAGTCGCCTTATACCTGGGGTATGTGACTCTTCTAGCCGACCCCTATCTTGAAAATGGAAAAAAGCGGGATTATTCAGAAACAGCTGCTTTTACCCAAAAACATTGCACCCAAACCCCGTGGCTTGTCAGCAATGGGTATGTCTGGAAAGCATGCCGCCATAAAATGGACCCTTCACACATTATTGATCGCTATCAATTGAAACGAAAGGGCCCACATTTTTTAAGCATTCATAAGGAGGACATCGAGGTCACCAGTGCTCAGCAGCATTTCGGTAAACGTCCATGGAGAGTTTTTATAAACGACAAAAAAAGAGGGCTAGGCTACCTGACGGCGACGGCGGCCCGTTAGTCCAAGACCTGTATTCTTGGCAATTTGACTGCGACGCTTTGCGTAATTGGGGGACACAACAGGATAATCCATAGGCAAATTCCACCGTTCTTTGTACTGCTCAAGACTCATCTTATAAACGGTATTCAGATGGCGCTTTAGCATTTGAAGTTTTTTACCATCTTCAAGGCAAACAATATATTCATCCGTAACAGATTCCGAAATGGGAACCGCTGGTTGATGAACAGGCCTACCCCTAAAGCTGTTAGGCGTTTCATTAGCGGCAGACAACGTTTGGTATATTTTTGAAATAATAGAGGAAACATCATCAAGGGAAACCGCATTGTTCGACATGTACGAAGAAACCATGTCAATGGTCATTTTGAATAATTCATTGTGAGTTAGATTTCCAGACATTTAAACAATCCTTGCATCAAATAGTTTTTGCATTTTATACTTCTCGCAATAGAAAAAACAATACTATTTATTCAGGAAAAAAATTGCTGATTTACGGCCCAGAAAGCAACCCCATATTCAACCGATTGAAACTTTGTTAGAATCAATCAAAGAGCCAAAAAACACTGCAAGAAACCACCCGGGAACCTTGTCCCCCAATTTCACCCCAACAAAAATTTTAAGGATACAAACGTGACTGCACTGCCAACAAAGAATGATCTATGGTTCCTACCCCTTGGGGGCGCCGGCGAGATTGGCATGAATTTAAACCTTTTCGGCCACAAGGGTCAGTGGCTTATGGTCGATCTTGGCATCACCTTTAATGACCGTCTGGGCGTTGAAATCATCACCCCGGATCCGACCTTCATTTTGCCCTACAAAGATAATCTTGTTGGTCTTGTCCTGACCCATGCCCACGAAGATCATGTTGGGGCACTACCCTACTTATGGCCCCTTTTAAGGTGCCCCGTTTATGCAACCCCTTTTACAGCGGCCATTGTTCGCCAAAAAATAGCTGACAAGCCCTGGAAAGATGACCTTAAGTTGATCGAGGTCCCCCTATGCGGAACCGTTGACATTGGCGTGTTTAATATTGAATTTATCACCCTAACCCATTCCATTCCTGAACCGAATGCGCTTTCCATCAAAACAGACCTTGGGACCATTGTTCACACAGGGGACTGGAAGATTGACCCCATGCCCCTTGTTGGCAAGGCAACAAACGAATCGCGCCTAAAAGAATTGGGCGACGAGGGCGTTCTTGCAATGGTTTGCGATTCAACCAATGTCTTTACCGAAGGGGAATCTGGGTCAGAACAAACCGTCCGGGATGAACTGATCCGCCTTATGGGGCATTATCCAAAGGAACGCATCACAGTTGCTTGTTTCGCCTCAAACGTAGCTCGTATTGAAACCGCAGCCCTGGCAGCCAAACAATTGGGAAGGCGGGTGTGTCTTGTGGGGCGGTCCCTGTATCGCATGGTGGAGGCAGCCCAATATGCAGGCTACCTAAAGGGCCTGCCCGCATTCCTTAGTGAGGAGGAGGCCATGAAGCTGCCCCCTGACAAGGTTTTGTTTATCGTGACCGGTTCCCAAGGGGAACCAAGATCGGCCCTGGCCCGTATCGCGGCCGGTCAACACCCTGTTGTTGAATTGGACAAAAGGGATGTGGTTTTTTTCTCCTCCCGTGTTATTCCAGGGAATGAAAAAAGCATAGGGGTCCTTCAAAATAATTTGGCCAGGAATGGTGCCAAAGTTATCACGTCTCATGAAGAAGACATCCATGTATCTGGGCACCCTGCAAAGGGCGAGCTTAAGAAAATGTACGATTGGGTCCGTCCCCGAATCGCCATTCCCGTTCACGGGGAAGCCAGACATTTGCTGGAACATGCACGTCTAGCAGAAAACCAGGGCGTTAAAGAAGTTGTCATTACTGAAAACGGAAGCCTTATTCAAATTGAGGCGGGCAAATCAAGGGAAATTGACCAAGTTCAAGCTGGACGCTGGGCGCTGGATGGAAACCGAATGATCCCAACAGTCAGCCCCGTTTTAAAAGACCGCAATAAAATTTCAATTCAAGGAATTATTGTTGCAAGCTTGTCAACCGACAGCTTTGGCCAATTGATCAGGTCCCCTCAGTTTACCATTCTTGGTGTGACCCAACCGGGCGAGGAAACTCAGACCCTGTCCCGCGACCTTTTAAGGGTTGTACGGGATACCTTGATGGATGATTTCAAAAACGATGAAGCCCTTTTGAACGCACTTAAGCAAATTATTCGTCAGACCGCCAATCAGCGCTTTGGCAAAAAACCAGTTGTTGAGGTGCATCTAACCAAGGGTGGAAATTAGCCAATTTCCCGTCACAAGGCCGCAGAACCGCACTATTCTCTGGGCCCTGCGATCAAGTCCCAGGGCCCAAGCCTAAAGCTAACAAGGGTTTGCAAGCAAGAATTCGTTGATTTCATCATCTGTAAGATCGTCTAATTTCGGAATCTGTCGTGTTTTTGTAATTAAAAGTCCCATGATTTGAGCTTGTAGTTGCTTAACCTTTAGAGCGATATCAAACTTCTTGTGCTGGTTAGCAGCCTTATAAAGGTGGGTTAAATCTCTCATGAGGCTGTTTTTTGTTTTTCCCATCTCTTTTCCCCTTTCTTTTCTCTCGGTTCTTTCGGTCTTTTTTTTGGTGTCGCACTTTGTGGAGTGGTTTTCTGTTTGATCCTTGTTACCTCTGGTTCCCCAAGGGGTCGGATTTCGGCTTT
>Ga0007854_10000233_pt1 | contig 38839 bp, 27 predicted proteins | sample CryBogCBH12Aug08_FD_60382 | JGI IMG/M metagenome (GOLD analysis project Ga0007854, IMG submission 60382) | Freshwater microbial communities from Crystal Bog, Wisconsin, USA - CBH12Aug08 | ecosystem: Environmental > Aquatic > Freshwater > Lake | place: Crystal Bog, Wisconsin, USA | collected... | reverse complement strand
GCAAAAGAAGTGATAGTTAAAAGAATAAGACTAAAAAACAAAATTGCCTGAGCGGCATTTTTTTTGGGGTTAATTTTTTTCATGACGGCCTTTTTTTTAATAAACGATTGTTTACAAAGGCAAAATTAGAAGCCGCAAAACAGGGGGGTAGTATTTGGGCTGGTAGTCTCCGTAAAATCTTAAAACTGGTTTAAAACTTCAAAACTAGCATTAAAACAGATGATAGTTAATTGATAATCAATGTTTTGATATTTTTGCAGGTTTTCAGAAAAAACTAACTCCCGGTCCAAATAAACGCTTTTTAAGCTCTTATTTATGGCTTGTCTTTTCTTTTTTTCAAGGTATTGATAGTCAATTGTAATAGTAGAGATACGGTAAAACTTACCACTGCTCCAATCATTGTTAAAACAACTGTTTTTAAAATATCATCCTTGTTCAAATTAGAGATAAAGGCCAGCATGGTTCCACCTGTTGTACCCGCTTTCATTCCATTATTCATTTTTACCTCCTTTTGATGTGGGTTCTGGATCAGTAGCCAACTGGCTCACTGCTCCAATTACACCTCCTGCTACTGCTGCATATCCTGCAATGGTTATAAGTACCGGAGGTAATAATACAGTAGAGGATGCGATAGCTGTACTTAACCCTGCTAATAAAATACCTATATTGCGCAGCTTCTTAAAAAAACTTGGAGTAGGCGATGTTGCCCTTTCTATAATATTCATACTAATTTTTTTTAAAATCAACATTTATAATTCAATTAATAATAATCACTAAACGTCCAATTCAGTTTTCCATTCAGATTTTCCTTTTAAGTTTCGCCACAACCCATTTTCCCTTCTCCAGGTAACAGATGTTTGGCTTTCTTCAATTTTCAGCCATACTTCTTCCTCCTTAGCCAATAGGGGGTAAACCATCATTTTAAGTTTGGTGAAAACCGCTACTGAACTATCCCCTTCGCCTTCTCCGGTTAATATTGTCACTGGAGCTATACACCCCTTCAGCTCCTTTAGTGCATTATTCGCCGGATGAATTAAAATCGATTCCCTTTCTGGTACATCCTGCACTTCCAGATGCCAGCCAAAATGTTCGCTGTTTCTTCGGCGTAATGCATAGTTACCCTCTGGTATGCAGGAAACACCCCTCATATTATTTCTCCAGGGTAATTCTATACTGTAACAGATCTTTTCATTTTCCAGGCTAATCACCCCATTGGTACCCTTAGGAAGATAGTGCCTCAATAATATTAATTGCATAAAATTTTTGTTTTGAAAGAAACCTGCCCGACTCAACAGGCAGGTTTCCTTTGTTTTTAAATAGTCCTCTGTCCAAACTCCAGTCTTCTTTCTACAGACTCCAAATTCAGAACTCCCGGCTTGGGTCTCCTGACTTTCAACTTACTCAACCAGTACATTACCCAAATACATACTCTCAGAAAATTTGGTTCCATCCTCACTAACAAATGCAATCCAGGTTTCCACTTGTTTCCCTCCAAAAAGAGATGCCTTCAATGTACCAGTCTCTGCACTCCGCAAACCACCATTTAATGTATACACGGCTCTGTTAATTTCACTGCAATATGCAATCAGTATTGCTTTATCAGTCGATTTGGCAAAATCATATTCCTCACCATCCCAAGCCCAGGAAAATTTAATTTTACCGGCCCCATTCCCTTCAACACTTGCGCCACCTGCATGGTTCAGCTTTCCTTTACTCAATACAATTTTGTGATAATCTATACTGAATTCCGGATAAACACCTTTAACGGCTTCTTTAATATTATGGCCCATCGCATAATTTGCGGGTGTCATGACCTTAGAGGAATTGGCAAATGTTATTGGCAAAAGATACTGAAATGCTTCATGAAACCGCAGCATTAAAGCAAACTTCAGTTGTTGCTCTACCTGAGCCGAACTGGGCATCCCTTTTCTTTTGCCGGATAAGCTTTTCATATAATTGATGCTCTTCCAATTACTTCCAATTACAGTTCCTACTTTCCCTGTAAAATTTCCTAAAATACCCTTTACATAACTTCCCATTTTTTTTAATTTAAATTTGAATGAAATAAAAAATACCGGTTCTTTCACAACGGCCGTTATTATTGAAACCGGGGCAAACTTAAATCGCAGGTAAAGGCAAAAAAGTTACAAACGTTGCACAACGGCAGTTAACCAATTGATAATTAATCAGTTAATCCTTTGATATAGTTTATTTCTTAATATAGAGGCTAAAAACAGGCTGTATTTGCCCTAAAAACCGGAAAGTTGAAGGTGATTTTAAAGCACATTCAATTGTTTATCAATTTTATACATATTTATTATTGAAAAATAACTTATCCTGTCATCACTTATAAATTTTACTCCTGCTAATACCTACCCATATCCTTCAAACACCCATGAAACAAATCCCTGACCCCTTCAATGGCAGTTTTCTCCGGGCAATAATATTTATTACGCAGGCTCATGGCAGAAATACTATCCTTATTCCCCATTCCGGTTACTTTGGCTATCTTATTAAAAAAGGCAGACTGGTTCATTGGTTTCAGGTATCCCCTGTCTACAAACAAACGCAAAATCACAGCCAGCTGATTAACCGGCAAAGTACTAACCATCAGTTTTTCTGTTTTACCCTCCATATCGTTTGAGAAACCGGGCTCATTCAAGAGCTTATTTATTTGATACAGATACAACAATTCAACTTCTGTATACTTTAATAATTCAGTAATAGGATCTGCATGATCAGTGCGGTAAACATTGACAGTTCTTTTTCGCAGCTGTAATAATAGTTTCTTTTGTTGCTCCCAGAATACAATTGGATCATTAGTTTCTGAGGCCTTTTCATGCATCTTTCTTACCAGTCTCTCAATAAAAACATCATTATTATACCCCTGTTGTAAAAGATAAATTTCTGAGACTGTATAGAACTCAGTTTCGATAAAAAGTATTTCAGAACTCTCCGCAATAGGAAAAAGACGTTCCAAAAATAAAAGCTCATGAAAACTGGTATTTATTTTATTCATCCCCTTTATTACCTGCTCCACTTCAGAAAAAAGGATTTTCCATACTGCTTTTTCTTGTTTTTCAATTTTTAAACTTTCTTTAAACAAGGTCAGGTTATCCATAATCTTCTCCTGCTTAGCCAGAACATAATGGATAGGTGCAGCTTTGCAGGTATCAAAGCAATCAGAAAAATAGATGGCCAGAAAATCGAGCATCAAATCCATCTCTTGCAGCAATAAATCAGCTATGGCAAATGTTGAAGAATCATGGATATATAATTCCACAACCCTGTTCTCCAGGGCAATTAAAGTCAGCTGGCTGGTTTGCACAATCAGCCTTAACTGTTTCTTATTCTTAAGCGTAAAAACTGACCGTAAAAAACTGGTACGGCAAAATACCACTTCATCAATGGCTTCTTGTAACAATACAGCAATATCAATGTTGTCAATATTTTTTTCAACATTTCCTTTAAAAGCTTCCAGCAGTTTTTCCAGTTTTTCAAAAGGATAGTTCATAAATGATTATGAGTCTGGTTTCAAAATTTACCAATGCAGCAACATCTCTCTTTTAATCATTTCATAGGGTATAAACCTGGGTACAGGTATCTGAGACGGATTAATTTAATAACAGGTTTTCCTGTCATATGTGCAAAAGTTTATTATGCCAGATATTTTCATCTGGCATAAACATTACAGTATTCTAATTTTATTTGTAAAAAGATGACCCGGCAATTAGCTAAACAAAGCTACAGCTGCTTAAAAAGTCCGGAATAGCATAAGTTAAAGATTCGTCATCCAGGGCAAAAAGTAATAAAGCTCCGAAAAAAGCAGCCAGGTTTTCTATCCCGTTAAGAAAGGCAAACCTAACAAGGGAAGCCCTGTTATTCACTTTTGCCTTTTTAAAAATAATCTGAATATGCTTTTCAATGGTTCTTGGGTCCAGCCCCAGTTCATCGCCCTGCTGTTTATTGGTAAACCCTAAACAGGTAAGATGGATAATTTTCCTTTGTTTTTCGGTAAACAACCTGCTGATAGTTGCGGTATGGGTAGAGGTATAAGAGCTTACAAATTGCTTGGTTACTGCAGGAAGTGCCTGCTGGCAAATATAATATTCACCCCGCTCTGTCTCAAATATAGCATGTGCCACTTCAGTATAAGTAGATTGGTAGGTCAGGTATCCCTTTGCCCCTTTTTCAATACATTCAATATAATGCATAATATTTACTTCCCGCTCCAGTACAATCCATTTCAACTTGTTTTTCTTACGCAATTGTTCCTTCATTACTACAAGACCGTCTTTAATGGGCAATAAGGGATTACATATTACAATATCAGGATGCTTTGCTCTAATTAATTCTTCCAGTATAAGGCCGTTATTGGCCGTTCCACAAACCTCAATATAAGGTTCGGTTTCAAAAAAAAGGCACATTCCCTTTAATAAAATTATACTTTCATCAGCCAGGATTACCTTAACGATTTTTTCTCTCATAAGTGTTTACTTGTTTTGGTAAAAAAATAGCTTTTCATTGCGCAATCCACGATATTTCTTTATGGCTATTTTAAGAGTTAAACATCAACACCCGTATGTCTACCTGACGGCATCAACAGAATAAATTTATATATATTAATATCCAAGTTCAAAATTTTTAACAGCTTATTTTTTTATTTTAACTTTTTTCACATTTTAACATAGGTATTTCTACTGCAAATACGGGTAATTCTACCTGCTTTTCACTTTTATCATTTTGAGATAAATAAAAATCTGAATAGAATTACAGAAGAATAATTATTTAATATGAAAAAACTAGCCATCCTTAATTTTATTTGCACTGCAATTATTGCACTCTTTACTTATGCAGCATTTTCAAAACTATTCAACCTCACTGCATTTGTTAAAGGGATGCAAAGCCAGCCACTTCCGGTTTGGTTAATTCAGCTTTCATTATTCATGTTACCCGTAAATGAATTAGCCATACCTATATTAGTCATGCTGCATAAAACAAGAAAAACAGGCTTATACCTGTCTTTTATACTGTTCCTGTTATTTACCATATATAGTATTGCCATTCTGTTACATCAGTTCAACCATATCCCTTGTTCCTGTGGCGGTTTAATACAGGAATTATCCTGGAAACAACATCTTTTTCTCAATATAGCTGGCATGGCATTAACTATTACCGCCATTACAATACATAAAAACAAACTGCCCAAAAAGCAGTCATAAAATAATTGATGGCCATCAGTCAGGGAATAAGCCCAAAACCTGTAAAAAAGAGTAAGCAAATTTCTTACACCATTGAAAAGCTAAAAAATAAAAGCAATTCAATACCGGTAATTCAATTTTTCACATCAATACAATTTTTTATGAAAAAAATCTCAATGTTGTTTATTGCCGCAGCCTTATTCAGTGCCGGCAGTGCATTTGTTTCTGCAAAATCAACCCCTCCAGGGGATCCATATTACCTGGATAGCAGTAATAACTACCAGATTGCACCTGGTGGTGCGGCAGGGGAAAATGTAGATTGGCGTTGTGTAAGTGGTGCTGAATACTGTACCTACCAGTATGATGGTACCAACTATATCCCGTCCGGTTCTCAAACCAAACATTTTGAGTTAATCGAAGAAAGGAAATAGTGCTGCTTTGAAAGAGAATACCCACCTATAAAAAGGCGGGTATTCTTCAATTTTTATTTTTTTTGTAACTCTTCTTTCAGCATCGCAATTAGTTTATTATTACTCTCCTTAGTTCCCGGCCTTGGCGGAATAGCGGAAAAGATCTTTCCTTCCCGGTCCAATACCACAACTTCCGGAAACCCGTTATACATATAATACTTAATCAGCGGGTGTTCTAAACCCTGCCCATTGGTATACAACAAGATATCTTCAGCACAGGCATAATCACCTGTTGCAATGCTTTCCAGCCAAACTTTCTTATCATTGTCTACATTAATACTCACAAATACCATATCAGGCTCCTCCTTAAAAGCTTCAATTATTTCCGGTTTTTTCCGGTTTAAAAAAACACAGGCAGTACAACCTGTAAACCAGTAATCTATAAAAACTACTTTACCCCTCAGGTCATTTAAGGTTACCATCTTACCCTTATCATTTTCCAGGCTAAAATTGAAATAAGGAGTGCCTTTTAATTTTGCCTGGCTGGTTGCTTTTAACTGTAGCAATAATCCATGGTAATCAGGTAATTGCACAAAGTCCAATGCCTCCTGCAGGCATGCCCTGTAATCACTCCCATTATGGTTCACGCGTGTATGGGTAAGGTAAGCAGCCACTAAAACATCCCTTAAAGGTGGCGGATAGCCCATTAAATTCTTAAAAACTGCTTCAAGTGGTGCTGGTTGCTGGTTATTGGCTGCAATTTTTAGTTCAATCTTCGCTTTCTGTATCGCATACTCAATATATTCAAAAACGTTTTCCTTATAGTATGAAGCACAGCCCTTACCGGGATCTTTAATCTTATTGTAATAATCAACCAACTGCTGCCTTCTTTCCAGGGAATCAGGATATGTATTTGCTTCTTTCCAGTTATTCCAAAATACAGCACACTGGGTATTTGCCTTTCCAGTCATTATCTTTAATCGCAGTAACTGATAATCTGCTTTACTGATTTTATTTTTGTACTTGTTCAATATTTCGAGAGATAATCCTGCAAGGGTATCACTAAACTTATCATCCTGAATATCAATTTCCTGACTGCGCTGCTTATTTGCAATTTTTAAATTATTTATTCTTACAGAATGATGCATACTAAAATCTCTTAAAGAATTTCTCAGTTTATCCACACATTCAAACCTGGCAGCATGGGTTCCGCTAAATTTTAAATTATGTAATTGCACTGCGTCAATAGTTACACTATCCCCCTGCTCTGCAAAACCGAGATAATTAAATATCGCCTTTTTACTATACATATAAAAATACGCAGGCTTACCTGCTGTTTTTATCTCAAAAGCAAACCTCCCATTTTGCACCGGGCAATAATGCATTTCGAAAGATTCAAAATCCTGCCCTGTTAAAACAGTGCAGATTTTCAGGCTGATGGTATCATTTTCCATTCCTTTCACTATTCCGTAAATTTTTGCGGTTCCGGTTGTAGACTGCCAATAATCTGCGGTACAATACCCTGCAAGCAGCAAGGTATTGAGTATTATTTTTTTGATCATTTTTAATTTTTTTTCTGGATCAATTATCTTGGATTTTGGGCAATATGGCTCATCGACAATTCATCCGGTGGTATGGGTAGTGTATAGAGTGCACTGTTGGGTGCCAACTGGTAACTGGTCCCGTTCAGCATCCGTACCAGTGTTATCTGGTAACCTTCCAAATTCAAGCGCCTTAAATCCGTCCAGCGCAGCCCCCGGAATACCAGTTCCTTCCTCCTTTCCGTTAATACCAGGTTCAGTGCAGCCGCAGTATTAGTGGCTACCAACGGCACAAAACTGCCCGTCTTCCACCTGTTCTTTAACAGCAGGTTTAAATCTCCCATCGCATCTGCTGTTCTGCCGGCCCTTGCAGCCACTTCTGCCCGTATCAGGTACATTTCATCAGTGGCCAGCCCGCTGAATGCTACAATGGTTCCGGAATATCCCCGCTTTATCACCGGCTTACCCGTACTGTTCAGTTTAAAAAAAATGGTTTTGCGCAGGTCATTGGTATTAAATGACCCGTACAGGCTGCTATCAATAATGGTGGTTGTTTCAAGGGCATCCAGCACAGCGTTGGACTGTATCTGCTGGCTCTGGTAAAGGGTTTCTGTATTCTGCCGGGTAAAGGGTGTGGTAGCTGTGGCACTTACCGTATTATAATCCGTTAAACTGCTATAGAGCTGTAAACTGCTGTCGGCATAAATTCCGGCCTGGGTATAGGCACGCATACTCAGGTATACCCTTGCCAGCAGTGCCAGCACCGCCGGTTTGGAGGGCCGGTTCCTGGCAATGGCAGGTAATGTTTTTCCTATCAGGTTCTTAGATTGCAGCAGGTCTTCCAGCACCTGCTCATAAGTGGCTTTAACACTGGATCGCTCCACTGTTTTGTCCACGCCCGAACTCAATTTTACCGGTATCCCTGCATCTGTGGCAGCACTGCTGCTGTCATACACTTTGGCAAATACCTGGGCCAGGTTATAAAACGCATAGGCCCTTGCAAACAAAGCACTGCCTTTAATATTGTTATAATCATCCCGGTTGGCCGTGGTAACCACTATCTTGTCCAACCCTTCCAATACCACATTGGCATAAAACACCTGCTGGTAGGGTTCATTCCAATCAGGTATCCCTACTGTTCCCTGGTAAATATCCGGGGCCCAGATATAACTGTTCCGTTCTGTAACCACTTTATTTTGCCAGTCACTATAAGCCAGATAATAATTATCAGCCGATATTTCTCCCTGGCAGGGTGATTCATTCATCACATTATAATTGTCCAGCAAAGCCTGCATATCCTGCAAAGTAGTGGGCACAATCAAACTGCTCCTCGGCTTTTCATCCAGAAATTCCCGGGTACAGGATTGCATAAACAATACGGTTAAACAAAGCAGGGCCCGGAAAATATTTTTAAATAGTTGCATGGTTTTCTTTTTTCAGTTAAAAATCAAATTTCATTCCTGCTGCTAGTGTAAAACCATCTGGTATAGCCATCACCCCCGGCAGGTAATCCGGGTCAGTTCCAATCCGGTTGGCACGCCACAGCAGTCCAATATTATTGGCATAGAGGTACACTCTGGCAGGGCGGTAAGGCAATTTCCCGGTTTTACTGCTGCTGAAATCATAGCTCAGGGTCATATCTTTCAAACGGATATGGTCTCCCCTTTCCACCAGTATATTGGCATAATTATACACCGCATCCCGTGCAGCAGTGGTGGGGTACACCATCGATGGCACATTGGTGCTGTTTTCATCCCCGCTCTGCTGCCACCTTAACCGGTATTCCGGGTGCCCCTGTCCCTGCGGAAAACTGAACAGGCTGCTGTAGTTAATGGATGTTCTCCTGAAATAATATCCCAGTTTACAGGTAATATTTACTGACAGGCTAAACTGCCGGTACCGGATGGTATTGCGTAAAGAACCAAATACCCTGGGCTGTGAGGGGCCACTGTATTCCAAATTGGCAATATTGGTATTATTGTAAATATTGGCATAATCTGTAGATGGGTTGCCATTCAGGTAACTCCTTGGGTTGCCCTTATTATCCAGCCCCGCCAATTTAAAACTGTAAAAAGAATACAGGGGTTTGCCTTCCACCGGGTTAAAAGCATAGGGGTTCACATAGAGAGCAATAGAACGGGTATCCGATAAATAATGGGTCACTTCATCCTTTGTATAACTCAGTAAAAAATCTGTGCTCCAGTCAATCACTCCCCGGGTATTTTGGGTATGCAGGGTAATATCTATCCCGCTGCCTTTTAAATCGGCACTATTGCCCGTAAAACTGGTAATGCCCGTCTGTGGTGCAGTGGGCATACTGCCAATCAAATCCTTGCTATGCCTGCTGTAATATTCCAGGCTGCCGCTTATCCGGTTGGCCCTGCTCCCAAAATCTAACCCTATATTAAACATATTTACCTGCTCCCATCGCAGGGATGGGTTGGGCGGATTGATAATACTGGCATATAAATTACTATAGGGATTATTGCTGATGGCCTGTGCCGTGGTATAGGCGGAAACCGATTTATTGATATTACCACTAAACCCGTCCGTTACCCTTAACCTTAATACCGGCAGCCATTTTAATTTGTAAAAGGTCTCCTGACTAATATCCCAGCTTACCCCGGCAGAACCTAAGGGTACTCCCTTCTGGTTGGCTGCCACCCCAAACAGGTTAGAAGCATCTTTGCGCATACTGTAGGAAAACCCATATTTTTTTTTATACTGGTAAGCTATATTGCCGAAAAAAGATACAAACCGGTCAGTACTAAAACTTTGCCCGTCATTATAGGGTATTTTAGTAACTGATCCGGAAAATAACTGTGGAAAATAACTAAGGTTATCTACAATGCTGTTGGCAGCGATATCGGCCATATACCCATACCTCCGGTAATAGCTACTATTTGTCTGATAATTCTTTACTTCCCCACCGGCAATCGAATGTATTTCCCCATTTTTACCTATCAGGCTGCTGTAATTAGCCTGTAACCTCATCTGGTCACTATGGTAACCGCTTTGATACACATCCAGTATATCTCCAAGTGGTATTGGCCTGGTCACAGCACCACTGGCATAATTGATCTGGGTAAAACTGTTAATCAGGTTGCGGGTATAATAAGTCTGCTGGCTTTGCAGGTTATTTCTTTCAGAAATCCCCTTACTGTACTGGTAATTCAGTGTAATAGATAAGGGAGTTATCACCTGATATTTTATCCCGGCGGTTAACCGGTAATCCGTCAACTGTGTCTGGTTATTGGCCAATTTTATTTCATCCAGTGGCCGGTCATTCCAGTCCAGTAGTTTACCGCCTCCCGCTGTATCAATATAGCCCTGCCGCAGGTTGGGGGTAACAGGGAGTGCCTGCCCATCCGGCCCGGCAAGCCTGGCATAAGGATAGCTTACCCCGGCACTGCCGGTATTATTGGTGGCAGTGTTAGACCTGCTTAAGGTAACACCTGCCGTCAGTTCCAGTTTTCGTTGAAAGAGGGTATAAACATTATTGGCACTTACCGTAGTCCGCCCAAAATTATTGCGTACCAGGCTGTTCAGGTTATAATCATACCCGGCAGAAAGAAAATACTTATGATAGGTTCCTCCCCCGCTCAGTGTCAGTGCATACTGCTGGTTAATGGCTGTCCGGTAAAAATATTGTTCCAGATCGCTGTACAAATCCTGCTGCCGGTACCCATTCAGTAAGGCAGTGGCTGCATCTGCTGTAAGTTGCCCGGCTGCCTGTCTGGCCAGTACAGATACACCGGGTGTAATAGCCGGATGGCTGCTGCTGTTTAGTGTTGCAGTATAAAACCCCTTTCCATATAAAAACTGTTCCAGATCAATCCAGTCGCTTGAGTTTAACCTGGGTATATAATGCAGGTCTGGTTTTGCAGTAAAACTGATATTGGAATTAAAAGATACCTGTGGCCCCTGATTATACTTTCCTTTTTTAGTGGTAATCACAATCACACCATTACCAGCCAGGCTTCCCCATACCGATGCAGCAGCTGCATCTTTTAAAATAGTCACACTCTCAATATCATTAGGGTTTATCAGGTTTAAGTCTCCGTCATAAGGAAAATTATCCAGTACAATCACTGGGTTGGGATTGCCATTTATAGTGCTTCTACCCCTGATGCTGATGCTGGACTGGTTCATTCCATTGCTGATATTCTTATTAAAGATTAATCCGCTTGTCACCCCATCCAGCCTGCTTAAAATATCGGTACTCACAGCCCTGTTTAGCAGCTCATTGTTAATAGATACAAAACTTCCCGTGGCTCTTTCCTTGGGCATACTCTGGTAACCGGTATTTACAATCACTTCCTGCAGTTGATGGCTATTAGGTTGTAAATAAATCCTTTTAGTAGCCTGCATGTCCGGGCTAACAGCCAACTGTTGACTAACATATCCAATATGCCTTACAATCATCGTATCAGTGGCTTTGATGGTTAGCCAGGTCTGGCCACTGCCATTGGTAATCATCTTAACCCCTGCTTTTTTTAACTCCACAATGCTGTTTTCCATTACTGTGTTTTTATCAGCATCCAACACTATTATTGGCAGCTTATTTTGGGCCTGTAATGCATTAAAGAATCCTATACAGATCATGGTTAATACCCAGTTGCAGATATAGCAGGATTGGTTCATCTCTCTCTTTCTTGACTCACGACTCCTGGCTCTCTCGCCTCTCAACTTCCGCGTAGCGGACAAGGCTCCGCCATTAACGCCTCTTTCACGTTTTCTCATTTTCGTTGTTTTGTTTTTAATTGATTGAAATAAAATATGTTACAGATGGTTTACCTGTATTCGGTGTATAAGTAATTGTTTAAACTGGATTTTTTGGCTTAATTGCAAAACGGGTGAGTAATAATATGAGAGCACTGGGGTCTAAATGGTATTGTAACCACAAATAAGCTAATAACAAAAATAAATTCAAATAATATATCCGGTAAGTAATCATTAAATCTTGTATTTTACTGTACAGAATACGTAAAATACTTTTTAACATATCTTAACTTATTCTTACATTCACGAATGTAAAAACATTAACTTTATAATATATAATTTTACAGTTGTATAAAACAACGGAACAGATTTATTTTACTACTATTAACAAGCTGATTAAATTTGCCTTATGTCAACAGAAATATTAGAAAAAAAACCTCACCTGGGTAGGAATGTGCAGCGGATCCGTGAAATTGTTGGAATAAAACAAAGCGCATTGGCTTTAAATACTGAATTTAGCCAGCAATATATTTCTAAGTTGGAACAAACTGAAGATATAGCTGATGATACACTGGAAAAATTGGCTCAGGGTTTAGGTGTTTCGGTTGATCTGATTAAGAGATTTAACGAAGAAAAAGCTATTTATAATATACAAAGTAATATTACAGTTACAGACCATGCATCAAATGCCAATTATAACCACCAACCATCATACTATCATGATCCCGTAGATAAAGTTGTTGCGCTTTTTGAAAAATTATTGCAAAGTGAAAAAGAAAAAGTAGACCTTTTAACCCATGCCAACAAAGCAATTTTAGAATTAACTGAACAAATCAGGGCTATGAAAAAATAACAGTTAATACCGCTTACCTGAAACTTGGCAAGGCTTTTCAGAAATTCTTTTTAAAATGATTTTATCATAAAGCAATTAAAATAAGTTCAAGTTCTGCTCAGCTCAATAAACGCTTAATTGCTATCAAAAACCTAAATATTGCGAATGCATTCGCAATATTTATATTAAAATTGCGAAAAACCTGAGAGCGCATACAGAAACCAGACAAGATGGATATATTAGTACAAGCCATTGCATTTCATGTTGGTAATGTAGTTTCTTATCATGAACTTGGTCAAATTACCGGCTTAGACAATCAAACCACATAATAATATATTTATCTTTTAGAAAAGGTCTTTATTATTTTCCGGATGGGTTTATTGAGCCGTAATATCTATTTTTTTGATAACGGGCTCAGAAATGCAGTAATCAAACAGTTCAGTCTAGTAGGCTTAAGGTCAGATACAGGCCAGCATTTGGTAAATTTCATGATGAGGGAAAGGGTTAAATTATAAGATTATAATCGTATGAATTCCAATCAATATTTTCCTAATAAATTAATTTCTATTATTCTATACTCCTTTCTGAAATCTTACATAAATTCTTATAAAATTTTTATAATTTATTTTTATTTAATTATTTATTTTCATTAAAATTGCAATTTATTAACATTCAGCCAAATGCTAACGATCAAAATATCGGAATTTACAGAATATACTGAATCCGGTTTGAAGGAATACCTGGATATACAAAATGAAACAGATTTTAAAATTATTATCAGAAAAGAATGCAATTTTCCTGAATACCCAAAAATCAACATTGCCAATGAATATCATTTAGTAGCTTATTCATTTTCCTTATTGGCTGATATCAGTACTGTATTTAGTTATTTCATTCCTTCCCCTTATTTGAAAAAAGCTTTCTTCTGTATCATATCTACAAGCAATATGGGCTTAATGGCAGAAACACTCTTCACAATAATCAAAGGTCTTTATTTTCCTGATCCTGTCTTTTTTGAGCTGTTTAAAGATAATATGAACCAGTATTTTGAAAAGTTAAAAAATGACAATAAATATTGCAGAACAGCTGGATTATTAGAAATAGGTAATGCTTTTATTCCAGAACCTGATTTATAAATAAAAAAAATTATTAACAGAATACTTAAGCGATTAATACCATGACAACAATCAACCTGAAGGATCTCTGGGATACTGAAAAAAATGAAATTTATCAAATTTTACTGAATGCCAATGATGTCGAATTTAATATTATTACAGAATGTTATAGATCTGAAAAGGATAAAGGCACATCGGACTGGTCATTTTTTGTTGGTTTGGAATATTATGATACCCTCTACATTGGCCATGAACTTTTTTCAATTGCAGAAACTTTCGCGGTTTACATACCCGACACAAATATGTTGGAATCAATCAGGTTTGAAATCACAATCCGGGATATGGTATTATTTACAGAATATCTGTATTATTTACTTAAAGGGAATAGTCTTGACAAAATAAACCATCCTGAAAAACAAACTGATTTCCTGATTCTGAAACAACAATTCCATGATGATATCCTAAATAATAAAGCAGTTACATATAATTCTTTTACAGCCGTTCATGGTATCCTGAATTTGTATAACGAATGGTGTGATAAATCTTCATTGTAACCGTGTCATTCCATCTATAGGTATGTCAATCCTTAAAATACATCCCTGACCCGGTTTTGTAATAAGATTAAATTTACCAGTAAACATTTCTGCACGTCTTTTCATGTTCATAATTCCAATCCCATTTTTCTGTTTGTTGACATCAAACCCAATTCCATTATCTTTAATAATCATTGTAAGTTTTAGCTTTTCCGTTTTAATATCAATATGAATAATAGTTGCTTTTGAATGCCGAATAATATTACTTAACTGTTCCTGTAATATCCTGTATATATTCAATACAATTTGCTGATTTAAATTATATTTTTTACTATCAACATTAAAATGGTCTATAATTTTAATCCTTTCTGGAAATTGGAATGTATGAATCAATCTTTTGCAAATATCTTCGAAAGGATTTTCTTTAAATATTACAGGAGCAAGACGATGAGATAAATTTCGAATATCAATAATGCTATTCTTTATCAAAGCATTAGTTTCATTATACATTTCTTTTTGCTCTGTTGCGAGAGATTTATTTAAAATTCCTAAATTCATCTGAGCAGCAACTAAAGTTTGACAAACATTGTCATGTAGCTCACCTCCAATTTCGTATCGTTCATTTTCCTGTGCCTGAATAATGGCTTTATTCAATTTTTGTTCCTGAAGTTTTTTGTCAGTAATATCTTCAACCTGAATTATATAACCTATGCTGTTGGAAACAACATTTGAAATTGGTGTGACAATTAGATATAAGTATCTAATCTCCTTAATTAAAGTATCATATGGGAAATATTTAGGGTCAAATACAATTTCCTGCTCAAATTGAAATCCTGTATTAATTTTTTTCCATACTTTCCCATTATCGAAATTGATGGAGTCTTTTAAATTATAGATTCCAATTACGAAATCAGCACTTAAACCAAATATTTGTTCTGCTTTTTTATTTGCTTTTATAAGTATAGCACTTTTATCAAAAACCAACTTCCCGATAGGTGAATTTTCAAATACAATGTTCAAGATTTGTTCATTCTCAATCAATTCTTTTTCTACTTTTTTTCGTTGAGTTATTTCTTCAACAAAGCCTTCATAATAAAGTCCTTTTCCATTTTTATCAACAATTAATCTAGCATTTAAAGATACCCAAATAACTTTCCCATCAATTTTTTTAAACTGACATTCAAAGTTTCTTATGATACCTTTATTTTCTAAAATATTTGTGTACCTGATTCTATCTTCAATATTAACCCAAACTTGATGAGCAGAATCTGTAATTGCATTTACAACAGTTTCCGGGTTATCATATCCTAGCATTTTTGCAAGTGCATTATTAGAATGCAGATTCTTCCCTTCTAATGATGTTCTATACATTCCTTCCAGGGCATTGTCATAAATGTTTCTGTATTTTGATTCACTTAAAATAAGTTTATTTTCAGTATTAGTTCTAACTATTGTATTCCCAAATAACTCTGCTACAAGTTTTAACCTATTTACAATATGTTCTGTAAAATGATACTCCTTCTTCATTGTATCAAAAGAAATAGTGCCTATGAATTCATCATTAGCTGCTTTAATTGGGAACATCACTGAACTTTTAATTCCAAAATATTTCCACGAATCATAATCTTCAGCAGCTTCGGCAGGCAAATCATTTAATGAATTCACGACTAAAATTTTACCTTCTAATAGTTCTTTTTCACACCAAGGAAAATATTCTGAAGCAATTAATATTCCTGGAATTACTAATTTTTCAGAATTATGATAAACATATTTGAGTTTAAATTCGTTACTAGATTCATTAATTGGTTCATAAATTGAAGACAAATCAAAATGAAGAAATTCGCAGATTTGACTTTGTGCATTAATAATCTCATCTTTAAGGTTATTAGGCCTTACCTTAATTAAATTGGCAGCAATTTTAGATAATAAAGTTTCAAAACCCAATAACTCAAGTACATCTGCCTCTTGCTTTTTTTTTGCAGAAATATCGAAACGAATACCAAGGTATTGGTATGGTTTACTATTATCATCTAAAAATGGAATAATGGTACCATCAACCCAGTAATATTGACCATCCTTTGATTGATTTTTAATTTCACCCTTCCATATTTTCCCAGAAGTTATGGTATCCCACATTTCTTTAAAGAAAGAGTTGGGATGACATTTTGAATTAATTATGCGATGCGTCTTCCCTATCAGTTCATCTTTACTATACTTGGATATTGCACAAAAATTATCGTTTACATTAAGTATAATCCCCTTTTCATCAGTTACTGAGACAATTGCAGATTGATCTAAAGCATATTTGTAATCTTCTAATAATTTAATTTTGTTTTCCATTAATTTTTTTTAGGTATTTAAAATAGAAAAGTGAATTTTAAAGTTTGTTTTGAATCTGTTTCATTTTAATTACCTGTTATATATAATGTTAGAAGATTAACTATTAGAACAATTTTTTGGGAGTCTTTAGATTGGGAAAGATAAAAATATATTTTACTTCAAAAAGAAAAAATGATTTTTATCAGGAATACTTTTTTATTACCGAAATCTATTTATTCATATTCGTAAAACAATGAATTTTTTCACCAAACGTTTGTCTGGCGCTTGATTTGAGAGGATGTAATTCAATGAATCATTCAATTCCATTTTTATAAATTGAGCAAAAACACCCAAAGGTTAATTTAACCAGCTTTTATCAAGTGGATTTGTCAAAATAATTTAAATAAGCCAAAGTTAATCTATGTCTTTGTATTCCCTTTAACCAGTCTTGTAAAGTCAGGAAACATGTAGTTCACTCAGTTAAGAATATTTATTTAATGTATTTTTAAAAACTATTTTACTATAGATTTAAAGCTCCATGAGTCAAACCACTTTATATATGGCTTCTCTTTATCTAAAATGATGGGTAACCACACATATCTTCCATCAATGGCATTCTTAGGGTTCCAACGATCAGCCATAAAGACAAATGCATTTTTCCTATGCGGCAAAGGGAATACAAATGTACTTTGCGATTCAAAAGTTTTATCAGCTTCTTTTCCAATACATGGATTTCCCAACTCGGTATAGGGTCCATAAATATGATCAGCTACGGCCATCCTTGCAGTATTAGGCGCCCAGCCGGTGCATCCGGATGCAATAATATAGTACTTCCCTTTAAACTTAAATAATGTTGCTCCTTCCATGTATCTATTTATGAAAACTCTTGCATATTCTCCTGTAAATGAAAGATAATCATTACTGAGTTTCGAAATATGAATAGTACTGTTTTCTTCGGAAGAATGAATATGGTAAGCTGAACCATCTTCATCAACATATAAGTTCATATCACGCGACATTTGGCCTTTAGCAAAATCCCGGCCAATAAGATTTAGTGTATCGGGATGATCTGGAAGGCAGCCCGGGCCACCACAATAAGCAGATAATATAGTTTCCGGAACTGGCTTTTTATGGATAGATAATACATTGATTGGCCATTGCCCCTGATTTGGTCGAATACTATTTAAATATCTATAAGGCCCAATTACATTTTCTGATACAGCCACTCCGGTAAGCGATGCATTATATGCCTGCCCTTTGAGTTCATGATGAAACCACATAACAAACTGTTTGCTTTTCTTATTGTAGATTACTTTAGGACGTTCAATGATACATCCTTTTGCAATCGGGCTTAACGGGTCATTGGATACTTTCAATGCAATACCATTATCTGTCCAGTTATAAAGATCGGTAGACGAATAACAATGAATGCCAACCTGTGCCAAATTACCTTCTTCGCCTTCAATCTTATGCTCACCAAACCAGTAATACTTGTGTTTGTAAAATAATATACCACCACCGTGGGCATTAATAGCAACCCCATTGTTATCTTTCCATATTTCACCCGGATAAAAGGCTGTCAGCTTTACTTCTTGAGCCAAATTACTTAATGCATATAAACTCAAAGCCGTAATTAATACTATTTTAAACTTCATTTTTAAGTATTATAAATTTTATTTTATCCTAGCAACAAAGCCACCACAAGATGCCAACTTGATGGTCAAAGTTTCTTGGGGTGATACAGTAAATTCACGTCTGTCTATACTGCAATTATTTTGAAACTGATCATAAATAAAGGTTCCAGTTGCTGATTTAATAAGAAAACTCAGCGGAATTTTTATTTCCTTATCTTTAGCTCCATTCATGGCTCCAATCCACCATGTATTTCCTTTTCGTCGTGCATATGCAACCACTTCTCCCATGCTAGTGCATGACAAAACTTTTGTTTCATCCCACGTAGTTGGTATTTCCTTAAACAAATCAAACATGGGGCTTTGAATATAATACTGATACCGGTCAGTAAAATGAGTTATAGGAGAAAGATATATGATTGCTTGAGCAAATTCATGAGCCCAGGTAAATTTTGTTGTATTTAGCTCCCTTGGATCCATTATTACCGGAGTGACATCTGTTGCACCAGCAAGTGGGCGTGTAAAAGGTAAACATACATCTTGTTCAGGTGGTGCAATTCTATTATATCTTGTCATATGATATTCATTGCCACGAACCGCTTCTCTTGTAATATCATTAGGATAAGCCCTCCTTAATCCGGTAGGCTTAACACTTCCGTGAAAATTTAGTAACAACTTTAACTCAGCGCAATCTTGCATAGTCCCAATGTACCATTGCATTATATCCGAAGTTGCATCGGGAATAAAATCTATCTTAATACCACTTGCACCTATAGCTTTTATTTTTTCTAAATAAATTCTTCGCTCTTTTGCATGCCGCATCTCTTTGGAATCTACCCATACATTTGTCTTTACACCAATAGTTTTACCGTAAGCAATAACTTCTGCTAATAAATCCCACTTATCTTTTCCATCTTTTTGCCAGTCACGCCAACCATCATCAATCAAATAATATTCCCAATTTAATTTTGCGGCAGCATCATACCAATTCTTCTGTTCTTCATAGATTGGAGCACCAGTACTCCACCATTGCCATAAACTGCGTCCGGGCTTAACCCAGGAAAAATCAGTACCTTTTTCCGGGGCCGGAGATAAATTTGTCAACAGGTCTGAATTTACTAACTCATTCAGGTTATTTGCTACAATCATGGTACGCCAGGGAGTTACACTTTCCCCAAGATATTTTCCATCAAGCATAAATGATCTGTCGACAATGCTTTTTTTGATCTCCCAACCTTCGTTTTGAAATGGATAAACAGCCTTAAATCCATTGCCATTAAAAGTCAGAGCCATATCTGAAAAAGTTTCACAATCTGCCTCTGATATGCTAAGAAACTTACCTGCCATTTCAATGGTAACCGGAGCCATAATTGATTTGTCTAACGGAATATTTTCAGGTGTTGTTACATGACTAAAGCCTTCGTAGCATTGGCTTAATTCCGACCATGCAATTTTCTTAGGCTTTGCAGCAAGATTCCAGGAGGTACTTTCACCATTAAAAAATTGGCTGCCTTTTGGAATTGAATAACGAAAGGCAACTGCATCGTTATAAACACGAACATAAAGCTTATATTTCTTGCTTCCATTTTCTAAGGGGATATCATACTCAAAGGCATGATTATGAGCTTGAGGATGATTACCAAAAATGGAATAACTTTCATTTATTTCCCGCTTATCAGGGTTGGAAATGATTGTAGCACCACTTCCCAAATCTATACCATCAACAGTTATTCCCAGTTGTGATGAATTTAAAATCAACACTTTTCCTGAACTAACTGAATATGTTAGCTTTCCTTCTTTTGTAATTTTAATGGTTGCCGAAAGTTGTTTGTCAGGACTTTTAACTTCTACGATTTGTTTTTTTTCTTTTTTATAATTTCTTGCCGCAGCAAAAAATATATTTGGTGCAACTAATAATGCTATTAGCACAATAATTACTTTATTCATTTTTCTTGTTAAATATTTTTTTATTTAATTATTCCGCAACAAACTGCCATTCTCCGGCTGAAACCTCAAAAGCAATCCTGTCTTTACGAAAATTTAAAGATGCTGGCACACCATTTCGCAAATATTTTCCAGCGCTCCATAACTGCTTACCATTCAGCTTAATGCTTTTTACACCAGTAGAGGGTATGCCTATTACTGCCAATGTTGATGCTGGAACGGAAACACTGACTACCATACTGGAAAGTAATTTTTGAAAAGATGCCTTGATAGTTCCTTGCACAGTTTCAACAGTTGTTGAAGCTTCTGTTAGGTTACCCGGTTGGGGCATAACCTGAAACAATTTAAAACCAGGTTTCAGTGGAACAATACCACAAACGTATTGCGACAAAATAGTCAACCCACCACCACTCCAGGCATGATTTACGGTACCTCCTCCATATCCTTGATCTCCTATACCCCAACCTTCGAAAAGTGTTGTAAACCTGGAGTTATTTACCATTATTGAAAAACGTTTTTCATGTCGCACCATTGCTTCGGTTTCATAGCCCATTTGCATCATAGCCTCAAATACATATTTTTCCATGTAAGGACTGGAATGTTCTTCATTAAGAAAAACCTTGAGTAAAGCTGGATATTTTTCAGCATCAGCAACACCTGAAACAACAGCCAATGCTTGAGTCCTGTCATCAGTTTTCCCATTATAAGACGGATCTCGGTAGGCTGATCCGTTCCAAAACTGTTTGTTGAAAGCCGCTTTAAAATCAATCATGAATTTTGCATAACCAGTTGCATCATCTGTTTTTCCCAATTCGAGTGCCATATTATAGGCTCCTTTTATTGCCAGATAATACCAAAGATTATAGAGCAAAAGCATATCCTTATCTTCACCCCAGTCACCCCAACTCCAGTCTCCGCCGCGGAACTTCACTGTTCCTTTTCCATCAGGTATCCCAAGATTCAAATAACGCTTTGTTCCATCGTAAAGGTCTATAATGGTTTGTTTATCACCTGTATATTGATAGTAAGTCCAAATTCCATAATAACCAATAGAAGCAAGAACCTGACAAGGCAGTTCTGAATTCCAGTTACCAGCAGGTACAGGAGCATACAAACTGCCATCAGGCCTTTGCCATTCAATCAGTTCATGCAACCATTTTTTTACCAGAGAATGGCTTGATGGCGAAAGGGCATAAAAAGATTCACCTTCCTCATTCACTGCATCTCCTGTCCACTGGGCTCGCTCCCGGTCAGGGCAGTCCATGTAATTGTCACGCATGGTCAAATAAAGTGTGCGGTTTGCTTTTTCCCATAATTCATTGAAAAAAGGATTTGAACAATGAAAACTACCAGTAAATTCAGTATTATAACCTGTTTCACGGTATTTCAATTCAAGTACTTTAACACCATCAGGTATAATGTAATAAACCTTGTGTCCATTCATCCATCCAAAACTTTCATATTCTTGTATGCCATTTTTAGTAATATATTCGGCTTTGACGCCATTGCCTCCCCCATTAAAAAATAAATAGTTATCCGTGCATATAGTTATTTTTCTTCCTTCAGAAGCTACTACCTTAAGGTAAGGTGTCACTTGTGCATTATAGGGAAGGTTGCAAATAATGGTATCCACACCTTGTCTAATGGTTGAAATATTTTGTTCCAGGTAGTTTTTTAATCCAAAATCCTTAAACAATGGAATCGGGCGTAGCACTAATTTATTCCAGGGATAATCGTCCGCTTTTCCCAAAACCATTGCATCCGTCATTTTACTATCGTCATAGTTTTCTGTTTGCCAATTTCCAGGTTCAAAACGTGCATCATATAAAAGACTGGACTCCGGTAATCTGAAGTTGGGCTGAGGTTCACTTGCGGTCTGATAAGCATTAAGTAGTGCACATTTCCAGGAATGATCGCTCAATAATTCAAAACCAGGTGACTGGCAATCGAATATCAGTCCTGCTTTTCCACTGCTTTTATGTGAGAACCCATCTTTACCAAAATACCAAACCATTACAGCAAAAGTATTTTTACCCATTTTCAAAAATGGGGTAATATTTATTTCATCATAATAAGTATCTAAAGGATTTGGCCCTCGTTTCAATCCTCCTTCAAATACAACCATCTGACCATTAATCCACAACCAGTATTTACTATCCACAGCAATTTTAACTATTGCTTTCTCTGGCATTTTTGTTAAATCAACAGTTTTGCGATAGGCCAGCCATGTATTGCTTGCACTTTGGCACTCCATGGTAGAAATCCATTGAGCTTTCCATTCCTGTGACTGACCATAAAAACATATACTATAAATTATTGCTAATAAAAAGTACTTTTTCATATATAGTTATTTAAAATGCACAAATCTGCATTTTCAGATAGCTTTCGTTTTATTTTACTTTAAAAAGTTCTTGTAAAATTACATTTTGTAAACCCTTAGCTTCTTCTTTTACTCCCTCAGATAGAAAATGAATCCCATCTGTTTGATAATACTCTGGATGCTTAATGGATAAAGTATAAGAGTCAACCACCGGAATTTTTTTTCCAGCACAGAAAACCAAAACTGCATTATTCCTTTCTATTACCTGCTGATTAAGAGAGTCTAATTCTGTAGTTAGGTTTGCATGTCTTCTGGCAGTGGTATTTACCCAAATAAGCTTTGCAGCAGGTTGATACTTTCTGATAATTGAATACACTAAGGGAAGGGAAGCAGCATATTGCTTCAGTGTAAAATCAGCCCCATGTAACCCATTGTTAATGGAGATAATATCAAATTGATTCGACTTCAAAAACCAGGTAAGTTGTTCAATATAAACCTGATCACCCAGGCTTTTTGAAGTGGTGAACTTACTTACATATGCCTTATCCTTCAGAGAGTCGGACAATACGGGATAATAAGCATTAACATGAGAGTCACCAATAACTAACACCCTTTCAAGATCGTGCCTATTATTGGATACTACCCAGGTATTGGTCCATTCAATATTTTCATTAATTGTTACTTTCCGGTCAACTTTTAAGGTCTGATTACTTTGGCCATTCAACATGCCAGTCAATAATAAAGACGCAATCAGTAAAATAAAATTAGTGAACTGGACATATCTTTTCATATCTTTTAAAATTTAAAATTTTCATTATTTAAAAGCTTAATTCTACTATACACTCTTTCAGTTATATACAGATGGGTTTTACAGGATAAAAGTCATTATTTTAAAAAATTAATATTTTCAAATGACTTTCATTTGTTTTCATCAATAACCTGCTTTCTCAAAAACTCTATTTTCTGTAATACCATTCCATAATGGCTTCCTAATGGCATTTCCTGTATTTTTTCACCATTCCAGTTTGTTGCAAAATTTCCTGAATAAAGCAACCATGCAATTTTACCATCATCACTTATAAATTTAGAAGGGAAGTTTACAAAATAAGCCTGTTCACCAAAATTCTTCATATAAGTTACTAATTTCCATTCACCAGTTAATTGGTCAGATTCAAGGATATAGGTATTCATTGTAGAACAGGTATTACCGCCATCAGTTACACACATAAAATATTTTTTCAATGGTGCATCAAAGGTTATTGTAACACAACCCATATTGTCTACCCATTCCAATAAAGGTTTTATTTTCTTAAAATCCGAAGACCAAATTGGATTTCCCTTTTCATCCTTTCCTCCATAAAACTCATACCTCGTCATATCATTCATGTTATCTATTGAAGGCACAACTCGTAATAAGTAAATCTGATCACCTGTAATCCAGCTATTGTGATAAAATTTTTTTCTGGCTCCATTTATATCTGAACCGTGTGCAACCAAATATGCTTTTCCATCCGGAGAGTATTGCAGATTTTTTCCAAAATCCACAAAATGTGGGGTTCCTATTTTAACAGGGTATCCGCCTATACCTGTTTCATTGAAGATAGGTTTGGAAGGTGTATTATTGGTTTCAACCCAGGTTTTACCATAGTCTTTTGAATAACGGAACCCTACAACAGGGCCTAATTGGGGCCAGTTATAAATATTTTCCCCATAACGGGTTACCCCATAAGGTGAAACACAGTATGTGCCGTAATACCAAATACCATTATACAATAAACTCCCACATGGATACCTGCCCCCATAAGGATAGGGATCTGCCTGCCATACTTTAAGTATATCCACTTTCAAATTCATTGGGTCATCACCATAAATAATAGCCTGCCCAGTTGTTGCTTTTCGGGTTGGATTCCCTTCACTATTTATTTCACCATTATTTGAAAAACCACTTGACCATGAAACAACTCCATCAGAGGTCCCATCAGTCCAGGGAGAATATAAATTCCCATCAGCTGCCCAACTTGGATACCAGGTATCACCAAAATGAAACCCACTTTTTAACCCCAGGAACTTAATACCACTCAATTCTTTTGATTGCTTAAATGGGCAATTATCCGGTGGTTCAGAATTCCAGATAAATGGCTTAAAAGTTAATGTATCTGGCTTTACTTGCGAATATGAATAAAAAACTATAAAAAAGTTAAAACAAATTGAAGTAACTATTTTTTTGGTTCCCATATATTTAACTATTTAATTGAATCGTAATTATTGATGTTGTATAGCTCCAATATCTGGATTTCCATTTTGTGGAACATTATTACCTAAAATATCTTTTCCACCATTATTATTTATTAAAGTGCCTTTACTGATGCATGGGGAAGATTTTTGAAGGTTATAACAATTTAAATATTCAGCATTTTGTCCACCATTCCCTGGATTTGAAAATTGAGGGTCTGAGACAACTTTATTTTGATCAGAAGGGAGTATACCCCAATTCCCTGCATAACAATTATTTTGAAAAATGCCCATCGCCGGATTTTGCACCTGCAAATACGCATTGCCAACTGCCATGAAAATATTGTTGGAGATGAGCGCATTTGGAACAATATAAGCAGAGTCTGTACTAAGATAAAAACTATTGTTATAAATATTGTTTTGTTCAGTTAATGCACCAGTAAGGTACAATATATGGTTCTGATCATTTTCACTTATATTATATCGGGCTATATTATTGGTGGCACTGGGCATAATTAACAAGAACCCACCAGCGTTGCTGTTGCTATAACAATATTGTAAAATATTTTTATCACAATTAAAATCAAAATCATAAGCCATCCCATCATTATTTAATGGCAGTTTCACACAATTGTAAACCGCATTGTTCTGCATGATACCCTGCTCACAGTGATGCAACCAGATTGCTGCTGCAGAAGTATTATACCCTGTACCAAAAGTTGGGTCCCCTGCATGAATACAGCATCTTTTTACAACGTTTTTTTCAATTAATGGTTTGCTTGAACCTAGTACAAGTATTGCATCACCCCCAATATCTTCTAACAGATTGTTACGAATAATAACATTTTGAGAAGGGATTAACCCAGATTGAAATTGACTGGACGGGCCTGGGCCTGCGCAGGTCCACATTAATATACCACAGCGGTCAGAAGTATAAATCTGATTGTTTTCAATAACAACATTTTCAAAACTTGTCGTTAACCCATCTGCAGAATTCCAGCCAGGTACACCTACCCATATTGCACAACTTTGATAATTTGCTATTGAACCAAGAATATTACGAATAATGCAATCATGAATATATATATTTTTAAGAACTCGGCCTGCAGTGGTTGCCTGTACCTGAATTCCTCCAACTTGTTGGGATGGCTTTGATGATCCCCCCCACACTTCTATATTACTGATTTCCCAATTATCTTGATTTAAAATTAATATAGCATTCCCGGATAGATTTCCCAGGCTAATGATTGGTAAAGCCCCACTTCCATATTTACCAATATAAATTGGATGATTTTGAACACCAGAACCATTTGGCTGAAGTTGACCAATCCATTCACAGGTACATTTAAATAGTATGCTATCCCCGGGGTTAAATGTTTTTGTATTTATTTGATCAAGTGTCTTCCAGGCTTTTAAAAAACTCATCCCATCATTAGAATCAGATCCATTTATGGCATCAATATAATAGGCATGCCCTTGTACTATGTTTTTGGATATAACATTTTTCTTACACCCGCCTATTACGCAAAAAGTGAAAATAAAAAGAATAGAAAATACTAGCTTAATTAAATATTTCATTATATTAATTTTTTAGAACTGTTATACCTATAATACCTACTACGACTTCTTGTGATAATGTTTCAAGGGTAACACTATTTAATTTTATTTTGTTCCTTAACCGAAGGTTTAATAGCATCGCCCTGCAGTCTTTTCCTAACTGTACTGTTTCTGGCAATCTGGCAGGCATACAAAACTTATCAATTTCAGAAATATAATCTGTCCGGCTGTTTTGTCCGGGTGCAGTTGCGTGTGAATCAATAGTACTTAAATTCCAATAGTTCAAAGGAGGAACAAGTTCTAAAGAATCTATTGCACCATCTTCATAATTTAAACGTATAACCGCATTGGGAATATGGCATTGCATCACATTCGTAGAACCGGATACCAGAAAATAAATTGCCCTGCCAGCCTCATTTACCGGAAAATTGATCTTTGAAGGATAATTATCCCACAATGAAGTAAAAGCAATATTTCTTAATTTATTACCCCAGTTAAAAGGCACTCCCTGTGATGTAATAAGAGGGTGATACTCGTCAGTTTGTCCAGCTATATTATCTGTTGTAATTTCAGGAGGCCTGCTTTTCCAATAAGGAAATGTCCAGGGTGAATAGCCATCTATACCTAACCTGGCAGAAACCGTATTAGGCCTGGGAGAAAGATATTGTTGTTTATAAATTGCTTTAAGATCCGCATTCCATTCTGAATTGATTTCAATGGTTTTCCAATTTGGATTTACAGGAATTTTATCTATGAATCGTTTCTTGCTTCTGAGTTCACCTTCAGGATCTTTTAATTTTATACGAAAAACACGCCATTGTGGAACTTTACCTACTAATACATTGGCCAAAAAAGTATGATATCCTTTATCAGAAGTAAGTTTGGCAGAAATAAAATCACCATGGATTGTGGGATTTAAAAGTACGCCTTGAGGATCTATTACTCCCTTAACTGCAGTATTTTGTGCATGTACCCGAATTGAATCGTTAATATTTCCCTCAAGGTTTACAGGTGCATAAAAAGGTATAAATTTACCTGTTTCAATTATTACGCTTGCTTTACAAGATAATGGCAATCTAATATGTAATATGCTCTGGCCAATTCCGGGTAGTATTTCCCCTTTCATGTGCTTCCCATTTACAGTTACATTCTTTATTACATTACTTTGAAAAGGCAAAAACAAATCCATCGATGCAGGTCGTTTTAATTTGAAGGTGTAAGACACTAAATTCCTATTTCGTCGAAAAGCTATTTTCACATCGGGTAATTCAATAGATGCCTTTTCCCATTTGGAAGGAAAATGGGGGGATAGCAACACTTTTCCATCCGGATAATCAGGATTATAACCAAACAAGCCTTCAACTAGAGCCCTTGCAAAAGTATGTGTGCAATCACCAAAATCTGTTCCACCTTGAACCCATCCCAAATTACCGGGTACAAGATGGTCAAATGCACTGTTCATAAAATTACCACGCATAATATTCCATCCATCTTCATTCAGGCCTGCCTTAAAATAGCTGAGTGCCAAATGGTAGTTATCACCAGGCCAACACTCCCGTACCGACCAAATACCTGGAACCCAATTGGAAGTCCAAACCTTCCTTCCTCCTGCTAATACAGGATCGTTTTGCAAGGCCCACTCAGAATAATACACTGATTCAATTGATTGTACCTGAGTTGTTAATCCGGCATCAACAGGCAAAAAAATACTGTAAAGCCAGGGGTCCTGATGCAACCGCTCATGGCCACCCTGCTCCCGGTATGCACCTGAATATCCTTTGCTGTTTATCCACAATTTATCAAAAAAACCCTTTTTAATTTTTTTAAGCATACTATTATGATAACCGGCTGATATTTTGTCACCTGCTTGCAATGCCATATCCCTCGCTGCTAAATGGCCTCGGTAAGCATAAGAGGTTTCTTCAGCGGTTCCGCCTCCATTATACCATTGTGAATCAGTAGGCCATGAGTTTAAATAACTTTCATAAACACCATCACCATCCGGGTCAAAACAATCTTTTAACCAGCTTAAATGCAATTCTAATGCTGGCCGGAGATTTTTTACCAGTTCTGGATCATTAGTCCATCGATATTCTTCAATAAGCTGGTCAAAAAACTGTGATTGCATATCATAAAAACCCTGGTCCTTATCAATCCTGCCGATACCATAGAACCGGGATTCAGAGGATTGCCCGGTTAATAACAAATCTGTATCTGCATTAGCATATTTTTTATTTGAAACCTTAATTTGTGCGTCAAGGTAAAATTTTGCCTCTTCCAAAACACGGTTATGCCACCCATACATTGTTCCTCCAAAAATGGTTCGCCATCCGGGAAGCCTTACATTCCAAAGCATTGCCCCATGATGAAAAACCGGAGGGTACCAGGCCCCATCTATTGCAGATACGGAGGAAATAGCTACGGCATTTAAAAACCGGTCAGGTGTATTTATTTTTAAAATTTGTTGATGAGTATTAATTCTTTTTTGGCCTTCCGAAAAGGAGGCTTCTGGATGGTTAATCTGATTAACCAAAGAATCATTTGATTTTTCATTTGCCACGAAAGTCCAGTAAATAGATTTATTATCTTCCAACAATACAGTTCCGCATAAAACTGGTAATTTCTTTACTTTAGAATTGACAAATACTGTCGGGCTTTTCCAAAGTGTAGCTTCACTTATCATTACATTATTGTAATAATTACATTTACCAGTAACAGAAAATATACTTTTTGTATGAAAACTATCTGTACAAATTATTCTATAACCAAAACTGTCAATCTTTCCAATATTATTTTTACAATTTTCCGGATCAAATCCCCAGGAAAGTAATTCCGGTTTTGCCATAACATCAAGTTGCCACGAAAGATTCTGTTCCCTTTGCCATTGAGCACCGCCAAAAGCCCATATCAATTTATCACCACGCTTAATTCCAATACATGATACTTTTATCGCCATACCCGTTGCAGTTGTCATTGGCAGTGTCTCCATATTAATTTTTAATCCAGGCAGCTCATGATCAGATATTTTCCAGCTCATTTTCCCAGCCTTATAATAAGAAAAGATTTGACTGCATTGTTGCAACCATTTCCCCTTTCCTTTTCGTACAATTCCAACCATAAAACAACCATAATTATATTCTTTCCTGATTAGTCTGGCAATTGGTTTATCACCCGTTAGTATAAAAGCATCCGTATTGTTAATGTACAGTGGCCGGTTGTTATACCTGTTTATATTAATACCTTTTATACAATTTTTCTCAACGCTGTATTTAGGTTTATACCCTACAGCATAAATATGTACTATTAAAAATGGTACTATGCTTGAAAAGAAGATAGTAAGAATTGATTTTTTAAAATATATTTTTTTTCTTTTCATTTACAAATATTGATGATGGATTTTCATAAATCGGGGAGGTTAAAAATGGCCCTTTGAATTAATTTTCCGGGAAAGCAACTTATACTTTTTAAATGAATTGAAAATCAATACCAACAATTGTTTATACTGATTGTACTGAACTCTAGCTTATAACAATTCTTATTGGATAGTTATTTTACGGGAATACATATCATCGTAATTATAATCTGAAAGCTTTTTTCTATCTATATAAATGTAAAATACAGAACCTACAATATGACTATCATCGCTTGCTTCTGAATTGAACCCTACAAAACTTGAATAGGGTTGCATACAACCAGGTGCATAATCAAGCTGGATAGGGTTCTTCCAGTTAACACCATCGGTAGACTGATAAAGATATAAAATACTGTTACTACCTGTTTGAACGGTTATAAGATACATACCCAAAGCAGAACAATAGGCTGCATCACTATGAAAATCGGAAAGTCCAGGTAAAAAATTGGGAATAATATTGGTGCCAACACCTGTAAATGCATTTTCTGTCCAATTACCATTATTGAATTTAACAAAAGTGGTTACATGGTCAGTCCTCATTGCATTAATTACATCAGCTAGTTTTGCCCTTCCAACACTGAGTGCTGTTGTCGAGTTAAATTGATCTCTTTCATCATAATAAATATAAAGGAAATCACCTACCACTAAGTACGGCACACCAGCAATATTAGAACCTCCGGTTGTAGTCAAAAGGTTTCCAGTAATCCCCATAATATCACCCAAATATTTCCAGTTTGAACCACCATCAAAAGAACGGGCGATTCCAATAAAATACCGATCCCTTGGTACAGTATTTTGATTTTCAGGATATAAATCTTCACGGTGAACAAACCCAAGTAATGTATCAGTACTAATTTTATAAATATTTGAAATCCAACAACCACTTGGCCAGTGATTATTGAATCCATTATAATCCCATTTAAAAGGAAGCAATACCTTATTTAAAGGATCTGAAGCTGTTCCAGAATATCTGTAATAATATGGTAATGTTCCCATTGCTGTTTCAAAAAAAGTAATTGAGCTATCACTATTCCGCAATGTTGCCCAACTTGCATCCATTGTATAAGGCATTACAGAATTACTATATAAAAGATTCAATTTACCCATAGATATTTTTCCATAGATAGAATCACTTTCAACTGGGTTTGTATGACTAGATTTTACACACCCTAATAAAATTATACTTACTAGTATATTAATTATATTATAGTTCACTTTATTAATTTTTTATAACTATAATTAATAGTAGTAATAGTAATTACTACTATTACTACTATTAATGGGTATCAATTCACATTAATATCCAGGGTTTTCCACTAAATTGGTATTGGCACTGGTTCTGGTCAATGTAATTGGAAAATAGTATTCGTTACTTGTAAAAATAGGCGGGGTATTAGCACCATCAATATTATTCAGTATTTGAATTTTATATTTACGGGTAGTATAATCCAAAATATATCTGATACCTGAATGAGAAACATTATTCAGCACAGAAGTTGCAATTCTCCACCTGCGCAAATCCCAATAACGATGCCCTTCAAATGCCAGCTCAACCTTCCTTTCATGCCTGATCTGGTCTCTGGTAATAGTAGTCAATAATGCAATACCTGCCCTTGCCCTTATCTGGTTAACAGACTTTAAGGCATCACTAGTTTTTCCTAATTCAAAAGCAGCTTCTGCAAAATTTAATAAAACTTCACCATACCTGAAAACAAGATAGTCAGTACTTGAACGGGAAAGCCAGGTCATGTTATCGGCATTTTCATCCAGGTATTTCATCACTCCGAAACTGGTATGAAAAGTGCCATCTACTGTTTGGTCACCCCATGCGTTTATGCCACCATATCCTTGAGAAGGGTCACTCAAAATATTACCATTTGGATCAATCAAACCATTATGAAAATCAACATGCCCACCTTTCCAGGCTGTATTTTGTGTCCAGATAGTCGCATAAAAACGAGGATCTTTATTTGCCCATAAGCTGTCTGTTGACCAAAGGCCTTGCTGCACGGCATTTCGGTCCAATGCTCCGGGCGTACCATCAACATGCTCAAATTCCTCTGCCATTTCTAAATAAGGTGCATCTTTCATTCCTGCTCCCCATGCTTGTGGATGAGGGCATTGCATAAAATCATAAGACCATGCATTTCCACCAGCTTGCACCGCATCAACACCATTGTGTTGTTTTGCAAAAATTGCTTCAGAATTTTGTTTTACTAGAAATATATTTTTAAAATTTTGTATTTTATCTGAGTTTGAATTATATAAAGCATATTTTCCACTGGTAATGATAGAATTTGCAGCATCATATGCTTTTTGATAATAAGCCTGAGACAAACTGGAAGGAATTCCCAATAAACCATTTAATTGTACAGTACCAAATTCACTGATACTACCTGCATAAAGTGCCGCACGGCATTTCAAAGCCAATGCTGCATACATATTTGGCCTGCCATAATCGGTTGTGGCTGCCAGTACTGGAGCAACAGAATCCATTTCAGAAATTACAAAATCATAAATTTGCTGTTCAGTATTGCGTTGTGGATACAACTGATCCTTAGTGCCATTCAGTGGTACTACCTTAGTAATTAAGGGTACTCCACCATACCGTTTTACCATGGAAAAATAATTAAATGCGCGTATAAATCTTGCTTCCGCAACCCTTAATTTCACTTTACCAGGAGACATTACTGAAGGAGAAACAGTGGGTACAGTTTGAATAAATTGGTTCAATGCCCTGAAGATGGCATAGGGATATTCCCACCATTCACTAAACCCACCTGCTGTATGGATTCCTTGAGTTTTAAATATATCAGATGTTCCAAAATAAGCCCATCCACCCATTGCTTCATCAGCAATCTCATTCATAAACATAGGGCCTGAAGATTGCTCGCTTGTCCCAAAATCCCATGTACCAGATATCGGACAAGGACCCCAACCATCAACATACCCAGTGGCGTCTTGCACAAAAACAGCAGTATAAGCATATTGTTGCGTTAGATAAGCATCCATTAAAGTTGAATCTGTCCATACTTGCTGATCTGTAATAATATTTAATGGCACTTTATCCAAAACATGCTTTTGGCAGGATCCGAGACAAAATACAACTAATATTGTTATATATATATATATTTTCATGACTATTAATATTTTAAATTATAAGGATAAATTCAATCCAAAACTGATAGACCTTTGTTGAGGATAATAGCTTAAAGTATTAGCCCCTGCAGGAATTTCAGGGTCAATATGGTATTTATTGAGTGAACTGAATGTTAGAATATTAGTACCGGCTACATAAAACCTTGCACTGGTTATATTTACTTTTTCCAAAACTTTTTTAGGTATCTGGTAACCAAAAGAAGCCGATTTAAGCCTTATATATTCAGTGCTCTTGTAATTATAGGTTGACTGATACCCATTTGTTCCGGCACCACCAAGCCTTGGCACTAAGGCTTTGGGATCATTAGTCTGTTGAGTCCATCTTAACTGATATTCAGTTTCACTATAAAAATTTTGTAAATTAACTAAAGTACTATACCCAAAAGAACCCTGTAATAATGCAGTAAAATCAAAACCTTTGTACCGGATTGTATTGTTTAATCCAAAATTCCAATGCGGTGTTGTTCCTTTACCAATATCCTTTTGATCACGCCAATCCAAAACACCATTTCCATATATATCCTTATAGATAACATCTCCAGGTCGTAATGAAGAATTTCCACCCAGGTCAGAATAGGTATAAGTCAATGAATTAATTTGATTCTGACTGGTAAATAAACCATTGGCAACAAAACCATTGGCACGGTCTATCCATTTTCCGGTATTTTGGTATAACCTTATTTGATTTTTATCCGTATATACAGGCTCATCATAATGAACCCACTTAGCTCTTGACCATGAAATATTCCCTACAATTTCATAATTAACTTTTCCTGATTTCATAGAAGTTCCTAAAGAAATTTCAATTCCTCGGTCATCAGTACTATTGATATTTTCAGTTGGAAGGCCCGCTCCAAATGTACTTGGTACTGAAGCCGCAAGTGTACCCGGTATCCCTTGAACTAACCTATAAAAAACTTCGGCGGTACCAAAAAGTTTCCTGTTAAAAAAAGAAAAATCCGTACCCAAATTGGATATACTTATTTTTTCCCAGGTAAGATTAGGGTTTGCTAAACCGGTTGTATACAATTGAGGTTGGGCACTATTACCTAAGATATATGAGGTACCAGCCAATGCATATCCTGCCAGGTATTGAAAATTGCCTACGGCATCATTACCTGATTTACCATAACTACCCCTGATTTTTAAATTGTCTAAGGCTGTAAATTTTTGCATAAATTTCTCTTTTGAAAGAACCCAGCCCAAAGAAACACTGGGAAAATATCCCCATCTGCTGGAAGCTGGAAACTTGGCAGAAGCATCAGCACGAAATACACTTTCCAAAAGGTATCGGTTTTTGTAAGAATAATTAAGCCTGCCCACATAACTTAATCTTCCCATCTGGCTTTCATTGCCAGTAACAGATTGGCTGGTGGCACTGCCCGCATACAATTGCTGAATTGCAGTGGTCAAATAATTAATACGGGTACCAGAGAAGGAATAATTGTCATAGTCGGTACTTTCATACAAAGCCAGAACTGAAATATGATGGTCTTCTTTAAAAGTATTGTCATAGTTTAAGGAAAGGTTTTCTGTAAATATTTTTCCCCTTCCATAACCCTCACTCAATTGAGCATTGGTAAAATAGCTTCCCGCTACTGTATAATTCTGTGTTGAAGTATTATACGTATAAAATGTTGCCGGTTGGGTCCAGTTTTTACTAAAAGATGGGTTATCATAAAAACTTACAAATGCTTTTGCTTTTAAGCCTTTTATCCCAGGGATTTTATAAACCAATGAACCGGAAGTAGTTAAACTGGTTGTTTTTTGATCAGTATACCCAGTTAAATTCATATTCGTAGTGGCATAAATACTTCCTGTACTTATTCCTGCCCATGAAAGTTTAGTTGGGTCCGGCAATGTTGCTGGATACCAAGGTAAAGAAGTATAAAGATCCTGCCAGGAATAACCCCCAATACCTAACCCACGCAAAGGGAAAAGTCTATCCTCATAAATCAAAGACATATCAAGGCTGAGAGTCAGATTTTTAGTAATATCAGCATCTACTTTGGATTGTACATTATATCGCTTATAATCACCCCCATTTTGCCTGATCATTGTTGCCTGATCAGTATATCCAAAATATCCGAAATATTTAACTTTATCACTACCACCCCTGACAGAAATATTATGGTTCTGTTCAGGAGCCCAGGGTCTAAATATAGTATTATACCAATCTGTACTGGTATACCCAGGTACATTACCAGCAAAAAAATTGGCGACAGCTTGTGCGGTCCATGGTGCAGATGAATCAGGCTTTCCGGAATTTATCCAAGCCTCGCGTTGCATTTCAGCCATTTCACCAGAACTGGCAGTATGCAGCATTTTAGTAACACCCTGCATGGTGGTGGAAGTATTAACACTGATAACAGGTTTTTGAGTAGTACCTCTTTTTGTCGTGATTAATATCACGCCATTACCTGCCCTAGCACCGTAAATAGAAGCTTCTCCATCTTTTAGGATGGAAACAGATTCAATCTGGCTGGCATCAATATTATCGAAAGTAGAAGATTCAATTCCATCCACAATCATAAGTGGTGACCCAAACCCTCTAATACTTAATGTTGCATTATCACTTCCCGGAAGCCCGTTGCTCTGGGTTGATACTAATCCTGGGAGTTGACCTGCAAGTGCATTGGATACACTTGCAATAGGCGCAATTGTTAATTGATCAGCATTTACAGTTGACACCGAACCCGTCAGGTTACCCTTTTTCTGTGTTCCATATCCTATAACAACCACATCGTCTAATTTGGATGAAACGCTATTCAAAGTAATCGAATAAATTAGTTCATCTCCCAGTAATATCTTTTTGACTGCATACCCTGTAAAGCTAACCTCTAAAGTTGTTGCTTTATCTTTTACAGATAGTTTAAATTCACCATTTTGATCAGTAATGGTACCTGATTTTGCACCGGTAACTTTAACACTGGCCCCAACCAATGGCATCCCTTTTTCATCTACAACTTTACCCTTTATAATTTTGTCAGGTGGTAAAAAAAGGTCTTCCTCATTAATAGGAACATTTAAATTTTGATTCGTTAAATCAATCCGGTAAAGGATTATTTTTGAATCAATTACAGTAAAACCAATTTTCATTGGCTTGAAAACTTCATTTAAAAAATCGTTTAAACTAATCAGCTTTGTGTTAGTATTAAAAGAAATTTTTCTATCAGCTTCAATGGCTTTAGAACTATAAACAAATTGATAATCAGTTTGATGTTGAAGTTTTTCAATTACTTTGCTGATTTCGATTTTCTCAAAACTGATTTTAATCTTTTTTTGTAAATCAACCTGCCCTTCAGTTTTATTGGCAAATAGGGTTATTACAAAACATGTGGAAAGCATTAATTGTAAGGCTGTTATTTTCATAGCAAGTAATGCATATGCTAGAATATGCTTTTTTTTCATATTTTTACAAGAGTTTTGTTTGTTAGAATTTTAAGTATGGACGAACAAAATCAGGCCTTAAGGCTTTATCTGCCAGTAATACTTCCAATATTGCTGGCTTTTTTTCCTTAACACCATCTCAATCATGTAGTGTTATTTATCATATGGCAGCGTTTTGATTAGTAATTATTAAATTGTTAGCTATTTTTTTCCACTTTATAGAAAATTCCTGAAAAAGGGATTACCAGCAACCTTTTCCTCTTAATAAAATTTTAGTACCCTTTATTTCATAACTGATATTCATTACCTTACAAATAATATCCATTTTATTAAATAAATTTTGTTGGGTAATATCACCAGTAAAAGGGCAATTATATATAGCCTCATTTTCTGCTACAATTTCAATTCCATACATTTTCTCTATAGAATTTAAAACTGACGAAAGCGGCTTATCATAAAATATAAAAGCTTCTTTAACTTCCTTATTATTAACAGAATCAACCTTTATAGGCAAAGGGACGTCAACTAAAGTTTCAATAAATTTTCTTGCATTTTCATTATAAACAACTTTCTGATTGGGTAATAATACTACTCCATTATTATTAGTTTTTACCTTTTTAACCAACTCGGAATTTTCATATACTTCAACCCTCCCAGTTCGCACTGAAACTTCTATTTCATTCGTATTCTTATTATTGCGAACAGTAAAACTAGTGCCTAATACATGTGTTATAATTTGTTTATTATAAACATAAAAAGGCCGGGTTCTATTTTTACTAATCTCAAAAAATGCATTCCCCTCTAAATAAACGTCTCTTCTGTTATCCTTAAAATGCTTCGGATAAGTGATTTTTGATGAAGGTTCCAAAAAAACAACACTACCATCTTCCAAAATTATTTTCAAATCATCATTTTTAAAATTCACGGTTTGAATCATACCACTATCTTTAATGGAATGGCTTACAAGGTTTGAATTTTGTGTATTGCTACTATAATAAAGAAAAAAAGAAAGTATTACAAGACCCGAAAAAATAGCCGCTGCTGCCAGGACATATCCGATTGAAAATCTCTTTCTTCGAATTTCAGGATAACCTGTTATTTCAGAAGGATCTTTAGTTTTCTCTTGAACCTCTTGCCAAATTTGAACCCCTATTTCTTTAATTTCGCTTTCTTCAAGCTGCATAGTTTCATCAGCTTCAACCAGATCATACCATTGATCAATGAGGAATTTTTCTTCTTCGGTTGACTTACCTTGCAAGAATCGTTTAAATAAGAGTATAAAAAAGTTTTTGTCCATATTTTGCTCCTTATAATAACTAGTCAGGACAAAATGCACAACCCCTAAAATAAATTAAAAATATTTTTTTAAGTCTTTTTTAGAAAAGTGCAAAATGTGTAATAGGGGCTTCATATAATCCGGCCAATAAATAAATAAGGCACAAATCAAATGCAAGAAATTCCTTTAATTCAACGCGGAGAAATTTTAAAGATTGGGTAATATGATATTCAACTGCCTTTTCAGATAAATTCATAATAGTAGCAATCTCCTTTATTGTATAGTTTTCAAAACGGCTTAATTTGAAAATTTTTCTGGTTTTGGGTGGCAAAATATGTATAGCATTTTGAATAGCATTATTCAGTTCATTTAATAATAACTTATTTTCAGCAGAATCAAAATCAGTGCTAACTTTTATAGAAGAATCATAATAATGCTTACGAACGAGTGCAGCTTCAACATAATTGATAACCTTATACTTCACGGCCACAGATAAATAACTGTCAATATTTTCTATTTTGGAGTCTTCGCGGTTTTCCCAGATACTAATAAATAAATTTTGTGTAATTTCTTTTGCTGCTTCTTTTGATTTGGTCTTTTTAAAAACCAGAAAAAAAACCTTCCTCCAGTACCTTTCATAAATTTCATTAAAAGCTCCATGGTCAGAAGTTCTGATTAATTTAAGTAATAATTCATCCCCTAGTAATTGATAACTCATGGCAGCGAAATTTGTCCGTTTAAATTCGATACATTACAAATCTTTAATAAAATATCGGATTAAATACTTAACAACATTTTAATAATCAGCAAGTTAAAAAAATACAATTAAGCACCTTAAATAATTTACAAAATTAATAAACAATAATTGGTAGCTATAATTTTTATAGTTTAATATTTTTTTTATAAATTTATTATACGCCATTTAGGTTTTAACAAAACTTCAATTATCTTCTTTTAATGCCAGGCTTTAGTGATGAATACCTGGAAAATACAATTATTTATTATATAAATCAATTCGCTCTTTAAATATTTCTTTCTATAAAGAAAAATAGAATTAACCAGATAGCTATCCTGTACTGTTGCTAAATTTAATGCTCTATTACATATTCGAAATGCAATGAATGGATATTACTTTTGGTTTACAATTACAAATATCCTTCAGCCACCAGTTTATTACATTCCATTTTTACAACCCGCTGGATATTGTTTTCACTCCCCTTTCCTTAATCAACTGTTCCCGGATAT